>Ga0208480_1000002_pt1 | contig 126297 bp, 116 predicted proteins | sample NGESurshal092012_4_FD_184485 | JGI IMG/M metagenome (GOLD analysis project Ga0208480, IMG submission 184485) | Arctic peat soil microbial communities from Barrow, Alaska - NGEE Surface sample F53-1 shallow-092012 (SPAdes) | ecosystem: Environmental > Terrestrial > Soil > Wetlands > Peat ... | reverse complement strand
GTGATCGGCAGCGGCCCGGGAGGATATTCGGCAGCGGTCCGCGCCGGCCAATACGGGCTGAGAACGGCACTCATCGAAAGGCAGCCGCGATTGGGCGGGACCTGCCTGCTGGTGGGCTGCATTCCGACCAAAACTCTTCTTCATACGGCGGATGTCTGGGATTACTTCAAGCATCCCGAGGCGCAGGGAATTGAATGCAAAGACCCGCAATTGAACTATGGGCGCGTTCTCGATCGCAAGAACAAGATCGTCACCAAGCACTCCAAAGGCATCGAGTTTCTGATGCGCAAGAACAAGGTGGAGGTGATCAAAGGTCATGCGCGTCTGCTCGGCGGCGGGCGGATTGAGGTCAAAGGCGATCAGGGCGATCAGACCGTCGAGGCAAAGAGCATTATCCTGGCGACCGGCTCAGAAGCCAGAATGTTGCCGGGCCTCCAGGCGGACGCGAACCTTATTCTGACTAACATCGAGATTCTCGATTTGCAGGCGGTGCCGAAGACCATCGGCATCATCGGAGCGGGCGCTGTCGGAGTCGAGTTTGCGTCGATTTTCAATCGGTTCGGCTCGAAAGTGACAGTGCTCGAGATGCTGCCGCGCCTGGTTCCCGTCGAAGACGAAGAGATCTCAAGAGAACTCGAAAAACATTTCAAGAAGGCCGGCATTCGTACTGAGACGGGCGCCAAAGCGGAAAACATCCGGAAGGGCGCAAGCAGCGTCAGTCTCAGCGCGACGCTGGCTAACGGCAATCGGGAAGAGATGGAGTTCGAAAAACTGTTAGTGGCTGTGGGCCGGAAACCTAACACGGAAAACGTAGGAGTGGAGAATACCAAGGCTCAACTGGATCGCGGATTTGTGAAAGTGGACGCGCAGCAACGCACCGGCGAGCCGGGCCTGTATGCAATTGGAGACATTGTTTCCGGAACTCCGCAGCTTGCTCACGTCGCAACTGCGGAAGGGATGGTCGCGGTAGGGCACATTGCGGGCAAGCCCGTGCGAGCCATCAACCGCAACCGCATTCCGGGCGCGACTTACACCGATCCGGGCATCGGCAGCGTGGGTCTTACCGAGGCGCAGGCGCGGGCGCAAGGGTTCACAGTGAAGGTTGGCAAATTTCCGTTCTCCGCCAACAGCAAGGCGACCATCCTCGATAAACACGAAGGTTTTGTGAAGGTAATCGCAGACGAGCGGTATGGCGAAATTCTAGGTGTTCACATTATCGGCCCGGAGGCGTTCGAGCTGATTGCGGAAGCCGTTACGGCGATGGAAGCCGAGGCCACGGTGGAGAGCATGATGTCCACCATCCACGCGCATCCGACCATCTACGAAGCGATCGGCGAGGCGTTCAATAACGTCTACGGCCTTGCCATTAATATTTGATTGGACCATCGGCGGCAGTAACGGATGAGACCGCTTGCATGCATCGATCTGGGCCGAATGCGCTACGCGGATGCGCTATGTACCCAGCGCGACCTGGTGGAAGACCGCAAACGAGGCGAGGGGACCGACACGCTGTTATTCGTTGAACACCCGCATGTCGTGACCATTGGGCGCAACGGGAAAGAGCAGCACGTACTTGCGAGCGCGGAGATTCTGGCCCGCAGTGGAATTGAATTTTACGAAACGGACCGGGGCGGGGATGTGACGTATCATGGACCGGGTCAGATTGTGGGTTATCCGATAGTAGATTTGCGGCAATGGAAGCGGGATGTACATGCGTATTTCCAAGGCGTAGAACAATGCCTGATCGACGCGCTGGCCACGTTTGGGATCTTGGGCGAAAGGATTGCGGAACGCGGTTACGAAGGTGTATGGGTGAACGGCGCGAAGATCGCGGCAATCGGCATACACATCAGCCGCTGGATCAGCTCGCACGGGTTTGCGTTGAATGCCGGAACCGATCTCACCTATTTCCAATACATTGTTCCGTGCGGTTTGACGAAGCCGGTTTGCTCCCTGCGCAGTGTGGGGTGCAAGGCGGATGGCGAAGAGGTGAAGCGTGCCATCACCGCCTCATTCGCCAAAATATTCGATTATCAACCAGTGATGGCGCACCAGGAATTGCAGGAGATTCGATGACCGATATAGTGATGCCCCAGATGGGCGAAAGCATCGTAGAAGGAACTTTGACCCGGTGGCTCAAAAAAGCGGGCGACAAAGTGGAGCGCGATGAGCCGCTGTTTGAGATTTCGACGGATAAAGTCGATACCGAGATTCCATCTCCATCGGCCGGCGTGCTGAGCGAAATTCTGGTTCAAGAGGGCATGACCGTAGCGGTCAGTTCGGTGGTCGCGCGGATTGACGAGGGCGGCTCCGGTGCATCGGCTGCGAGCGCTCCTGCACCCGCTCAGCAGCAATCAAAACCGGTAGTTTCGACTCCGCCCAGCGTGGATGTAGGCCCGTCCGCGGCATCGAGAGAAGCGCGCATAACGAAACCATCGGAGCCGCCGAGTCCCGCTCCCGCTTCCGCGGGGCCGTACCCGGTTGAGCCGCCCCAGAAAACCGATCAGCCCAGGACACCGGCCCAGCCGCAGGCGTCGCCGACCACTACGCAACCGGACGGCCAGCAGGACCAAGGTCCGCTTTCGCCCCTGGTGCGGAAGATGGCCCGCGAATACAACATCGATCTTTCCCAGATAAAGGGAACCGGGGCGGGGAACCGGATTAGCAAACAAGATCTGGAGGCGTACATGTCTTCGCAGGCCGCGAAAACATACGCCGCTCCCGCGCCGCCCGCTCCCTCCGCTCCACTGCCGGTTGGCGAATCCGCCAAGACCCGGACGGAACCCATGAGCAACATGCGGCAGAAGATCGCGGAGCACATGGTGATGAGCCAGCGAACGTCGGCGCACGTCACCACCGTACACCGGGTGGATATGACGAAGGTCGCCAGATTGCGGGAGAAATCTAAAGCCGACTTCCATGCGCGAAACGGCTTTTCGCTGACCTTTCTGCCGTTTGTGACGGCGGCGGCGACCGAAGCTATCCGGGCATTTCCGATTTTCAACGCTTCGATTGACGGGAAGAACATCGTGTATTATCGCGATATAAACATCGGCATTGCAGTGGCGCTGGAGGGCGGCCTGATTGTGCCGGTGATTCGAAATGCCGACGAGAAGAACGTGGCGGGCTTGCAGCGGGCCATCTTCGATCTCGCCACGCGCGCGCGCTCTAGACAATTGAAACCGGATGAAGTGCAGGGCGGCACGTTTTCGATCACGAATTTCGGCAGTTTCGGCAGCATCTTCGCCACGCCGGTAATCAACCAGCCGCAAGTGGCGATTCTGGGCGTGGGGGCGGTCGAAAAAGTTCCCGCCGTGGTGGAAGGCGATGCAATTGCGATTCGCTCACAAGCGCACCTGACGCTCACCTTCGACCATCGCTTGATCGATGGCGCCCTCGCGGATCAGTTCTGCCAGAAAGTTAAATCGATCCTGGAAAATTGGTCGGCAAATATCGTTTGAAGGGCGGTCTTGGCGATTTAATCCTGTAGACACTTCGGCTTAGTGGGATGGCCACAGCATTGCCTACCGAATCAGAGACTTGAGTGGTTTGTAGGTATACACTGCCTCATATGGTGCAGGATCTAATTTTCCGCTTGACGAAAGTTTAATCTCGGTTTAATATTCGTTTGGGCTGTTAACCCCCAGAGATTAGAGATATCCCGGAAAGAGCTCCGCGAAATGACCTTCCAGGTAGGCGAAAAAGTGGTTTATCCGAACCATGGTGTCGGCACGATTGAGAATATCAGCTTCCGTGCTTTCGGGACTCAGCAGGAGCGCTTTTACCTCCTGCGGCTCTCGCCGAACAGCATGACTGTGATGGTTCCCTTTTCCCACGTGGGCGATGTTGGTCTGCGCAAGGTCACCAAATGCAGCGAAATCACTCGAGTTTTGAACTATCTGGCTGCGGGACATGCCTGCTGCGCGCAGGATTGGAAAGACCGATTTAAGGCCAACTCGGACAAAATGAAAGGCGGCAGCCTCCTTGAGATTGCCGAAGTTTTTAAGGCGCTGCTGATCATTCAGCTTGGGAAATCGCTCTCGTTCCGGGAGAAAAAGATGCTCGAGCGCGCCCGCAGCATGCTGATTCTGGAAACGTCGGTTGCCAGATCGGTGAGCGAACCCGAAGCCGTGGCGTACATAGGCCGAGCGCTCGGAAAATCGGGCCTTCCCATGCCTGCGGCGCTATAGGCTTGCGCCGGCGCGACTCGCTATACTGAGATTGCCTCGTGATCGCCTCATCCGGATGGCGCTATCGTCTAAGGGTTAGGACGGAGCCCTCTCAAGGCTCAAATAGGGGTTCGAATCCCCTTAGCGCTACCAAGAAACGCTAAAGTCAATGCCAGTAATCGGCTTCGATATAAGTCCCGGTGGGTACCTGTGCAGCACTATTAAAGACGATTAGCTGGCCGGAGAAACTGTAGTCGGCGGTGAGCCGCATCTTCAATCCATTTACGTAGACATCGGGCGGGAAGGCTGGAGCGAGGCTCAGCATGAAAATCTTGTTGATACCGTCGACCGCTCCCAGCGTCGTTTCGTACTCCTCGTGTAGCTGGTACCTTGCCCCACTAACCGTCCAAGTGCCAGCCGCGATCCAACCGCCATTAAATCCGTTGTCATAGGTCAACATGTAGATGTTCTTGTTCCCCTCAAATGCCACGGCAAAGCTGATGTCGGCAGTGACGACCAGATTCCCGCCGGAAACAGACGCTGCCGCGCTGGAAACTGGTACGCTGCACTGGCTATTGGAGAGAGTGCCACTTCCGCCAGGGGTCAGAGGCCCAGTGAAAGCAATCCCGTCGTCGGTATGTAAGTAAAGCGAATTTGTTGCTGTGACATATATCAGATAGCAGGAGTCCTGGCCGTTTTGGCTCGAGTTGATAAGCATATGCCCCTGGGTCGAGCTGAACACGCCCGACGGATCCGAAAACGTGAATGTGAAGCTTTGCGCGGCCCCAACGCCCGAGGGCGGAATGACAGTGGCAGCCGGGTTACTACCCTGGGCCAGGCAAGTCGTCGAAAGCAATAAGAAGAACGTTCCTTCTCGCATGAAGTTCCTATTTCTTCTTGCGCTTCTACGCGTGCTCTTCATCGTTGAACCTTTTGACTACCTTTCATGTCAGAGGATACGGACAGGCGATTCCGCGAAACTACGAAAATTAGTCTAAGTCTCGGAAATTACAAGGCTTGCCGCTCAAGCGAAATCCGTGACCCGTCCGATGTCCAAACCAGACAGCCGGGACAAGTGTCCCCCTGTGGATCGGACAATCTACAAAAATCTCACTTGCGGAATGTGCTCGAACGGGCAGCGAGTTCCTTGCTTTTTAATCAATTAGCTTCCTGCGAGGCTTCCAGTTTTTCCCAAGAAATCCATGTAATAAGTTTTCGCGCTCTTCGATCCGTCGGGATGCACGCTCACAACGTGCGGTCCGCGCCCGAAACCGGTGACGGTGCCCGTCGCCACCTGTGGACCGCGCGATCCCCGCGTCGCGAAGCAACGAATTCCCCTATCTCTCGCTAAACCGTTAGCGGCACGCGATCCCCGATATTGAACTTCTCGCGCGCCATCATTCCGCACCCCTCCCAGTTCTCCCCGTAGCCGCCTCACGGAGCGGGCGTGGTGACCGGCTTTCCCTTGTCGATGATGTAGGTGTCTACCGCCCTCGCCGTCGTTGTCCCAATGTTGCGGGCATTGTGAATGTGGCCGCGCTCGGTGAAAAATCCTCTCCGGCCCTCACCGTCTTCGCTGGTTCCCCATCCACTTGGAGCACGATCGTCCCCTCAATGACGTAGCCGAAATCCTCACCGGGATGGCTGTGTCTTGCGGACGATGCGCCCGGCGGGATCTCAATGGCCATGGTCACGCCCTCGCGTCCTGTGCCGGGAATATCGTGGCGTTGAAGTTCGGTCCACTTTGCCTTGGGCTGCTCGGCGCAGCAAACGGCGACGATCGCCAAGATGGCCGCCGCGGAAATCAATATGCTTCGTGGGGTTGTCATAGTTTACGCTCCTGAAAGCCACTGTACGGGATGCATGCTCAGACTCGATTCGACGGCGATGGAACTGTATTTCCTAGTTGCGCGATACCATGACTGCGTGGAACTGGGGCCGGAGGCTGCGGCAAGGGAAGAAACCTATTGCGTAGAAACGCACCTAATTCCGTATATGCAAAGAAGATTCAGCTGGGACAAGTGTCCTACCTGTGGATCGGACAATCTACGGAAATCTCACTTGCGGAATGTGCTCGAGCGGGCAGCGAGTTCCTTGCTGATTCCTTGCCGTTGTCGTGCTTGCGACTGCCGCTTTTTTAGGCCTCGCCGGCGCGGCAAAGTGGAGCGTTGAGCGTATCCTCTGTCTGGAAGGACGCGGGCGCTGGGGGGGTGCTTGGGGTTAAGCGCCCGCGTTTGTTACGGGGATGTACTTGTACAACGATGGGCGCGGGAGGAAAGTTACGCTGTGGCGACAAGAATTCCAGCTACTCGAACATTCCTTCAAATAAGGCGGAACTGAGGTAACGCTCGCCCGCATCGGGAAGCACTACTACGATGGTCTTATTTTCCATGGCTGGTTCCTTCGCCACTCGCACTGCAGCGACGACAGCGGCGCCGCAAGAAATTCCGCTCAGAAGCCCTTCTTCCATGGCCAGGCGGCGCGCCATTTCGATAGACTCCTCATTTGTAACTTGTTCCACTCTGTCGACCATCGATAGATCCAGCGTTTCCGGAATGAAGCCGGCGCCCAGACCCTGAATTTTGTGCGGCCCGGGTTTCAGTTCTTCCCCGTTCAGAGTTTGAGTAATGACCGCGCTATTCGCCGGCTCGACCGCGATCGACAGCAATGCGTGTCTCTTCTCGCGCTTGATGTACCGGGATACGCCGGTGATCGTACCTCCGGTTCCCACGCCTGAAACAAGCACGTCCACAGTTCCCTGGGTGTCTTCCCAAATCTCCGGTCCGGTGGTATCAAAATGAATCCGCGGATTCGCCGGATTCGTAAACTGCCCCGGAATGAAGTAGCGCACGGGGTCCGACAAGCGCAGATCTTCGGCTCGCGCCATCGCGTCAGTCATGCCTTTAGAGCCTTCGGTGAGCACCAGATTGGCGCCGAGTACCTTCAGTACCTTGCGGCGTTCCAGACTCATCGTGTCCGGCATCATCAGGGTTACCGGATAACCGCGCGCCGCGCCTACAAACGCCAGAGCAATCCCTGTATTTCCGCTGGTTGCTTCGATCAGCTCCATGCCCGGCTTCAGCAGGCCGCGTTCCTCAGCGTCCCAGACCATTGACGCTCCGATCCGGCACTTCACGGAAAAAGAAGGATTGCGCCCTTCGATTTTTGCGAGAATCGTAGCTTTCGCTCCGTCAACAACGCGGTTTAGCTTGACTAACGGCGTGCGGCCGATACTGAACGAATTGTCCCGATAGATCAATTGGTCCTCTTAGATCTCCCAGTTGGGAACATACTGCGTGTGTTTGTCCTGCCAGGTCCGCGCCAGGTCCGCGAAACTGGTCTGGTCCAGAACGCCGGACACGGCTGAATCCACGCGACGCCAGATCTCGACGAACGGATCGTCGCTATTTGACCGCAAGCCTCCCTTGACATTCTCGACCGCCCGGAGAACCTCGCCGACTGTGATGGAATCGGGTGAACGAGCCAGCAGGTAACCACCGTCGGCGCCGCGCCGTGAATCGACGAAGCCGCTTTGCTTAAGGCCGGCGAGAATCAGCTCGAGAAATTTTTGAGGGATTTTCTGCCGTTTGGCGATATCCGCAATCTTAACGGGATTCTGGGACGCCCCTCCGCGCAGCTCCCCAAGGTACTGCGAAGCAAGATCGAATACAGCCTTGAGCGCATATTCGCTCTTGACCGAAATGTTCATCCGTTATCCACTAACGATTCTATCCCTGAAGCAGCCTAGACCTTCGATAGTACTCTCCAGACTCGCGTTAGACGTCCCAAGAGAACGGTATGGATAACATGAAAGTTTGCGGACAGGCACTCCCGGGAGAATATTGCCAAGACATCTTTTTGGAACGGACGGGATTCGCGGAGTTGCCGGTGAGCCGCCCTTAGACGCAAGAACAGCGCATGCCCTAGGCGTAGCTCTTGGAAGCTGGGCGCGCTACGCGCCTAAGGCGAGCTTGACGGAAGGCGCCCCCGAAATCCTGATCGGAATGGATACGCGGGAGAGCGGTTTCTGGCTTGCTACGCAAGTCGCCGGAGGATTGGAGCGCTCCGGAGTGTCCGCCAGATTTGCGGGCGTGATCACTACACCCGGCGTGGCTTATCTGACCCGAACCGGGCCGTTCGTCGCGGGTGTAATGATTTCCGCTTCGCACAATCCGTACCATGACAACGGATTAAAAGTCATCAGCCATTCCGGTTACAAACTCGCCGATGAAGTCGAACTGGAACTCGAGCGTCTCATCGGCGAATGGCTCGAAAGCGGCGAACAAGCCGTTGCAAAGACGCTGAAAGCCGACGCCGGTCTGGATAATCTTTATGTCGGCTATCTCGCCGGGACCGTCAGTGGGGCGTTTCCCTTCCGGTTGGTAATCGACTGCGCGAATGGCTCGGCCACGGAGGTCGCTCCGCCGCTATTTGAGCGTATCGGATCGAATGTCGAATGGATGGGTGTTTCGCCGGATGGCCGGAATATTAACCTCGATTGCGGCTCCCTTCATCTGGAAGCGCTTCAGAAGCGTGTCGTTGAAACCGGGGCGGACTTGGGAATCGCTTTTGATGGAGACGCGGATCGAGCTCTGTTTGTCTCGGGCGCGGGTAAAATTGTCGACGGAGATATAGTTCTTTTCCTCGCCGGCGCTACTTTGAAACGCGCGGGCAAGCTGGCCGGCGATCTTCTGGTCACGACCGTGATGTCTAATCTCGGCCTGGAAAAGGCGCTCGAAAGCCATGGCATCCGGATGCTCCGCACGCCGGTTGGCGATAAGTATGTCCTGGAGGAAATGCTGAAACGCGGCGCCGTTCTGGGCGGCGAACAATCGGGCCATGTGATTTTCTCGGAATACGCGACCACTGGCGATGGCCTGTTGACGGCTTTGCGCGTACTCGAGATCGTTCGGGATTCCGGTGAGTCCCTGGATCGTCTGGCGGATGAAATAAAAATGTTTCCGCAGAAGCTCGTCAACATTCGGGTCAAATACAAACGGCCTCTGGAAGAACTGAAAACGGTTCAGGCCGAAATTCAAGCCGCGGAGCGCGAGTTTGCCGGTAGCGGCCGCGTGGTTGTTCGATTCTCAGGAACGGAGCCGCTCGCGCGAGTGATGATTGAAGCGAAATCGCAGGAAGACGTGGATAAGTGGACCGGCCGCATCGCCGATGCGATTCGCGCGGAACTCGGCGCTGGATAGGCGCAGGATGATCGCCGGCCGGTATCGTGTGTTGTTCCGGATAGGATCTTGCGTTGCGATCCTTTTGATCGGCGCCTCCTCCTTCGCACAAGCGCCGCCTTCCACGTCCCAGCATCCAGTGACAGACGTTTATCATGGCATCTCGGTCACCGACGATTATCGCTGGCTCGAAAACTTTGCAAATCCCGAAGTGAAGCAATGGGTCGCGGCCCAGAACCAATACACGCGGTCCATGCTGGACCGGATTCCGGGACGGGCGGAGCTTGCCGAAGAAGTCGCGGCGAAAATGAAAAGCCGTCCGACGAGCTTCCGGGATTTACAACCTGCCGGGACGAAGATTTTCGCCATTAAGTCGGAGTCGGCGCGCGATCAGCCCGAGCTGGTGGTCCTTTCCTCGCTTTCGGATGAAGAAGGGAAAGTGATTCTCGATCCCTTGCAGCTCGACCCCACCGGGCATACTGAAATCGATTTTTACGCGCCTTCGCTCGACGGGCGCTATCTGGCGGTATCACTATCGCGGCTGGGTAGCGAGGCCGGAGATCTGCATATATTTAACGTCGCGACGGGGAAAGAACTCACCAACGATGCGATACCGCGCGTGAATAATGGAACCGCCGGCGGGAGCGTGGCCTGGAATGGCGACGGCACGGGATTCTATTACACTCGATATCCACGCGCCTACACCCGATATCCGCGCGCCGGTGACCGCGCACCCGCCGATCTTGACTTTTATCAGCAGATCTATTTCCACAAGCTCGGCACTTCTACTGAAAGCGATCGCTATGAAGCCGGGAAGGATTTCCCACGCATCGCTGAGATCGCGCTCCGCTCGAGTGAGGATGGCAAGTGGGTTTTGGCAACTGTGGCCAACGGGGATGGTGGCGAATTCTTTCATTTGGCATGCGGCCCGGACGGGCACTGGCATCAAATCACCCGCTACTCGGATGAGATCGGCAATGTGCGGTTTGGTCTGGACGACTCGCTCTATCTGTTGTCGCGCGAGGACGCTCCGATGGGAAAACTGTTGCGCCTGCCGAGTCCGGCTGCTCCTCTCAGCTCGGCGATGGTTGTGACGCCGGCGAGCAACGTAGCGATCGAGGATCTCACAATTACAACGGACCGGCTGTATGTCGTCGATATGGCGGGCGGTCCTTCTCAAATTCGGATCTTTACGACTGACGGAAGACCGGAAGGAAAGATGCCGATCGCGGGCGTTGTGGCAATTACCGCAACAGTGCCGCTCGGCGAGGAATTATTATTTCGCCGGGAAGGTTATATCGAACCACCGGCATGGTTCCGGTACTCGCCTGGTTTGCACAAACCCGAGCAGATAAAGGCGCTTTCGCCGCCATCGCCGATTTCCTTCACGGACGCTGAAGTCGTGCGCGACTTTGCGGTATCTAAAGACGGTACCCGCATACCGTTGAGTATTATCCGGCTGAAGAGCGCGAAGCTGGATGGCGGTAATCCGATATTAATGACGGGCTACGGCGGCTATAACCTTAGCGAGACGCCACGTTTCAGAGCCACAAACCGTCTGCTGCTCGATCACGGATTCGTCGTCGTGGACACAAACCTCAGGGGCGGCGGCGAATTTGGCGAAAGCTGGCATTTAGCGGGAAATCTTACTCACAAGCAAAACGTGTTTGACGATTTCTATGCTTGCGCGCAGTATCTTGTGTCGCACAAATACACGACGCCCGCGCGGTTCGGCATCATGGGCGGCAGCAACGGAGGTCTGCTGATGGGCGCGGCCATGACGCAGCATCCGGAGATGTACCGGGCGGTTCTGGCATTTGTGGGCATCTACGACATGCTGCGCGTGGAACTATCGCCGAATGGCGCATTCAACGTGACTGAGTTCGGCACCGTGAAGGAACTCGATCAGTTTAAGGCGCTTTATGCTTACTCGCCTTATCATCATGTCGCCAGCGAACAAACCTACCCGGCTGCTATTTTTCTGACCGGCGATAACGATCCGCGCGTGGATCCGGCAAACTCGCGAAAGATGGTGGCGCGGCTGCAAGCCGTTGGACATTCCAAGGGTCCGATTCTGCTGCGAACCACCAGCACTGCGGGACACGGAATCGGCTCGTCGCTCAGTGAGCAAATCGCGCAATACACGGATGCTTTTTCCTTTTTATTTCAGCAATTGAACGTGAAATAGCGGTGTGCGGGGCTCGTTCGCGGCCGCGAACCGATTCACCCTGCCGTGATAGGCCGTGCTGACAGTAAGGTGCTACCGTCCTACGGAGTAAGCTGTCCGGCGGGGCCAGTTTCCCAGCATACTAGCGGTGATGGACGTCGCTTTCCAGAAGATCGATCCGCCCCTGCCTGTATGGTCCGGAGGATTGGTTAAGGCATCTTCCAATTCGAGCGCCTTCTGGAATCTCCTGCTGGTTGCGGTGGCGATCGGCATTGCAGTGAAGGCGCTGTTGCCGTCCTGGGCGCATATTTTTCTGCAAGGCGTGACGCTGGGAAGCATCAGTGGATTGACGGCGCTGCTGGCTGCGCTGGCCGCCTCAATTATCCTGCATGAATCGGGACACCTCGCCGCCGCCTGGCTTATGAATTTCGAGATCTTGGGAGGATCGCTGGGTCCCGTGCGGGCCAGCCGCCTTCACGGAAAGTGGACAGCGCAGTTCTCGGGAAAAGCTTTCTCAGGATCGGTCTCCGCTATTCCCCGGAGCAATGAATCCTGGCGCGCGCGAATGCTGGTGGTGGTGGCCGGCGGACCCGCCGCAACGTTCCTGGTGGGAGTTCTCTCCGCTTCCTTGCTTCTGCTTAACCAGAGAGCGGGGTGGTTCAACAGCTTCTTTGCCGCGTTAACCGAGTTCAGTTTTCTTCTATTCGTTCTCGGGTTGATTCCAAACGGGGAAAAAGCACAGGTCGGAAACGATGCGCGGCTCTTCTCTTCACTTCGGCGAAACACCCCGGAAGCACAGGAAATCCTGCTATTTCACCTGGTCGCGCAACTCTCGCTCGCGGGGATGAGGCCGCGTGACTACCCGGAGCGTCTGATCGGAAAATTGGCGAGCGCGCGGGGCCGCCCGGATGCGAGCGCGCTGTATGCTTACACGATTGCGCTGTGGGCGATCGATCGCGGAGACTTAGTTACCGCCGACGCTTGGGACCGGAGAATGGTCGAGCTCAGCGATTCCTGCGATGCGCGGCTGCGAAATTTGACGCTAGCGAGATCGGCCTGCTTCGATCTGGCGTTTCGCGACGATATCGCCGCTGCAAGAAATAAGTTTTCCGACGTAGAGTGCGGAATGCTTTCGCCGGTCTGGTTCATGCATCGCGCGAGAGCGGCACGATGGCTGGCGATAGGAGATGTGCCGGAAACTCTTGCTGAAGTGTGCCGCGCGCAGTATGCTTTTCCGAGGCGGCTGCCTTATTTCGACTTCGAGAAGATGCTGCTGAGCCGAATATATCAGAAGGCTCTAGCCGTGCGGCCCAAGAGTTTGGCAGCCTGACGACCGACCCGCCGCCGAAACATATCCCGCAGCCACCGATCCAATTGAATGAGGCGATTGCGAATTCGATCTGGCTACGTCATGGTATGAGAGAGTGTCCAAATGAGTCTGTCGGCGCAAACGAATGCAAAGCGGCGCTTAGCTCTCCTGTTCTCGGTTCCGTTGGCGTTTAGCCTGGTTTTCTTTTTCGTCAATCTGGCGGCGGAGCGAACGGATATTCGTCTCCTCAAGATCCAGAATTTATCGTCCAGCGTTCTCCAGCTTCGCTCGCTCGCGAAAGACGCCGAATCCGGCGAGCGTGGATTCCTGCTGACCGGAGACGATCGCTATTTATTGCCGTTGCAGCAGGCATCCGCTTCTCTTCCCAATCAGGTGTACACCTCCCTTGACTATGTGCGGGATTGGCCCGCGATGAAAAGCCCGGTAGAAAATCTGATAGTGCTGGTCAAGAAAAGGTTTAGCGAATCGAACGAGTTACTCCAGACGCAGAGATCGAAGGGATTCGCGGCTGCGCTCGATTACACCAGATCGGGCGAAGCGGAGGAGACCATGAACGGCATCCGCCGTTCCGTTGACGATTTGCAGGCTCGATTGAATATCGAGGAGCGCCATTACCTGGATAGCGAGGCGGCGCTCAACGAACGCGGGTTCATCTTCTTCCTAGTCGGCACGCTCGCCATGATACTGGTGCTGACCTGGCTTTATAACGCGCTCCTGTCGCATCTGTACGAGAGAGATAAAGCGCAAGTACAGTTGCAGGCGCTCAACGCGGAGCTGGAAGCGCGAGTCGATGAGCGCACGCGCGATCTTACCCAAGCCAACGAAGAGTTGGGACAGTTCGCTTACGTGGCGAGTCACGATCTACAGGAGCCGCTGCGGACTATTACGAGCTTTACGCAGCTTCTGGAGACCAGGTATAAGGGGCGGCTCGATGAAGATGCCGATGAGTTTATCGGCTATATCGTTACCTCTTCCCGGCGCATGACCGATCTCATCAACGGTTTGCTGGCCGTGGTGAGGCTGCGCAAGAGCAGGCAGTTAACCGCTCCGATTCCGTTTGAAAAAATCCTTGAAGAGGCGGAGAGCAGCCTGCAGGCGTCCATTCGCGACAATCAAGCGCAGATTCAACACAGTTCTCTTCCGACGTTAGTAGTTGACCGGGTGCAATTTTCGCAGGTAATGCAGAACCTGATTTCAAATGCAATTAAATACCGCAGCGAAGAGCCTCCGCTCATTCGCGTGGGAGCCAAACGGGAGTCGAGTTACTGGATTTTTTCGGTCGTCGATAACGGACGAGGATTCGACCAGCAATTCTCCGAGCGAATCTTTGGACTCTTCCAACGTCTGCACGGGCGTGACGTGGAAGGGACGGGAATGGGCCTTTCCATTGCCCGAAAGATTGTGGAACGGCATGGCGGACGTATCTGGGCCGAATCCACGGAAGGAACAGGATCGACGTTCTTCTTCAGCCTGCCCGTGAGCCTCGAGCTATCGCGGCAACTCGACCCAGGGCAGGTATCGGAGACACCGGCGCAGGCGTAGCCCTTTGCTAAATCCAGCTTCTTGCCGGCGCGGGTCAATGCGCCATAGCTCGTCCCGGCTGCGTTTTCCTCATTAGGAAAACGAGCGGAACCAAAGCGCCGAAGACGATTCCGAGAAGCCAAAAACAATCGATGTAAGAGAGCACGTCCGCCTGGCGTTGCAGTGTTCGCGCAATCAGCGCGTAAGGCCCGTTGCCGGTATTCCCCACGCCGAAAATTCCCGTTGCCGAATGCACCGCTTGATTGAACACCGGATTCAAAGCGCTGATATGCTCGGCCAGCCGCGAATGATGGAACTGAGCCCGCCGGTCGAGAATCGTAATCACCAGCGAAATGCCGAGGCTGCCGCCGATATTTCTCGCCAGGTTGATGAGCCCGGACGCGGCATTATTCTTGTTGGGCGGAACAAAAGCGTAAGCGGCCGTGTTAATGGGGACAAACAGAAACGCAAGCCCCGCAGCCTGGAAGCAGCGCGCGATGACAGCGTATTTGAAATCCATTTCGACATCGAAGTTGGTCATGTGGATAAGCGCCAGGCAGGTGATGATCAGCCCCACTCCAATCAGCCAGCGCGACTCCACTTTGCTGAGCAGGAACCCCACCAGCGGCAGCAGCGCCATGACGAATACCCCTCCCGGCGAGATGGCAAGTCCGGCTTCCGTAGCCGAATAACCCATGACCAGCTGCAGATACTGTGGAATAAGGACCGTGCTGCCGAGTAGCACCACGCCCACCATGAACATTAGAAATGCCGAAATGCCGAAATTGCGGTTCTTCAGCAGACTCAAATCGACAACGGGATTCTTATGCCTGAGTTCCCAATAGACGGCAAAGATCAAGCCGAATGCCGAAATGACGGTGCAGGCGCGAATAAAATCCGACGCCCACCAGTCGTCACGTTCTCCCTTGTCCAATACGATCTGCAGGAATCCCAGACCGAGCGCAACGAAAATGATGCCCCAATAGTCCACTCGCAGCTTCGCTTTCAGATTTTGCATCCGCTCCTTTACGAAGTACGGCGGATCTTCGAGCATGAAACTGGTTAAGATGAGCGACAGGATGCCGACCGGAATATTGATAAAAAAAATCCATCGCCAACTGGAATTGTCGGTAATCCATCCCCCGAGCGTGGGGCCGATAGCGGGCGCGGTGACGACGGCGACTCCGTAGATCGCAAATGCCATGCCCCGCTGGCGAGGCAGAAAAGTATCCGCCAGAATGGCCTGTTCGCTGGGCTGCAGGCCGCCGCCCCCAATCCCTTGCAGAATGCGGAACAGAACGAGAAATCCGAGCGTAGGGGCGATGCCGCAAAGAAAGGAGCTGAGCGTGAAAACCGTCACGCAAGCCATATAAAATCGCTTGCGTCCCATCAACATGGAAAGCCATCCACTGAGCGGCAGAACGATCGCATTCGATACCAGGTAGGAAGTGAGCACCCACGTCGCTTCGTCCTCGGTCGCCGACATGCCGCCGGCGATATGCGGCAGCGCTACGTTCGCAATGCTTGTATCGAGCACCTCCATGAAGCTCGCGAGAGTAACCGTCAACGCGATCAGCCATGGATTGAATCTGGGTCTCCACTGCGGTTGCGCGGGCTGGCCCGCGGCTTCTGTCGTTACGGCGTCGCCCGGCATTAGCCTTCAGTAAGCGTTGCGGGTGCCGCTGTTCAATAGCACAGTGGGCGTGACGGACATGCCGGGTAACAGCCGGTGATCGCGGTTTTGGTCCGGCTCCAGAACAACTTTAACCGGAACACGCTGGACCACCTTCACGTAATTTCCGGTGGCGTTCTCAGGCGGCAGCAGGCTGAACTTGGCGCCGGACGCTGCCGCGATGCTGTCGATGTGGCCCACGTATTTGTGGCTGCCGCCGTAGGTGTCCACCTCGATTTCCACCTTCTGCCCAACCCGCATCTTCTTGAGCTGAGTCTCTTTGAAATTCGCGGTTATCCAGATATCGTCCAGCGGAACCAAGGCCATAATCTGCTGGCCCGGAGCCACCTGCATTCCCGGCTCGGCGTTCTTTCGACTGACGATGCCGTCTACGGGCGCTCTCATAATCGTGTAATCGAGATTCAGCTTGGCTTGATCCAGAGCCGCCTGGCGCTGCTGCACTTGCGCTTGCGCCTGCTTATAGCGCGCTTGGCTGACGGCTTCCTGTCCGGCCCTTACCTGCTGGCTCTGGCGCTTTTGCACCATCGCGGTGCCGAGCCTTGCCCGGGCTTGTGCAAGCTGCGCGCCTGTTTGATCGAGATTGTGCTGCGCTTCGACGATATCGGCCTTAGCCGAGTCCACCTGGGCCGCGCTCGCGTCGGCAGCGGCTACCGATCCGTCATAATCCTGCTTCGAAATCTCATCTTTGTCCACCAGGTCTTTCATACGAGCAAGATCTTTTTGCGCCTTGACGTAGTTAGCCTGCTTCTCGGCCAGGGTGGCGATCGAAGAGTTCAGTCTGGCGCGCGCGGCGCTGACCGCCTGCTGCGCGGAAGCGACGCCTGCCTGCGCCTCATCCACCTGAGTGGTGCTCGTGCCGATCAGGCTGGTTGTATTGATCGTGGTGATCGGCACGTTCTGCTGGGATTCCGATGTATTCGCCGCGGAGCTCGCCAACTGCGCTTGCGCTTGTTCAAAGGCCACCTGATAATCCGCCGGATCCAGCCTCACCAACTCCTGCCCGGCTCTGACAGCCTCGTTGTCTTTTACCAGAATCGAGATCAGAGTGCCGCTGATGCGCGGACTGATCGGTATCACGTGTCCGTCCACTTGCGCGTCGTCGGTCGATTCGCGGACCGAATAGTAAGCGTAAACCGGAATTGCGGCGATTGCGGCTACGACCAGCAGCGCCAATATCACAAATCGGATGGTTCGTTTTCGCCGCGGATTCGTGGTCTTCTTCTCTTTTCGATCGTCCGGATTCGATCTCTGCCGATCCTGATCCTGCGCGCGCCCCTGATCCGCTTCTGGCTGATTTTGCTCCTGTTGTTCGACCGGCATATTCTCCGTCCTTAATCCTGAACCTTTGGAAGCGCAGCGGACGGCCGCTTGATGTGCTCCATCGCGTGCGCCGACAGACTCGCCGCGTCTTCTTTAAGAGCCCGAGTAGCGTTTCCTTTTCTTCCGCTGTCAAATCCTGCAGAAGGTTCCTCACCGTCCAGTAATGAACGGGCATGAAATCGTCCAGCAGGGCTTCCGCTTTTTTTGTGATGCAGGCGTAGCGGGCCCGCCGATCCCGCGTATCGACAACGCGCTTCACATAGCCTTTTTCTTCGAGATGATCCATCAAGCCGGTAATATTCGCCCGGCTTACCAGAAGCAGCTCGCCAAGCTCGTGAAGCTGCATTCCCTCCACCGGACCGTGCCGCAGGAGCATCAGTATGTTCAGCGTGGATTTGGAGAGTCCGTAATCGGCCATATACCGGGAAATCAGCTGATGAAATTGATCATACGTATAAAGAAAATCGAGCGTCATCTGAATCGACAACAAATCGAATCCCGCATAGTTCGGCCCCGATTTCCTTACGCGCTCGCGATAGTAGGATTCGCGCCTGTCTTGCGGCACACAACTTGGATTCGGAAAATTTAGTAAAGTTCCTAATTATTTTCGCACCTTCGCCAACTTGTAATATCGATAATGAGATGCGAACAATGCTGCCCGTCTTATGCCTCGCGATCGCCGTTGCCTGTATTACCCAAGGCGCTGAAATTCAAGGCGTGATTGCAGACTGGAACTGCACGGCCGGCATGGTTCGGAACGGCCGGGCGAAAACCCTCAAGCGGAACCGCGAATGCTCTCTCGTGAAGAATTTCAACCGATCGGCTTACGGGCTAATCACCGGAGATAACAAGTTCTATCGGCTCGACGATGCGGGAAACGATCGGGCTCGGCTGCTGCTGAAAAACACCCCGGATAAGGACAATTTGAAAGTTGTGGTAACGGGCGATATTCAAGGCGATACGATCAAGGTCGCTAATATGAGCCTGTTGTAGGCGGCTGCGGGACTCTCCCGACTTCGCGCGCTACGCCTTTCGAGCCGGTCCCGTCGATCCGCGCAGTACAAATTCCGGGTCAAGCACGATTCTGCGCCTGCATGCTTCGGGAGACGGTGAAGTTTCGGTCAGCGCCTGGAACATCAGATGTCCGATGCGCTCCCGTTGAATATCGAGGGTGGTCAGCGAAGGCGAGCAGACTTCCGCCAGCCGTAGATTGTCGAACCCCGTTACGGAAACGTCTTGCGGTACGCGCAGGCCCGCTTCCCGTATCTCATGCAGCGCGCCCAGGGCCATCAAATCGTTCACGCAAATGATTGCTGTCGGGTCGAAGCCGGACGCAAGTATTTCACGCGTAGCCTCGCGTCCGCCATCCAGTCCGTCCGCGCTTACGGCGATTCTCCATTTAATCGAAGGCGAGTTCTTCGCTACCGTCTCCCGAAAGGCGCGCTCGCGGACGCTGAGCGGCCCGAGGTTCGGATGATGGCTGATAAAAGCCATGCGCCGATGCCCAAGCTCGTGCAGATAGTTGACGATTCTTTCGATGCCTTTCCCGTAGTTCACAGCGATGTTGGAAATGTTGTGCTTGGGAGTGCCCACGTCGTAAAAGACCACCGGAATGCTGCCCTCCGACAATTCCTGAATCAGGCTGGGGTCCATCTCCGAAATGACCAGCGCGAGTCCGCTCACCCGCCGTCCGATCATCAGGCGAATGTGTCTCACCAGGTACTCGGGATTGTAGTCCGTGTTCGCGAGCACCACTTCGTAGCCCTTGCCGCGGGCATCCTGTTCCGCAGCCTTGTAGATGTCTACAAAGAACGGATTCTCCATATTCGACACAATCATGCCGATGGTGCGGTTCTTGCCTCCCGCTAAATTGCGGGCGTGCAGATTGGGATGATATCTTAGTTCCTCGGCGGCTTTGAGAACGCGCGCGCGGGTGGACGTCTTGACTTGGCCAACATCGTTCAAGACCCTGGACACAGTAGCGGTGGAAACCTTCGCCCGGCGGGCGACTTCTTCAAGGTTCATGGACGGATGATGTTCCTGCATTTTCTATGGTACGACATTCCGGCGCGCTGCCATGTAAGCGCTTGCCGAGCTAGCTCCATCGCTTTCGCGCGCGATCTCTCTAAACCGCTTGCCCGCCTGCCCGCGAATGGCCTTTGCGCATCCAGACGATCATCTGGCCTTCGCCGCGATGCGCCCAGGCGTAATAAGGAATCGCGGTAAACTCCGCCATGCGCCCGCTTGCATTCGCAGCCCCGCCTTCCTCCGGATAGAAGCCTTTCCCCTTCACGACGGTGATGCCGTTCAAAATATCCGGCTTGAACTCGGCGCTCAATGCTCCATCGCCGGGCAACTCTAATTCGAGCACCTTCCCTTTCGGATTATCGGGCCATTCGGCGCAATAGACGATCGGTCCACGCTGAATCGCCACGCGCTCGCGGTCCGCTTCCACCTCTTGGGTCGCGACGACGCGCCTCACCGGCATGGGCAGGTGCAGTTCGATAACGTCGCCCGAATGCCAATCCCGCGTGAGCACTGCGTAACCCTTTTCGAGCTTGATTGGTTCCAAGCGGCGGTTCACTTTCAATGTTACAGCCTGCAAAGAATCGTCCGCGAAGCGATACAGGCCGCTCGGCACTGCTTCGCCGCGAGCCCATCCGGGTACCCGCACGGCGATTGTGAATCGCCCCGTTTGATCGGGCCGAACGGTCATCCGTACATCGCCGTCCCAGGGATAGCGGGTCTCCTGAATCATCTTCACGGATCGTCCGCCGGCCATCTTGATTTTCGCCGTGCCGGCCGCGAATAGATTGACGTACAGAGTATCGCCGCGATGAGCGTATATATAACCCGGCACGGACGCCATGAAGCGCGTGATATTACCCGGGCAGCACGCTACGCCGAACCAGGGGCTACGCTGGTAATCGCCCACCGACTCGAGCGGATTGGGATAGAAGAACAACTTCCCATCCAGCGACACGCCGGAAATTAATCCGTTGTACAGCGTCCGCTCCATCACGTCGATGTATTTCGCGTCGGCATGAAGAAGAAACAGGCGATGATTCCAGAAATCGTTGCCCACCGCGGCGCAGGTTTCGTTGTAGGCAGTCAGATTCGGCAACTCAAAATCCGCTCCGAATGCCTCGCCTTCCTTTCTCGCGCCAATTCCGCCCGTGAGGTACAGCTTCTCGGAAGCAACATTCTCCCAGATCGCATCAATGGCCGTTACGTACGCCCCATCGCCGGTCATGGCCGCCACGTCCGCCATCCCGGAATACATGTAAGTGGCGCGAACGGCATGCCCCACCGCTTCCCGCTGATCCACGACTCGGAGGTTGGCCTGGTTGTATGCCCGCCCACCCGGGCCGCGCGAATCCAGGAAAAATTTCGCTAGATCCAAATAGCGCTCGTCGCCGGTCACGCGGTACAGCTTGACCAGGCCCATCTCGACAATTTGATGTCCCGGATAGATTTTCCGCTTGTCCGGTCCAAAGGTGTTGCACAACAGCTCGGCGCTTTTTAGCGAAATGTTCAGAAAGGACTGCTTGCCGGTTGCCTGGTAGTGAGCGACCGACGCTTCATACAGGTGTCCGAGATTATAGAGCTCGTGACTCAGCACCTCTTCCTGCACCCAGCGCTCCTTCCCGGACCATTTGTGCGGGTGCTCAGGATCGATCGTACGCGCCGTATATAAGTAGCCGTCGGGTTCCTGCGCCGCGGCTATTTTAACGATGAGGCTATCTACGTAAGCGTCGAGCTTCGCGTCGTATTGAACGCTCAGCGTGTAGGATGCGCCTTCGATGACTTTATATACGTCCGTATCGTCGAATGGATAGCCGGGAGGCGTGGTGTCGTGCGGTTCTCCGCGCAGCGCGGCGGCGGCGCGTACGAAGTTGTCAACCCGTCCGGTTTCTTCGCACTTCTGAAAGGCGAACGGAATGGTTACGGTGCGGTTGGTGTTTATCCGAGGAGCCCAAAATTCATCTTCCACGCGTACGGCCGTGAAGGGAACCGGCTGAACCGGATAATCCCGAGGCGGCTTGATGCCGCTTCGCGTGGCCTGCGCTGCCTCTTGTCCATTGGCATGCACGCAACAGGCGGCGGCCGCTCCAGCCAGCAAACTTCTCCGGGAGATTCTCACTGGGAATCCTTTCCATCGCTCGGGAAATACCGCGATTATTCCGATTGTATTCCATAACCGGCGAAAAAACCTGCAATCGCTTGCATGGCATTGTTATGCCGATTAACGATCTTTCGGCCGGATTCCCGCGCTTCCCATGGCGGCGCGCAGGCGCTCGGCCAGCGCGGTCTCTTTGGCGCTGTCGCCGCGCTTCTGGTAAATTGCCTCAAGCAGTTCGGCCGAAGACAGCAGCAGCGGGTCCAGCCGCAAAGCTTGCTCGAAATGCTCCGCTGCCGGTTCGATTTCGCCGCAAGCCAAATCGGCTCGACCGGCATTCTCTTCATTCACCGGATCTGACGGATCGATCGCCAGCGCGCCATCGAACGCGATTTTCGCTTCGCGCGGCCGATTGCCTTCGAGCAGCGCTGTGCCGAATCCTCTTAAAGTCGCGGGGTCCCGCCGGAAGGCGTTCTGTACTTCCGTAAGTAGACGATATCCGCGTACCATCCACGCCGCGGAGTTCCGTTCCGATCCCGCGTTTATATAGGCAAGCGCCAGGCTTCGGATTGCGAACGCGGGATCCGGCTCGCGCCACGCCGCCAGCTCGGTGGGCTCCGCGGATTGGGTTTTCTCATCGGGACGGCGCATGATGCGATGATCTGTGAAAACCGTGTGGCCGCCATCCGATGTTTCTCTCCGCGGCATGTGGCAGCCCACGCAATCGCGGCCCGGAGCGGCATGCACCGAAGAGATTTTTCGCGCATGGCACGATAGACAACGCTCCCTATAATAGGAAACTGGCTGAACCGGCTTGTTATGCGGATCGTGGCAGACGCCGCACCACAGCTTGCCGTTGCTGTTGCGCGCGCAAGCGCTGGCGGCCAATTGCTCGGAGTGGCTAATCACCTTGAACTGCCCGGCCGGACTGCCCGGCGGCGCGGCAAACCGGTAGACGGTGAACACATCCTCCAGCCGCAAGCCGGGGCGAAAATCCTCAATCTTCTTGCCGGGATTCGGAATGCGGATCACTCCCGAAAGATGGCATTGTTCGCAAATACTGTCCCGGGCAGCGCCCTGTAATTTGCCTGGATTCACAATGGAACCGGGCACGGGACGCCTGAGATGCTCTGCGGTTGGGCCGTGGCAGCGCTCGCACGAAATGGCTTCCGGGTCGAATGCCGGGCTTTCATAGCCGCTCACCGTTCCTGAAATGTGGCGTGGCCGGCCGGAATGGCACAACAGACACTCTTCCGTCACCGGACGCGTGAAATCCGCATCCGTAAGCTTCTCGTAACCGGGCGCCATCCCGTAGGCTCTGCGCGCGGTGTAATAGCTCAGTGGAGATTGAAATAAATGATCGCCGATGCGCACCAAGTACCCGGAAGCGTGATTGCCGGAGCCAATAACGTAAGCAACGCGATAATCCGAGGCTTCCCCGCCGCGTTCGATTCGCTGCCAGGTTCCGGCCGCATTCGAATAGACCGTGAACTTCGTTCCGAAATCGTTTTCAAGAGAACCCGAGGGTTCGCGGCCGGCGCGCCGCAGCGAGTGAGCCATGCCGTAGTGCGAGTAGCCTTCCACTTCCTTCGGATGGCAAGCCTGGCAGGGCGATGCCTGCGCCCTGGCGAAAAACAGCAACAACAGCGTGGGTTTCAAGCCCAACGCGGAAGCATATCAAACCGGCTGCGAGCGGCGTTTATGCAAGCGGTTACTTTTTTCTGGACTAAAATGCGGTTCTGTCGTATATAAACAATAAGCGGTCATTCGGGAGTTGGCTCAATCCGAGCTGACGCGTGAACTCAGATACCCCGATCGGCCACCAAGGGGTTTAACATGACAGCACATAGGACCTTGTTGTCCGGCAGCCGTTTCCTGCTCGCCTTGAGTTGCTTCAGTGTAAGTGTTTGCTTTGCTCAGTTCACCGCCAGCATCCAGGGAATTGTTCAGGATCCGACCGGCGCGGTTATCCCGAAGGCTTCGATCACCCTATTGAACTTCGCCACCAACGTGGTCGGGTCCACCACTACCGACAACAACGGCAACTACCACTTCGAGAGCCTTGCCCCGGGCAACTACCGGGTAACCGCCGAAGCGGCCGGCTTTGCAAAGGCGACTGTTAATCTTACTCTCGAAACCGATCAGAACCTGAATGTCCCGATTTCGGTCACCGTCGCGGCCCAGTCGCAGGCGGTAAATGTGACTTCTGAGGCGCCCCTCCTCAACACCGCGGAAACCCGGAATGAGATGACGCTCGAAACGCAGACCTTGTCGGAGGTTCCGCTGGCGGGACGAAACCTGATCTCGCTCGCGACATTCGCTCCGGGAGCGGTCGGACTCGGCACCAGCGGCAACGGCAGTCCCGGGTCCGGCGTGGATAACTACTCGACGGAAACCCAGGTGGACCTGAGCGCGAACGGTCAAGGCAGCGTGGCAAACATGTTCATCGTAGACGGCCTCGATATCACCAGCGCGATTCGGCCGGGAGTTTTGAACCTGACGCCCAATCCCGACTCCGTCGCCGAAGCCAGCATTCAAGTCAACACGTTTACGGTCGAGTACGGACGCGCCAGCTCCATTCAAATGGCTATGACCACCAAATCGGGAACCGACGCTTTTCACGGCAACGCCAGCGATTACTTCACCGACCAGCACCTGTTTGCGGGAACCGAATTTATCCATAACTACTCGCCGTTTCACAGCAACAACATGTCGGCTTCGCTCGGAGGGCCGATCGTCCCGCACCATCAATTCTTCTTTTTCGGCTCAGTCGAGCCGCTTTGGTCGTCCACCGCGTCGGGAAGCGTTACGACTTTTGAAGATCCGGCATTTACTCAGTGGGCCGAAACAAATTTCCCGAATACCTTCGGTACGAAGCTGCTGACCAGCTACAAGCCTTCCAATGCCACCACCACCGGCGTATCGCAAACCGCTGCGAATCTTTTTCCGGGCACCTGCGGAACCGCGGCTACCAGTTTTCTGCCTTGCAATCTGGCGGTGACCGACACCGGCGTATTCAACGCGACGAACTTTCGCAACGGCCTGCAGTGGAACGTCCGCATTGACAAATACTTTCAGAACGATCGCATCTACGGAAACTTCTACCGCACCACGCTTAATTATGGCGGTCCCGTGGTGCGGCCCGCCTTCGCCGAGACCAACGTCACTTTCGAGCGTGCCTTGCAAGTGAACGAGACCCACACGTTTTCTCCGAGCACGCTCAATGAAGCGGCATTCGGAATGAGCCGCGTGGAAGGAATTACGCCGCAAACCGGCCTATTTTCCGTTCCGCTGGTAAACGTAACGGGATTGGGACAGGGTTTTGGAGATGGATTCGCCGCTGGAGATTTCATTCAGCATAACTACCACTGGCGTGACATCCTCACGCACATTCACGGCGCGCACAGCCTCAAATTCGGCTACGAAGGTTGGACCGGAGACGACGTGGAAGATTTCCAGGGTCCGCACGCGCAACCCACTTTTCAGTACAACAACTTGCTCGACCTGGTCGAGGATCATCCGTACAACGAAACCGGCGTCGCCTATGACCCCGTCACCGGCAAGCCTGTGCTCTGGGATTGGAATGCGGCCTCCCGGACGCACGGCCTCTTCGCCGAGGACGTCTGGAAAGTGAAGCCGAACCTCACTCTCACGCTCGGCGTTCGCTGGGACGATTTCGGAAATCCCTATTCCCGATCCCCCCTGACTGTGTTCGGCAACTTTTATTATGGAGCGGGCCTCACCCTGGACGAGCAGATCGCTAATGGCTACGTTCGTCAGACCCAGCGTGTTTTCAACCACGCCCAAACCGGTTTCCAGCCCCGCGTCGGAGTTGCGTGGAGCCCCGATAAAGCCGGTAACTGGGTGGTGCGCGGCGGCTTCGGCATTTATAACAATTGGGTGACGCCCGCCAACGCGCAGGAGGAATTTCGAGGCAATCCTCCCGGGCCGATTTATCCCACCTTCTATTCGAATAAGCCGGGAACACCGGCGCCCCTGCTCACGCTCGGAACCAATAACACCACCCCGCCGTTCGGTTTCACTTATCCGGTGATCTCCGGATACACCATCGATAGCCACGGCGGAATCGTGGGACTTTCCCCGTCCATCGGCGCCATCGATCCGAATTTGACTGAACCTATCGTGTATGTCTATAGCGGAAGCGTCGAGAGAAAACTGGGCAGCGCACTCCTCGCCAGCGGTTCGTATTCCGGTTCTCAGGGTCGTTCTATGCTGGCCGGGGGCGGACAGGAGTTCAGCGTCAGCTATGGCCAGGACATCAACGCCTTCGCAGGAGATCTGATCCAGAACAACCAACTGTCCCCGACGCGCCTGAATCCGAGCTTCGGCGAAATCTTCGACACCTCGAACAACCGCGTTTCTTCATACAACGCTCTGGTTGCCTCGCTGCAAGGCAGGTTCGGCCGAGCCTTCTTCAACACCTCCTATACCCGCTCGTCTTCCATGGACGACACGCAGGTCTATCCGTCCGAGGTGAACCCTCACGTGTACTTCGGACCTTCCATTTGGGACGCGCCCAACCGGTTCTCGCTGGTGTGGAACTATACTCTGCCAGGTTTGAACCAGGGTCACGGTTTCATGGGCCGGGTGACGGGCGGCTGGTCTATCAGCGGCACGTCGCTTCTTCAAAGTGGATACCCGTTCACCGTCTCGACCAACGCCCCGTTTATTCCGCTGACCAACGCCAGCGGAAAATTTATCGGCTACGCTCCCGGCAGCGGAGATTACAACGCCGACGGCGACAATTACGATTTTCCGGACGTCTCCGGCTACACCGAAAACATGTCGCGCCAGGGCTTTCTTAACGGTGTATTCAGCCCGACGCAGTTTACGACGCCCGCCTTTGGAACCGAAGGCAACGAAAAATCAAACCTGTTCCGGAATCCCCGATTCGCCGAAACCGACGCGGCGCTGTTGAAGGACACCAACATCACAGAGCGTGTCAAACTGCAACTTCGATTCGAATTCTTCAACATCTTCAATCATCCGAATCTGGAAGGTGTTGATGCCAATCTCCCGGACGCTACTTTCGGACGATCGACGGCCCAGTATCTGCCGCGGTGGATTCAGTTCGGAGCAAACTTAAAGTTTTAGCGGCGTCTATTTTGGCTCGCCGGCGGACGGCTTCGCGGGGTTCGCCTCCACCAGTGCATATTTATGTTCGGCCGCCTCTTTCGCCCGCGCCTGCTCCCGCAATGCAGCGAGTTTCGTGGTCAGCTCCGGAATTTCGCCTGCCCGGTTGCCTTTTCTCAGCGCCAGTATCAAATGATATAGAGCGGTTTGGTCGGTTGGATCTTCCTCGAAGGCGCGCCGGCTCTGCTCAATGGCTTGGCGCGTCTTTCCTTGTTCCATATAGAGGCGGCCCAGCAAATCCCGGGCTAGCGCCAAATTGGGCTGAAGCTGCACGGCTCGCTCGGCGGATTGAACGGCTTCGCTGAATTCGGGACTTCCTACCGCCGCGCCCTTCCGGGTGAGCGTCTCTGCAAGCAGATAATGCAGGAACGCGTCGTCGGGCTTTCCCGATAAACGAGCCCGAATGGTCTGCTCCGCATGAGGCAGATCGTTTCGCTGTAGTTCCGCCAAACCCCGAACCGAAGAGCCGAACTGCACATTCGGATCGATTCGTTCGGCCTCGGCGAAGTCGCTCTCCGCTTGCTCGTAATGGCCTGACTCAATATAAAGAATGCCTCGCGCGAGATAAAGAGACGCGGCATCGGGCAGCCGCTTCAATCCCACGTTCAGCATGTCGATACCGACTTGATAGGCCGCATGCGCGAGAGAGATGTTTGCGAAATCCAGATAGTATCCCGGCGCGTCCGGATTAGCGATGATCGCCTGCCGCAAAGCAGCTACCGCTTGCGGCGTATCGGACGTGGCTTCATATGCTTCGGCCAGCAAATCGAGGCTGTCGGCATCCTGCGGACTCTTTGCAAGGGACGGCCTCAGCGTCGCAATCACATCTTGATAACGGCTTGCCAGCGATTGCACCACGGCCAAGTTGTAACGCGCCTTGGCGTCGTCGGGCTGCAACTCGCTGAGGCGCTGAAATACCGGAATAGCATCCGCCGTCCGCCGGAGTCTTACGAGACAGGCGCCGTATTCTTCTAACGCGCCGACCTTAGACGAAATGACAGACTCGCTCTGTGCAAACTCCTTCGTGGCGGCGGCGCAATCCCCGCGCCGGAAGGCGAGTGAGGCTAACATCGCGCGGCTGGTTTCGTCATCTGGATGAATCTTCAGGATTTTTTCAAGTAAGGCGCGTGCCTGTTGGCCGGAAGCCTCATACTCAATTTCCGCCGCTCCTTCGAGAGCCGGTAAGTAGTCCGACGAAATCTCGATTGCGCGCTGGTAGGCCGCCAGCGCCTCTTTCCGGTTTCCCAGGTGAACCAGAGCAAATCCGTTCAACGTCCAGAGCGCCGCGTCGTTCGGCGATTGCTTTAGCGCTCGATCGAGCAGTCCCCGCGCTTCGCCGTATTTGCCGGATCGAAGATCGGAAACAATGGCGTGCCTTGTATCATCGCTGCTTTGCGGCAGCAGCGCCGATGCCGCCGCAACAAAGAGCACAATGCCCCGGCAGGTCGCTTCCAGGCTCACCAGCTCATCTCGATCAGCGATATCGCTTCCCTCGGCAAAGCGAATCTTACGTGGATCGCGCCCTCCCGGCTGCTTGCCCAGCGCGGCGACTCCAGTAATTGCAATTGTCCGGCGGATTCCAATGTTGCGTACTGCTCCGGCGTTGGATTTTGTGGCGATCCCAGTTGTTTCCAGGCGGTGTAGGAGTTGCTGTGGTCCCGATCGATCCGGTAGTGCCGCAGTAAAACACGCTTCGCGCCGGCTGGGAGATTCGCGATCGCAAGATCGATTTCAACTGGCGGCGCATCCACGTCGTCGTCGTGATAGTTCCAGATCGTCGTCGAGAGCCCATTCGGAGAGCGAGCCGAAACAGCGTCCACATCCGCGCTTTGCCTCACCCCGGCGCTGAGAATCGTATCCAGGTCCACCGCGCCGCTGCTCTCCACTTTCACCGACTGGCCATGCATCAGTCCTTCCATGCGAAATAGATTCAGAACCGGCTTATCGACGCCATTTGTCGCGAGAGTGCGCAAACCATCAAAGTAGGGCTGATCTTCGAATTCAAATGCCCAGGTGAGGGTTCCTTCGAGGTTCGCTCCATCGCGAGCGGCAAGCTTCCGGACAGTGTCCAAAGCTTCGGCGGCATACGAAGCGTAGAGAGCGCCGTTGCGATACGCGTTCTGTGGATAGAGCCGGGCGGAACACGCGGCGCAGCCCTCCGGGTCCGATTCGCTCAGAATGATCGGCAGATTGCGAAATTTCGGAAAGCTTCGAACGATTTGGAAACCAGTCGAGACGTCTCTCATGTTTTTTGAGAGCCCCATGCGCACATGACCCTCGACCGTCTCCGGTCGCCCCTTGGCGTGATAACTGATGAAATCGAGCGGTGCGCCGGTACCGCCTCCAGCCAGATTCTTTCCCGACACGCAGTGTTCCAGAAATTGCCGCAGAAAGGCCGCTGCCTTGGGATTCGCGGGCCCGGTCGATGCCGGCCCTCCCACGCGTGCTGAGGGAAGAGCGCGTTTCACTGCCGCGGCCGTATAGTCGTAGAGCTTGTCGTACTCCGCCGGCGTGCCGTGCCAGTAAGAGATGTCAGGCTCGTTCCAAACTTCCCAATACCACGACTCGACTTCCGTTTTCCCGTACTTCTCGACGCAGTGCCTCACCCATTCATAGACCAGCTGGTTCCACTTCTTGTAATCGTTCGGAGGATAAGCCCAACCGGTGTCGATTCCTCCCTTGGGCCAGGTGTGCTGGTACGGCTCGGGATGCGTGGAAAGAGCTTTAGGCATAAAACCGATTTCAACGAATGGCTTCGCCCCTGCGCTGAGGTAAGTTTCGAGTATACGATCCACGATGGTCCAGTCATATATGGCTTTTCCCGAAGCGTCTTCCGTGTAGGCGTTGGTCGATCCCCATTTAAGAGCGGCTACGCCGTTTCCGGTCGTCAGCAGATTATGGGTTCGAATGTAAACCGGCCCTTCGCTCAGGCCCGACAACTCGCCTATGAGCTTGCGTCCGTTCGCGGCGTAAGTGTAGTTGGGCTCATCGTAGCCAAAATATTTCCAAATTGGTTTCAACTCGACCGTGCCTCTCGACGCATCGACATGAATGCTGACGGTCTGTTGCGGGAAGCCGCGGAGCGGCAGCATGCACAGGAGAAATATCGAAAGTTTACGCATCGAGTAGGCTCGCGTCGGAGGCCGGCCTCAGCTCTGACTTTTTTGACCGTAGTACGCCGTCGGCCCGTGCTTGCGGCGAAAGTGCTTGTTCCGCAGAGTATCCGACAAAGCGGCGGCATCGGCGTTAAGCGTCATCGTGAGATAGGCCATGTGCGCGAGCTCTTCCACAACCACCGCTGTATGAGCGGCGTCGGCGGGCGATGCTCCCCAGCAGAACGGGGCGTGCCCGGAAACCAGCACCGCCGGCGTTTCCAACGGATCGAGGCCGGCAAAGCGCCGGACGATGACCTGTCCCGTGTTCCATTCGTATTCCGATTCGATCTCGGAAGCTTGCATGACCGGAGTTACCGGAATCGCACCGGGAAAATAATCGGCGTGGGTTGTGCCCAGACAGGGAATCTCCGCAGCCGCTTGTGCCCACGCGGTGGCATACCGCGAATGGGTATGAACCACTCCGTTCACGCCTTCGAAAGAACGATATAAGGACAGGTGAGTCGGTAGGTCGGAAGAGGGACGCAGTGAGCCTTCCACTGTGCGGCCTTCCAGATCCGCGATCACCAGGTCCTCCGGTTTCAGGCGGTCGTAGGGCACGCCGCTGGGCTTGATCGCGACCATTCCCGAGGCCCGATCGTACCCGCTTGCATTGCCGAAGGTGAATACCACCAGACCGCGCCGCACCAGCTCCTGGTTGGCTTCGAATACTTCCTCGCGTAGGGTTTGGAGAATCATGAATTACCTCAAACTATCTTGCCAGTGACGCCATCCGGCGCAGCTCCGGAAGCAAATCGCCAATCGCCGCCGCGTCGGAATTTTTCATCCCCAGCGCGAAATAAAGCTTCCGGTAGAGAGCATAGAGCTCGCCGTATGTTATCTCGCAATCGGCCTCCGGATGGAAAGTGCGATGTGAGGGACACAGCGCATCCTGGGCTTCTTCTATCGAACTGAACGCGCCCGCGGCCAGGAATGCGAAGATCGCCGAGCCCAGACTCGTAACGTCGCCTTGCGGCACTAGAATCGGTTTCCGGAGAACGTTCGCATAGACTTGGTTCAGTACGTCGTTCTTCTGCGGAATGCCTCCGCCGTTGATGATGCGCTTCACCGTCACACCGTGCTTTTCCATTCGATCCAGAATGACGCGCGTGTGAAAAGCGGTTCCTTCGATGGCGGCAAACAGCTCGTCCGCCGCGGTGCTGGTCAGATGCCACCCGAATGTGACGCCGCCCAATTCAGGATTCACCAGCACTGTGCGGTCTCCGTTATCCCAGGTCATGCGGAGCAACCCCGTCTGACCCGGCCGGTAATTTGTCAATTCGCGGGACAACTCGGCTGCCGACGAGCCCGCCCGCCGCGCGATCGCCTCGAAAATGTCTCCCACCGCGGAGAGCCCCGCTTCAATGCCTGTCAAATGCGGATCTACCGAACCCGGCACCACTCCGCAAACCCCAGGCACCAGCGTGGTCTTTTCGCTCAAGCCGATCATGCAAGTGGACGTGCCGATCACATTCACTACATCGCCGAGCCTTACGCCCGCTCCCACCGCGTCCCAATGCGCATCGAATGCACCCACCGGAATCGGTATGCCCGCCTGCAACCCGAGCTTTCCCGCCCATTCCGGGCTGAGCGTTCCCGCTATCGAATCGGATGTCAGATATCTCCCCGCAAGCTTTGCGCGCGCGCCTTTCAATAATGGATCGACACTCGAGAGAAACTCATCCGGCGGCAACCCGCCCAGAGCCGCGTTCCACATCCACTTGTGTCCCATTGCGCAAATACTGCGCGGCGCTTGCGTCACATCGCGGATGCCGCAAAGTATCGCGGCCACGTAATCGCAGTGTTCGAATGCCGATACCAGGCGATCCCGCTTGTCGGGATTGTGGCGCAGCCAATGCAAAAGCTTGGAGAAGCCCCATTCGGATGAGTACACACCGCCGCACCACTCGATCGCCTGCAGCTTCTGCTCGTGCGCTTTCTGAGTAATCTCCGCCGCTTCGCGCCAGGCGCGGTGGTCGGCCCACAGATAATATTCATCCAGCGGCTCCAGATTTTCACCCACCGGAATCACGCTCGATCCGGTAGTGTCCAGCGCGATGGCCGCTATTTCCGCGCCGTTTACCCCGGCTTCTGCAAGCGCTTGCTTCGTGGCCAGCACGAGCGCCGTCATGTGGTCGGTGTGGCTCTGCGTCGCGTAATCCGGATCGGTGCGCGTCCGGTGCAGCGGATATCCGCTGACGCCCGCTCCCAACCTTCCTCTGTTCTTCTCGAAAATCGAGACCCGCACGCTCAGCGTGCCAAAATCCACACCTGCGACTATCGTGCTCATTCTTTGTCAGTATTTCACTGGACGCCCATCTGGAGCCAATGATGAGGGGGCCTGCAATTGCGCCGATACGTGCGCGGATAATTGGGAGACGGAAGGAGCGCGATCTCATGGCGGGTATTTTTTGAGAACGGTTGCGGGCGATGTTGCCGGGCTGCTGACGGAGCTCGGAGTCCGGCCGGATTGTTTCGCGGGCGGGGAACTCGAGGTCCGGACTCCCATTACCGGAGAAGTCGTCGGCCACGTAAACGCTGCCAACGCTGCGGATGCCGCGAAAACCATCGATGCGGCGCATCGCGCTTTCCTTGAATGGCGCGATGTCCCCGCTCCGCAACGCGGTGAGCTGGTTCGTCTCTTTGGGGAAGAGTTGCGCGCGGCGAAAGCGGCGTTGGGCCGCATGGTCACCATTGAGACTGGCAAAATCCTTTCCGAAGGTCTCGGCGAAGTGCAGGAGACGATCGACATCTGCACTTATGCGGCGGGATTGTCCCGGCAGCTCTGCGGCCTCACGATTTCGACCGAGCGGCCTCATCACCGCATGATGGAAACCTGGCATCCTCTCGGCGTCACGGGCGTGATCTCCGCATTTAATTTCCCCGTAGCGGTTTGGGCCTGGAACGCGGCGCTCGCGCTCGTGTGCGGCAATTCCGTGGTGTGGAAGCCTTCTGAGAAAACGCCGCTCTGCGCTCTGGCGGTCCAGGCCCTGTTAAGCCGGGCTATGAATCAATTCGGGAAAGCGCCTGAAGGACTCGCTTCGGTGCTGATCGGCGGCCGCGAGGCTGGCGAGGCATTGGTGGATCATCCCAGCGTGCCGCTTGTCTCGGCAACCGGCTCCACTCAAATGGGACGGCAGGTCGCTCCCCGGTTGGCTCGCCGTTTTGCGCGGGCCATTCTTGAACTCGGCGGCAACAATGCCGCAATCGTTTGTCCCTCGGCTGATCTGGATCTGACGGTGCGCGCCATCGCTTTTGCCGCAATGGGCACCGCCGGCCAGCGCTGTACAACGCTCAGGCGCTTGATCGTTCATCGCGACATTTATGATCGGCTTCTGCCGCGATTAAAACAGGTCTACGCCTCCGCCACAGTCGGCGATCCGCGCGATTCCGGTACTCTGGTCGGGCCTCTCATTGACAGCCGCGCCTTCGAGGCGATGCAAAAGACCCTGGCCGAGGCCACAACCGCGGGCGGCGAAGTAACAGGCGGTCAGCGGGTAAACATTGCTTCTTATCCGAATGCCTTTTACGCATGCCCCGCGCTGGTCGAGATGCCTCGCCAGACCGAAACCGTCCAGCGCGAGACTTTCGCGCCGATCCTCTACATCTTGAAGTATTCCGATTTTGACGAGGCGCTGCGAATCCATAACGATGTGCCGCAAGGCCTCGCTTCTTCGATCTTCACCACCGATCTGCGCGAAGCCGAACGGTTCCTATCCGCACAAGGCTCCGATTGCGGCATCGCGAACGTGAATATCGGTCCCTCGGGAGCGGAGATTGGCGGCGCGTTTGGCGGCGAAAAGGAAACCGGCGGCGGCCGTGAATCGGGCTCCGACGCTTGGAAGGCATACATGCGCCGCGCCACCAACACGATTAACTACGGCAACGAGCTTCCCCTCGCGCAGGGAGTGAAGTTCGGGTAGTCCTTCGCTCCTGCCCGAAACTTCCACACCCCCCCCGAGAACGAAACTAAACGATGGCATACGCAAGTGAAAGTGATTGTATACGGAGGCAAAGGTAATGTAAGATAGCACCAGCAATTAGAGCCGGCCTTGCTCTGATAGCGAAATTGAATGCTGCGGAACGGAACATCTGGAGGGAAACCCACACGTTTGCTTGCCGAAGAGCGGCGGCGTGAGATCCTCGGCCTCCTCGGCGAGAACGGGCGAATCACGGTCGAGGAAGTCGTCAAGCGCTTTAGTGTTTCCGCTGTAACGGCGCGCTGCGATCTCGACGCGCTGTCGTCAAGCGGGCATCTCGTGAGGTCGCACGGCGGAGGAATTAAGCCCTTGACCGCCGCGCCCGAGCATCCTTTGCGTGTTCGCGAGGGTATGCACCACGAAGAGAAAGTGCGCATCGCGCAGGCCGCGGCCCACCTGATTCGACCTTTGCAGACGGTGATCCTATGCACGGGGTCTACCTCGGCTGAGCTCGCGGGGCAATTGCGGCGTCACTGTCCGGAGAGCATTACCGTCATTACCTACGCGCTGAACATCGCCCTCTCTCTGGCGGAAATGCCCAACCTCTCGCTGGTGATGCTGGGTGGTTTCCTGCGCCACCCCTCCACCGCCTTCGTGGGACCGCACGCCGAGCAAATGATGCATTCGCTCCATGCCGATCATTGCTTTATGAGTACGGTCGGTCTGGATGCCGACGTGGGATTGACAACGCTGGATATCATGGAAGCGCAACTCAACCGGCGCATGATCGAATCCGCCGCCCAAGTGACGGTTCTGGCCGATTCCAGTAAATTCGGTCACCGCAGCCTGTCTCTCATTTCCGACTTTCGCCCCATTCAACGCGTCATCACGGATCGGGGCGCGCCTTCCGCCGATGTCGAGAAACTCCGATCGCGTGGCGTGGAAGTTATTCTTTCCTAACGTTTACTTTCTTAAGTAGCCTCGAAAAAGAAAGGAGGCTAATTGTTTGCAACGGCCGATCTTCGCTTTGCTTATCTTTAATTTCTTTTCTCTTGACAGCCCCTTTCTTTTCGCCTTACAATTCCGACAAGCTCGCAATTAAGTCCGGTTCGCTTTCGGCCGGATCGAGGAGGTTAGTTTATGAGGAACATTTCCCGCACAGTCGCTCTTTTGGGGCGAGTGCTTTCGGTATCTTTATTCATCGCTTTTGCGATGTTCTCTGCCCGGAGTTCGGCGCAAGAGGTAACGGCCGCAATCAACGGCGTGGTGACCGACCCATCGGGCGGCGCCATCGCGGGAGCAAAAGTAACGGCTAAGGATTTAGACCGCGGAACGGTCTATCCCACCACTGCGGACGGCAGCGGCCATTACGATCTTCCACGTCTTCCAGTTGGGAATTACGAAGTTCGAGTGGAAAATGCCGGATTTCAAGCTTCCGTGCAATCGCCCGTCGTTTTGCAACTGAATCAGGTTGCCAAGATCGACTTCCAAATGAAAGTTGGCAACGTCAACCAAACCGTCGAAGTCACCACTGCGGCGCCCATTCTACAGACCGAGTCAACTCAGCTTGGCACCATCATTGACGCGCGAACCAACGTGCAATTGCCGCTGGCAACGCGGAATTATGTGCAGTTGACTCTGCTGGCGCCTGGCGCTGTTGCTACCGATCCTTCTTCGTTCACAGGGCCTGAAGCAACTTTCAACGGCGGCCGTCCCTACATCAATGGCAATCGTAATGAGGCGGACAACTTCATTCTGGACGGAATGGACAATAACCAGGTCTCGGAAAACGCCGTCGGCTATACGCCCAGCGTCGATGCCATCGAAGAATTCAACATGATCACCCAGAATGCGTCCGCGGAGTTCGGCAACTTCATGGGCGGCATTGTAAGTGTCAGCATCAAGTCCGGCACCAATGCATTTCATGGCTCGCTCTTCGAATTCCTCCGCAACGACAAGTTAAATGCCAATGACTGGGCGGCCAACTGGCAGGGCAATCCGCGCGCGCTGCTCCGCTGGAACGAGTTTGGGGGGACTTTCGGCGGTAGGATCATCAAAGATAAGCTCTTCTTCTTCGCCGACTACCAGGGGTCGCGCTACGATCAACCGGCCACCAGCAACGCCTTTACGGTGCTGACTACGGCGGAGCGCACCGGAGACTTCAGCCAGCTCCTGACCCAGCAGGGAGTTCAACTCAACTATCCGGGAACGACTACTCCAATTCCCGGCAACAAAATTCCGAGCAATCTACTGAGCGCGCCAGCTGTGGCAATTATGAGTTCTTCGCTGTATCCGCAGCCGGTCAATGGGAACCTCACGCAGAACGCCGTCAACACCACGCACAGTTATACGAATGCGGATCAGGGCGACGTGAAAGTGGATTGGGTCGCGTCGGAAAAGGATCACGTGAGCGGACGCTATTCGCAAAGCTCCATTACGCAGCCCACCACAAACAGCATCGCGTTGCTCTACAACTCGGCTAACAAATTCCCCTCGTACAACGGAGTTATCGACTACACCCGATCGTTCAATCCGAGCGTCGTTAACGATTTCCGCGCCGGGGTCAATTACGTTCCCGTCGTCACTGGCGCTCTCAGCGGCAGCAGCACTCTCACGGCCCAAAGCGTAGGAATTCCTGGAGTGCCTACCAATATTCTGCCGGGCTTTTGCTTCGGAGCGGGTAACCTCAGCTCGGACGGCTGCGGCTTTGGTAATCCTGAGGTCTCGGAGGAGTTTTCCGATACCGTTGGACAAATCGGCGACACGCTTCTCATCAACCGCGGCAAGCACACCATGCGGGCCGGGTTCCGGTTCCTGCGGGAACGAATCGATACGTTCTATTCCGGCAATGCCGGAGTAGCTGGCCAGTTCAACTTTAACGGCCAATATAGCGGCGCGGCCGAGGCGGACTTTTTGCTTGGTTTGCCGGACGAGGTACAGGGTGGAATCTCTGGAGGTACTTGGGGACAGCGCGCCAGCGTCATCTCCGCGTTCTTTCAGGACGATTGGCGCGCCACCAGCAATCTGACGTTAAATCTCGGGCTGCGTTATGAACTCAACACGCCGTGGGAAGAAGTAGACAACCGCCAAGCCAATTTCGGCCTCATTAGCGGAATCGAGTATTTGGCTGGCGCCGGCAACTGCCCGTACAACAACTGTAAAGCGCTTTACAACGAATACAACGGCATCACCAACTTTCAGCCGCGTATCGGCATCGCCTGGACTCCTGGAGGCAAAAACACCGTCATTCGCGCGGCCGTTACGACTTCCAGCTTCCTGGAAGGAACCGGGACCAACCTCCGGCTTACCCTGAACTCGCCCTTCGCCACCGAACACGATATCACGTATGAGCCCACGCAGACCCCTTCTACCCTGTCGGACGGATATCTCCCGTTCAATGGCAGCACGGCTAATCCGTTAGTAGGCGCCAGCATCCGAATCTGGGATGCTAACCTTCGTCCGGCCGTGTCTAACCAGTGGAATTTCACTATTCAGCACAGCTTTGGGCCTTCGGCGACCTTGCAGGTCGGCTACGTTGGACAGCGCAACACGCATTTGATGGTGCCGATTTATGCGAACCAGAGGATTCTGAACCCCGACGGTACCACCAGCCCGGGGTATTATCTCAGCGGAAATCCAACGCTTCAAGATGAGATCGGCGCGGCGAAGCTTACCGCCTCGGTTGGCAACCAAGACTACGAAGCGTTGCAAACTTCGTTTCAGAAACGCTTAAGTAACGGACTTGAGTTCCTGGCGAACTACACTTACTCGAAATGCCTGACGAACTCCATCGGCTATTACGGGGACGGTGGCCAAGCTTCCACGAATGACTATTATTGGCCGAACACCTACGACGGCAAGTCGCAATGGGGCCCCTGCTACTACGACGTGACGCACTCCTTCAACGGCTACGTCACCTACGACATTCCCTTTGGCCGGGGTCGCAAGTTCGGCAACAATATGAATAAAGCTGTGAATGCGGCTGTGGGTGGCTGGCAGGTGAACTCTATCGTAACCATCCGCGGCGGCTTTCCTTACACCATTGATAACTTCGAGGACAGTTCGCAGACGCATGCCGCTGAGCCCCGCGCCAATTGCATTGCGCCCGCTGTGGTGTTCGGTAAATTGGATGCGCCCACCGGCGGCTACCAATGGTTTGACCCGAATTCATACGCTGCTCCGCCCTTGGGAACATTTGGCAATTGCGGCGTTGGAACAGTCCGCGGTCCGGGACTGCACACGGCCGACCTCAGCTTGACCAAGTCGTTTGCCTTCACGGAGAAGCAAAGCCTGGAGTTACGGGCCGAAGCGATCAACTTTACCAACACGCCAATTCTCGGCTCGCCGGCCTCCATCAATCTGCCGTCCGGCGCGATCAGCTCAGGCAACTTCGGAAACGGTAATTTCGGGCAGATCACGGGTTCGCAAGGCGCCCGAAATATACAGTTCGGTTTGAAGTATCGTTTCTAATTGAAAATACCCGCTCCGGGTGAACACAAAGCGGAACTGGGCCGCTCGCTTTTTCGGAAGCGGCCCTGGGTTCGTTTCGCAAAAGCGCTCCCTTTGGTATCCTCACGAGTGCATGAGCGGGGTGGTTCTTGACGGCCGGAAGATCAATCGGGAAATTCTCGATGAGCTGCGTCCTCGCATTGAGGCGCTTCGTTCCCGGCAGCGTCCGCCCACGCTGGCGGTCGTTCTCGTCGGCGAAAATCCCGCCTCTGAAATCTACGTCCGAAACAAGGTTAAGACCTGCCGGGAGTTAGGGATACGAAGCCTGGACGCCACTCCTCCCGCACGTGTTACGACGGAGGAGCTGTGGCGGATCGTTCAAAGCTTTAACGATGACCCGCAAGTTGATGGAATCCTGGTACAAAGCCCCCTCCCGGCGCACATCGATTCTCAGCAAATACTGACCGCGGTCGATCCATTGAAAGATGCCGACGGATTCCATCCGTTTAACGTAGGGTGCCTGGTGGCCAACCGTCCCGCGCCTCGGGCCTGCACGCCCGCGGGTATCGTCGAGATGCTCAAGCGCTATCGCATTCCCATGGCGGGCAAGCGCGCCGTGGTGGTGGGGCGCAGCGACATCGTCGGTAAGCCCATGGCGCTCATGCTGCTTCACGAGAATGCCACTGTGACCGTTTGCCACTCGCGGACCCAAGATCTTGCAGCCGAATGCCGCCGGGCGGAGATTCTGGTCGCCGCGATGGGCAAGCCGGCCGCGATTACCTCCGAACATCTGTCGCCTGGCGTCGTCATCGTCGACGTCGGTATGAACCGGCTCACGGACGAAGCGGATGTCGAGCGGCTCTTTGCCCACGATCCAGCCCGATTGGCTTCGTTTCGCAAAAACGGCACAACCCTCATCGGCGATGTCGATCCCTCGGCTATGCGGGAGATAGCTTCCGCCTATACGCCTGTTCCAGGCGGTGTTGGCCCGCTTACTATCGCCATGCTGATGGCGAATACAGTTCGTTTGGCAGAACAGCATCTGGGTTCATAACGCCGATGCTAAAAGTTGGCCTCACCGGCGGCTACGCCAGCGGGAAAACATTCGTTGCCTCGGAGTTGGAACGCCTCGGCTGCTGCGTGATTCGAGCCGACGAGTTGGGGCACGCCGTTCTGCTCCCTACGGGCGAGGCCTACGCTCCGGTCGTCGCGGCGTTCGGGAGGGAGATCCTGAGCCCCGATGGCGCAATCGATCGCAAGAAGCTAGCTTCGATTGCCTTCGCTTCTCCCCAGCTTTTGGGGCAGCTCAACAGCTTCGTTCACCCGGCTGTGTTCCGCCTGGAGGCGCAGAGGCTCGCGGACTTTGAAGCCGAAGATCCCCGCGCCATCGTGGTGATCGAAGCCGCTATTCTGATAGAAACGGGAAGGTATAGCCGGTTTGACCGGCTGATTCTGACCGGCTGCGCCGAGGAAATGCAGATCGCCCGCGGCATTAAACGGGACGGGCTGACCCGCGAACAAGTTCTAGCGCGGCTGGCGAATCAAATGCCGTTCGAAGAGAAGAAGAAGTACGCGCGCTACATCGTGGATACGGGCGGCGCAAAGGAACAAACCATAATCCACATTGAACGGATTTACCGCGATTTGAGACGTCTGGCAGAGGCCCAGCCGGCATGAGGGCGCGCGTTTTCCTTCTGGGCTTGGCGATTGCGTTCGGTTTCCTGTGGCTCACTTCGCGCGCAAACTGGAGCGTTCGCCAAGTGACGGCCCCGCTCCTGGGAAACGGCCTCAAATGGGCCGATCCGACGCCTGTCCGCAGTGCCGGATTGATGCCCGATGAGGAGAATAACATCGAGATCTACCGGGCCGCGCGGCTCGCAACCGTTTACATTACGAGCACGACGGTTCGCCGCGATTTCTTCTATCAGCCGGTCGCCACGCAGAGCCTCGGATCGGGATTCCTGATAAACGACAACGGCTTCATTCTGACGAACTTTCACGTCATTACCGGCAGCAGCCGAATTCAAGTCACTTTGCACGACCAAAGCCAGTACTACGCGCGAGCGCTCGATACGGACCGCTCCGACGATCTCGCGCTGATCAAAATCAATCCCAAGGTCAAGCAATCGTTCTTGAAGCTCGGCGATTCCGACCACTTGCAGGTGGGCCAGAAGGTGCTCGCCATCGGCAATCCCTTCGGCTTGGAAGGCACGCTGACCGTCGGTGTTGTCAGTTCAATCGGGAGAAAGATCGATAGCGAAAACGATCAGCGGCTGGAGGGAATGATCCAGACCGATGCAGCCATTAATGGCGGGAACAGCGGCGGTCCGCTGATCGATTCAAGCGGCAACGTGATCGGCATTAACACCGCTATCCTAGGCCGCACGAATCTCGGCATCGGTTTTGCGCTGCCGATCAATCGTGCGAAAGCCCTATTGACCGACTATCAGGCGGGCCGGATCACAGAGCGGCCGAGAATCGGCGTTTCGACAGAATATGTCGCGGGCGATCTGGCTGTGGATCTCGACCTTCCGCGCCGGGGCGGCTTGCTGGTGCAGAGCGTGGTGCGCGGTTCTTCCGAGTATCTGGCGGGCGTGCATGGCGCGCGCGAAGTTGTCGATATCGGGAACGTGGAGCTGGGCATCGGTGGAGATCTCATCACGGCCGTGGATGGTCAACCCGTGGACCGCGAAGACGCCCTGGTTCGCGCCTTCTCCCGCAAGCGGGTCGGCGATACCATCGTCCTCACGATTGTGCGGAGTGGCAGAACCTTCAACTTACCGGTCAAGCTGGTACGGTCGCCGCCGGACGCGAGCTAATCCTCGCTCGTGGCAAACGGACTGAAGTTCGTTTGGTAATCGAAGTAGTCCACGCCTTCGGTTCGTTTTAGAAAATTCACGATCGCGTAAGTCGCTGGGGTCATGAGCGTCTCATAGATCACTTTGATGAGATAGCCGGCGACGATCAGCCGGAGAATAACGCTTAATGGCCCCATGCCATAGAAACCGGCAAACATGACTACGGTGGTATCCACAGCTTGCCCGACGACCGTCGAGCCGATGGTCCGCGTCCACAGATACTTGCCTTTGGTCAGCAGCTTCAATTTGGCCAGCGTGAATGAATTCGCGAACTCGCCGCACCAGTACGCCAGCAGGCTCGCGACGACGATTCGGGCCACCGGCTTGAAGACGGCGGCGAACGCGGCCTGATCCGTATATTCAGGCGCGGCTGGAATGAGCACTGCGATATAGCTGAGAGTTACGAGAATGAACGAAGCAAAGAATCCATACCAGATAGCCCGTCGAGAAGCGCCATACCCATACACTTCCGTGAAGACATCGCCGAAGATGTAGGTGATCGGGAAAAGGATCTGCGCGGTGCTCACCCGCAGCGGGCCGATGGCAAAGAATTTAGCGGCAATAATGTTTGAGACCAGCAGGACCACCACGAAGAGCGTGATGAAGGTGTCCAGATATTTGTAGCGGTGATCGCTTTCGAGAAGCGTGGCTACCTTGCGCTTTTCTTCAGTCGCCTGCATAGAAGATCGGATGCACCGATTATAGGGGCTTGGGATTTTTGGAGAGCGATATCTCCAGGCCGGTCAGGCTCTCTTGAATGTCTACGCCGCCGAAGCCGGTGTTTGCGATCAATCCCTCCAATTGGCTCTTTGTGTAGGCTCGTTTGAGCAGCATGAAGCGAAACGTCAGTTTGGTGATAAGCCCGTTCACGACGCCGAGGCTCATGCCGTTCACGGCTTGATTGATCGATTCTTTAGACGCATCTCTTCGCAGATCGATAATCAGGGCTCGGCCACCAGGTTTAAGAACCCGGTGCATCTCTTCAAGGGCCCGGTCCGGTTCGCTGAAATTCTTGAAGGCAGCGCGGCAAAGAAGAAAGTCGAACGTCTCATCGCCGAACGGCATCGCGGAAGCATTCCCCCGGCGAAAGTCTACCCGCACACCGGCTTTTGCGGCATTCGCACGGGCTATCCCAACAAAGGTTTGACTGATGTCCAACCCAGTGATTTGATAGTCGCCGAGCTTCGCAAGTTCAATCGCGAAATACCCAGGTCCAGGAGCAACTTCAAGCACGCTGCCGTGTGCCGGAATCTGTTCAGCCGCGCGCCGCGCAAGCTTCTTGAACTCGTCGAGCGATTTTCTGGTAAGTGTTGCATACCACTTCGCGACGGCCCCCTCCATTCCCAAACCTTTATAAGGCTTTGGATTTGCAGTAGCTAAAGCTGGCATAAAATCTTCCTTCCTGGAGCGATCATAGCCGGCTTTCCGCGCGGGTTGAAGTCTCATTCGGCGAACGCGCCCGGGTGGTCGATGAGCGCACAGTTGCTACCGGCGAGCGTGAAGGGCGATTTGTGATCTGCACGCCCGATTCTGGACCTTAGCGCCTTCGCTCGAACTGGACCTAGGCGGCTTCCGCTCCAATTCCTAGGAGGATGTAAGTTTTGCGCCGATAGAGAAGTTGAAGCGAATCATTCCCTTGATCCAGGCCATCACTGCGAACGCTCGAAAGAAATGGGCAAACCTTCCACTGCGCGCTAAAGGCACGGTTGTTCTCTTATTGCCCATCGCGGCTTTAGTACTCAACAGCGTGGCGATCGGGCTCGTTTCGTCGGCGCAACAGAGAGCGCAATCGTGGGTGATCCATACCCTCGACGTGCGGGTACTGCTGGAGCACGTTGTTGGCGACATGTCGATGGCCAATACAAGCGCCCTCACCTTCAACTTGACGAAGAACAAGAATGCGTTCGAAGAATGCCGAAAGGCGACGGCGCGAGTACCGATCACGATCGACGCCCTCCAGGCTCTCACGGCGGACAACCCCGAAGAACAAACGCGGGTCGCCGACCTTCGGAAGTTCGCCGGACAGAAAATTCAATATCTGCTCGGGCTGGGTGCAATCGGCGGGGAGCAGCCCACCGCGGTTGCCATTCAAGAGCAAATTTCTCAACGGGAGCTTTTGCAAATTATCGCCGCGATGGATCGGGAAGAGGCTCTCCTTCTTACCATCCGTACCCGGAAATTAGACCGGATTCAAAACGTGCTTCCATTTGTCGCGCCTGTCGCATTAGTGCTTGGAATCGTCGGCGCGCTTCTAGGCATCTGGTTATTCCTCACAGGCATTGTTCGGCGAACCAGCGAGCTGGGGCGGCAGGTTTCACTCCTCGCCGATGGAATCCCCATCGAAGAGGTGGATCGGCACAAAGATGAGATCGGCAGAGTCGCTTCCGGTATTGCTCGAACGAGCCATCTGCTGGCTGAAACTAGAGGAGCCCTGGAGATGGCAAACGCGAAGTCAGCCGAGCAAAGTCAGCGAGCTGAGCAGGCGAACCGGGCCAAAAGTGAGTTTTTGGCCAACATGAGCCACGAGATTCGCACGCCTATGAACGGAATCATAGGCATGACGGATTTGATTTTGGCGACGCCTTTGAACGCGGATCAGCGCGAGTGCCTCGATATGGTCAGAGTCTCCGCCGATGGGCTCATGACGATCATCAACGATATCCTGGATTTCGCGAAGATCGAAGCGCGTAAGCTCGCTCTCGATCCCATCGTCTTCAATCTGGGCGATGCGGTTCAGGACGCGGCGAAGGTGTTGGTGATATCGGCGCACCGGAAAGGCCTTCAGCTAATTTGTAACGTGGATCCCAACATTCCCGAGGTGCTAGTGGGGGACGCCGGCCGGTTGCGTCAGGTGATCATCAACCTGATCGGGAATGCACTCAAGTTCACGGAGAAGGGCGAGATCGTTCTCACGGTCAAGCTCGAATTGTCGTCTGCGGAAGACATAAGGGTTCACTTCGCGATCTCGGATACGGGAATCGGCATTCCGGCTGAAAAGCAAAAGAATATCTTCGAGGCATTTACTCAGGCTGAATTGTCGACGGCGCGGCACTATGGCGGCACCGGTCTGGGTCTCACCATCTCGGCGCGCTTGGCGGAGCTGCTGGGAGGGCAACTTCGCGTAGAAAGTGAAGTAGGCCGCGGCACTACATTCCACTTCAGTGCGAATTTCGGCCGGGCGCCGGCCAGCGCCGCGGAACCGGCCTCCGGTCCGATTGAACTTCGCGACTTATCCGTGATGTTGGTTGACGACAACGCTACGAGCCGTCGCATGATGGTCGAATCGCTTGTAAGTTGGGGCTTAAGTGTCACAGCCGTGGACGATGCGCCGTCCGCGCTGATTGCCATAGAAGGGGCCATCGCGGCCGGGAAGGTCCCGCGCCTGATAATCGTCGATCTCAGTATGTCCGCCGTAGATGGATTCGCTTTGATGGAAAGTATTCGGCGGTACCCGGAATTGAGCGGCACAAGGGCAATGATGCTGAACTCGGCCGGGCAACGTGGCGACGCGATGCGCTGTAAGGAATTAGGTGTTGCCGCTTACTTAAGCAAACCGGTTATACCGTCCGATTTGCACCAAAGTCTCCTGAGAGTGCTCCGGGAGGCGCCTTTAGGCGGGCCTCCAGCAGGCCTCGTAACCCGCCATTCGCTGCGGGAAGCGCGAATTCTACTTGCGGAGGACAGTGTTGTGAACCAGCGTCTGGCCACTCGTTTGCTTGAAAAGCAGGGCCATACCGTGGTGGTGGCTCATAACGGACGTGAGGCGGTGGCGGCGGTGGCACGGGATCTGTTCGATGTCGTTCTCATGGATGTTGAAATGCCGATCATGAACGGTTTGGAAGCTACCGCAGCGATCCGCGAAAGCGAAGTGCTCAATGGCCGACACATTCCGATTATTGCCATGACCGCTCACGCGATGAAGGGCGATCGCGAGCGGTATCTCGCGGCCGGCATGGACGATTATGTCTCTAAGCCGATTCAGCCGAAGGAATTATACGATGCGGTTCCGGACGCGATGACTGCATCGGCAGGATGAGTCAAACACGGCTGTCGAGGGCCTAAAGGCCGCGGGCTACCCAGTTATAATCAGATGGTGTTACGCCCATCAGCCGCGCTCCTGGTCGCCATTATTCTGTTGGCAGGCTGTGGAAAAGATATCAGGAGCAAGGAAAAAGTCCAGGAAGCCATCTTGAACCGGCTCCAGACCAAAACCGGTCTCGATCTGAAAAGCCTCGACGTTACAACAACATCTGTCTCGTTCAATAAGAATATGGCGTACGCGACCGTGGCTTTTCACCCCAAAGGCGACCCGAGCATCACTAGCGGCATGGTCATGAAATACACTTTGGAAGATCGCGACGGCAAATGGGTGGTGGTGAACGTGGGCGATTCGCAGGGGCACGCCGGAATGGGGCATACGGCTACAGGGGCGGATCAATTGCCGCCGGGTCATCCGCCGACGGAGCAACAACTGCCGCCGGGACATCCTCGGGTGGATGAGGCCGCGCCGCAGCAAGGAGCTAGCGGGCGAGTTCAATGAAGACTGTTGCAGTTCTGGGTGGCGGGCCGGCCGGAGCTTCCGCTGCTGAAAGGCTGGCTCGCGCCGGCCTCAGGACTATTGTCATCGACGAAAAGCTGGCGTGGGAAAAGCCCTGTGGCGGCGGCATCACCTACAAGGCGTATTCACAGTACCCATATTTAATCGATAACGATACGCCCAAAAGGCTCGTTAAGGACACTTTTCTGTCCGCGCCGAAAGCGGGAGCGGTCAAAATGGCGCTTCGCCGTCCGCTGGTCATCTACTCGCGGATCGATCTGAACGGAATGTTATTGCGCCGTGCCGAGGCCGCTGGGGCGGAAATTGAGAAAGAGCGGGTGCTTGGTCTCGACCGCACCACTTCAGGGTGGCAAATCCGGACACGCTCGGGAAGACTGGACGCGGATTATTGCGTGATCGCGACCGGAGCGCGCAATCCGCTGCGCCAGGTGGGCACGCAGTATACAGCGCAGGACACGATGTATGCGCTTGGATACTGGGTGCCAACGGACCAGGCGCATGTCGACATTCAATTCCTGCCGAAGCTGGAAGGGTACATCTGGGTTTTCCCGCGCGCAGGACACCTGTCCGTGGGAATTTGCGGAAAGAGCGAGTCGGCTCAATGCCTGCGTCTGCGGCTGGAGCGGTACATGGACGAGAAGGGCTTTTCGCGCAAAGACGCCAAATTCTACGGCCACATGCTGCCGGCGCTCGAATCCCGCGGCTGGCGTAACAACCGGCTGGCGGGCGACGGATGGATCGCGGTGGGAGACGCGGGAGGACTGGTGGATCCGATTACGGGAGAAGGCCTTTACTACGCGGTTCGCTCGGGCGACTTGGCAAGCCAGATTGTGCTGAATGAACAAGAGCCTGAAAAGAAGGCCGAGAACTACCGGCAGCTCATCGCTCGCGATTTCGGACTCGACTTGACCTATGGCGCGGGACTCGCGAAGAGGCTCTTCTGTGGGGCGATGTTTTTCGGCGCGGTGCCGAACCGCATGATCGAATTCATGAAGCGAAGCCCGAAATTCTGCGAGATCGTGCAGGATTTGTTTGCCGGAACTCAGCCTTATCTGGAACTCAAGAACCGGCTGCTGCGGAACGTAAATACCACGCTTCACGAAATCCTGATGAGCTTCCTGTTTCGCAAGCTGATTCTTGGCGAAACGCGGGTATGAACGCGGCGCAATCGGAAGCGCTGTTCGCCCGAGCTCAGAAATGCATTCCGGGCGGCGTAAACTCACCGGTACGAGCGTTCCGGAGCGTGGGTGGAACTCCACGCTTCCTCGAGCGCGGCGAAGGATCGCGCGTCTTCGATGTCGATGGCAATGAGTACATCGATTACGTCTGTTCCTGGGGCCCGCTGTTCCTAGGGCATCGGCCAAAGCCGGTGATGGAGGCGATCGCTTCGGCGCTGGAGCGCGGGACCAGCTTCGGAGCGCCGACAGCCGCCGAAGTAGAACTGGCCGAGCGCATCATTGACGCGGTTCCTTCGATTGAGATGGTCCGCCTGGTGAATTCGGGCACGGAAGCCTGTATGAGCGCGCTGCGTTTGGCGCGAGGATTCACCGGCCGCGAGCTTACGGTTAAGTTTGAAGGCTGTTATCACGGCCACGTCGATTCGCTGCTGGTAAAGGCGGGTTCGGGGATCGCTACTTTGTGCCTGCCGGATACCGCGGGAGTACCCAGATCGTTCTCCGAGACAACGATTGCAGTGCCATTCAACGATCTGGACCACGTGGAGACCGCTTTCCGGCAGCAGGGCGATTGCATCGCAGCCGTGATTGTCGAACCTGTGGCCGGCAATATGGGCTGCATTTCGCCGGAACCCGGATTTCTCGAAGGTCTGCGCCGACTGACGGAGCATTATGGAGCGCTGCTGATTTTCGATGAAGTGATGACTGGGTTTCGCCTCAGCCGGGGGGGCGCGCAGCAGATCTACGATATAAAACCGGACCTGACGACGCTGGGCAAGATCCTCGGCGGCGGCTTGCCGATGGCCGCTTATGGCGGACGCGCCGAGATCATGAAGAAAGTGGCGCCGGCCGGGCCGGTTTATCAGGCAGGGACGCTCTCCGGCAATCCAGTAGCGGTCGCGGCGGGGATCGCCATGCTCAAATACATTGAAGAACATCCCGAGATTTACGAGGCGACAGAAAAGCACGCGGCCGAGCTGAGTCGTCACGCGCCTGCCGGGACGCGCGTAAACCGCGTGGGATCCATGTTCACAGTTTTCTTCCAGAAAGGCCCGGTGAGGAACTACGAGGAGGCGAAGCGCTCCGACACGGGCGCGTTCGGCAGATTCTTTCATCACCTGCTGGACAGTGGCATCTACTTCCCGCCATCGCAGTTTGAGGCGGCCTTCCTCTCAGCCGCGCATACGTGTCAGGACATCGAATACACGGCGAGAGCCATTTCCAGGTTTACCGATTGAGTAAAGCGCCTCGTGTCCTGATAACCGGAGCGGCGAAACGCATCGGGCGGGCGATTGCCATCGAGCTGTCGCGCCGTGGGTTTGATGTTGCGATTCACTGCAACACATCGCGGCGGGAAGCCGAGGAAGTCTCGCGCGAATGCAAGGGCGCGCCGGTTTTTCAGGCCGACCTGACCAGCGTTGCGGAAATCCAGCGGCTGTTCCGCGAGGTGAGAGAGCAGTTTGGCTTGTTGGATTGTCTCGTAAATAACGCGGCGCGTTTCGCGCGGATCGACGCGCTCGACATAACGGAAGCGGATTGGGATTTCATTCACGATGTAAACCTGAAAGCCACGTTTTTTTGCTGTCAGGAAGCTGCCCGTCAGATGCAGGAAATCGGGGCCGGGCGGATTGTGAACATCAGCTCATTAGGCGGGATTCGTCCATGGGCTGAGCACGTGCATTACTGCGCTTCGAAAGCGGGCGTGATCATGACTACCAAAGCGCTGGCAAAAGCCTTTGCGCCGGAGATAACGGTAAATTCGGTCGCGCCGGGAGTCATCTCATTCGACGATGTGGACGCTCGAACCCAGGCCATGATCGACGCCACTCCGATGCGCAGGGCAGGGAAGCCGGAGGAAATAGCCGATGCCGTTCACTTTTTTCTTACCGCGCCGGACTTCATAACCGGTCAGATTTTAGCTGTAGACGGCGGCTTGAACGATCGCTAGCGGATGGGTTAGATAGCGCGACCGTCGAAAAAGGCATCGCGCCGATGGACAATCGTGAGCGGATCTTCGAAGACGATCGAAATGGTGTCGAAGCGAACGTCTTTCCATTCGATTCCGGCTCGCGTGGTGTAGCTCCGCGCGGCGCGCAGTATGTGCTTTTGCTTCTCAGCGCCAATGGCGCGGTCGGGGCTGCCGAATTCGGCTGACGAGCGCGACTTTACTTCGACGAACACGAGCGTCGCGCGCTCGCGGGCAATGATATCGACCTCCGAATCGACGCCAGGCCGGTAATTCCTAGCGACCACGGTGAACCCAGCGTTGCGAAGATAACGATGCGCGAGATCTTCGCCGCGCCTGCCGAGGGCTTTCTCGGGCGAAAGCGTCTTGCTCTCGCGAAACTGCCTCGCCGTGTCGCTCAGCTTCCAGAACAACTGCCGGGCGCGGGCCGGGGTGAAACGTCTTTCAGGGCCTCCAGCTTCCATTCGATCACCTTGCCTCGTATGAGATAGCAGAGATAAAACTCCCAAAAACGGCGGAACCAGCGGGAGCCGTTGACCAGGAGCTCGAAACCGAGATATCTCCACAAAGCAAGTAAGCGGACGCGGGTTGAAATCTCACGGAAACGCGCGGCTGAATAGTAGCCGAAGCCGCCGTGATCGTCGCCGAAATAGCGCAGGGAGAAGCTGTTGAGGTGCCAGCGGTGGGTGGGGTCGCAAAAGGAGCTGAAATCGGTGTAATGCGGCGTCACGATGCAGAGGAGACCGCCTGACGCCAGAAGCCTGTGGAACTCTTCCATCGTGCGAATAACGTCGGCGACGTGCTCGATGACGTGGACGGCGCGAAGCTCGCGGAACGAGCTATCGCGGAAGGGAAACGGAAAGTGGTCGAGATCGGCAATTACATCGGCGCGGGTGTTCGGGTTGCGGTCAAGACCGATCGATCCTGGATATTTATTGATGCCGCAGCCGACGTCGAGCACCGGAAGGACGCGCGCCGGAGGCAGCGGCGAAACCGGCGTCTCAACAGCGGAATCTAGCGTTCCAGGCTGTGCAGACACTGTTCCAGTGTATCGATTGCGTGGTCCGCCTGATCGCGCGCGATCATCAGCGGCGGACATAGCCGGAGGCTGTTCGGACCGCAGCCGAGGATCAGCAAACCCTGCTCAAAAGCCAGAGTCTCGAGACGATCGCGGAGATCGGGAGCACGCTCCTTGGTCTCGCGATCGCGAACGATTTCAACGCCGATCATGAGCCCCAGGCCGCGTACGTCGCCAACATATCTGAAGCGCTGGGGCCAATCCCGCATCCGGCCCATCATATGCGCGCCGATAGCGGCGGCATTGGCGATCAGGCTCTCTTCGAGCAGTTCGATAGTGGTAAGCGCGGCGGCGATAGAAACAGGGTTGCCTCCAAAGGTAGAAGCGTGAGAACCGGGCGGCCAATTCATGACTTCCGCGCGGGCAACAGTCGCCGCCAGCGGCATACCACTGGCAATTCCCTTGGCGAGCGTCACGATATCCGGTGTGACTCCGAAGTGCTCAGAAGCAAACATGCGGCCGGTGCGTCCCATTCCGGACTGAACCTCGTCATGAACCAACAGGATTCCATATTTGTCGGCGATGCGCCGCAGTTCTTCGTGAAACTTTTGGGGCGGAACGAGATAACCACCCTCACCCTGGACTGGTTCGACGAAGATGGCCGCTACTTCCTCAGCCGGAAGGATGGTCTTGAAGAGTTGGTCTTCGAGTACTTTGACGCATTCGACAGCGCAAGTGGAAGGCTGCTTGCCGTAGGGGCAGCGGTAGCAGTAGGCGTAGGGGATATGCTGGACCGGCAGCATGGAGCCAAAACCGCGCCGCTGCGTAACCTTGCTGGCAGTAAGCGAAAGCGCGCCCATGGTGCGGCCATGAAATCCGCCGAAGAACGCGATGAATTTGTCGCGTCCGGAATGATAGCGGGCCATTTTGAGAGCAGCCTCAATGGCCTCGGCGCCGGAATTGCCGAAGTAAACCCGGCGGGGCAGGTTACCGGGAGTTAGAGCGGCGAGCTTCTCGGCCAGACGCACCATACTCTCGTAATAGAAATCCGTTCCAGACATGTGCAGGAACTCGGCGGCCTGTTTCTGAATCGCGCTTACCACCCGCGGATGGGAGTGACCGGTCGCGACCACGGCAATACCAGCGGCGAAATCGAGAAAACGATTTCCATCGACATCCTCGACGATTGCGCCTTCCCCGCGCTTCATCACTAACGGATAACAGCGGGTATAGGAGGGGGATAGAACGGCTTGATCCCTGAGGATGATCTCCTTTGCCTTTGGTCCGGGCAGGGGAGTCACTAAATTAGGCAGCAGCGGATGTGCAGCGGTCGGCGTCAGCATGAAACACCTCGATTTTCGTCAACAGGAAAACAGATTCGGAGGGTTGCGCAGTGGGCGAAGCTAGTCTGAACCGAACAGGGAGGGACGCGTACTGGCGGGAACTGCCACACCTTAAGTGTAAGCCAACCGGGAAGTGTAAGCCAACCCTGCGCCAGGCGAAACGTTCCCGGTGAAAGGCCGCGTCTTATAAAAAGCCGGCACGCTGTTTGGCGCCGGACAGGAGGCGGGATAACACTCTTTCGGAATCGCAGCGAGGCTGGCCGGGTTCTGGCTGAACGCGTACGACCGGCGGTGACTGGCGAGGACGCGCTGGTTCTCGCTCTACCCAGGGGCGGCGTTCCAGTCGGATTTGAGGTCGCTCGGGCGCTACATCTGCCATTGGATGTATTTCTGGTGCGAAAGCTGGGGATGCCCGGTGAAGAAGAATTGGCCCTGGGTGCGATCGCGAGCGGAGGAACACGAGTACTGAATCGCGATCTGATCGGCCATTTGCAGGTTTCCGAGCAGCTTCTCGATGAGATAACCGCTCGCGAAGAACGCGAATTGAAAAGACGCGAGGGGCTGTATCGCGAGGGGCGTCCGCCGGTTGTCGTGCAAGGCCGCACGGTGGTGCTGGTGGACGACGGCTTAGCGACGGGAGCGAGCATGTTAGCCGCCGCGCGAACTTTGCGGGCAGCCGGGACCGGACGGATTATCATCGCCGTGCCAGTAGCGGCGCGGGAGACCTGTGACGACTTTCGCGGCGAGGCGGATGAAATCATCTGCCTCAAAACCCCGCATCCATTCGGGGCGGTCGGCATCTGGTATGAAGATTTCTCACAGATCACCGACGACGAGGTTCGGGAGCTGATCAAAGAAGCGCAGCCGCATTTAACGGAATGAACGTGCTGGTTACGAGCGGAATTCTCAAAACCACGCACCGAAAATCCCCGAAAGCGCATCCAACTGACGGGGGCGTTATGAACCGAAAAGCTCAGTTGATCAATGAACGCTACGAGGCGATGATGTTCGCCAAGTCCGCGGAGAGCGCCCGCAGGGCGGGTCGCGAACTCGTCAGGGTTGTTCTGGGAGATGACGCCGTGGTACGTCCGCTTGAAGAGACGCTCCGCGAGGTCTGCCGCAAACTCAGGCCCTCAGAGAACGCCGGAGAACAGTTGCGCTTCGAGAATGAATTTGTCGACCTCGGGATCTGGACGAAGGGCTCGCAAAAGATGGCGGCTTGACCGCGGTAGGCGATGGCGCAAAAGCAGCCTAAGTACGACAAGACCAAAACAGTGAAAGCCATTGCGAGAAAACGGGTGGGCAGCCCGCCAGCCGGCCGGATTCTCGCCGAGAGAGCGATTCGTTCCAAACCAAAGCACAAAAAAGGCTGGCCCCAAGAGGACTAAGCCGGATTGTGAAATATCCAGGTAGCGTCCGCATTGTCGAGGTTGGGCCTCGCGACGGATTACAGAATGAGAAGAGTATTGTCGCGGTTGAAGACAAGGTTGCCTTCATTGAAGCGCTGGTCGACGCGGGCCTCAAGACGATTGAATGCGGAAGCTTCGTTTCGCCGAAATGGACGCCGCAGATGGCCGATACGGCTGCGGTTCTGGCGCGTATCCGCCGGGTTCCGGATGTTTCCTACGCAGTACTCGTACCTAACCGGAAAGGGCTTGAGGCGGCAATCGAGAGCCGGGCAGACGAGATCGCGATTTTCGCCTCGGCTTCGGAGACTTTCTCTCAGCGGAATGTGAACTGCTCGATTGATGAGAGCTTAGTTCGACTGTGGGAGGTGGCGGAGGCGGCGAACGCACAGGGCATAAGAGTGCGCGGCTATGTCTCCTGCGTACTCGGGTGTCCTTACGAAGGCGAAGTTGCTTTGCCCGCAGTAGCGCGGGTAGCAAAAGCGTTATACGAGATGGGGCGCCATGAAGTGTCGCTCGGCGATACGATCGGCACCGGAACGCCATTGAAAGCTCAAAGGATGATTGGGGCTGTGGCTGAGCAGACGCCGATTGGGCGGATAGCGGTCCATTTTCACGACACATGGGGGCAGGCGCTGGCAAATATTCTGGCTTCGCTCGATCTCGGCGTGGCGATTGTCGACAGCTCGGCCGGCGGCCTGGGTGGGTGCCCTTATGCGGCTGGGGCGACGGGAAATGTCGCGACCGAAGACTTGATTTACATGCTGGATGGGATGGGCATTGAGACCGGAGTGAATCTCGAAAAGGTGGCCGCAGCCGGGCGCGCGATATCGAAGAAGATCGGCCGAACGCCAGTGTCCCGAGCGGCGGTTGCTATTGAAGCCGGCCGAGAGCGACGTAAACCGTTGTAAAGCCGGCGGCATCGCGCGCGATTGATATTATCGCCTTGTTATCGCGGAGCATAGTTCGTGAATAAGGTAGTTGCCAGCGCGGAAGAAGCCGTGGCGGATATTTTTGACGGCGCCACGATTATGCTGGGCGGTTTCGGCCTTTGCGGAATTCCGGAGAACCTGATCGCCGCGCTTGTGCGAAAAGGTGCAAAAGGCTTGCAGACCATCAGCAATAACATGGGCATCGACGGATTCGGCATGGGTCTGATGCTCGAAGCAGGAGCAATTGCATCGCACATCGGTAGTTATGTGGGCGAGAACAGGCTACTTGAATCGATGGCGATCACGGGCAAGCTGAAGATCACCCTGGTTCCGCAAGGCACGCTTGCGGAACGAATTCGGGCTGGCGGAGCGGGAATTCCGGCTTTCTACACCGCTACAGGCGTAGGCACGATTGTGGGAGAGGGGAAAGAGGTTCGGGAATTCGACGGCCGCTCCTATTTGCTCGAGCGAAGCCTGACGGCGGATTTTGCATTGATCAAAGCCTGGCGCGGCGATCGGACCGGCAATCTGGTGTACCGGAAGACGGCGCGAAACTTCAACCCAGTGATGGCCACGGCGGCGAAGATCACTATCGCGGAAGTAGAGGAATTGGTGGAACCGGGGGACCTCAGCCCCGACCAGGTGATGACGCCCGGGATTTACGTCAAACGCATCGTGAAGGGCGAAAGCTATGAGCGGCGAATTGAGCGTAGAACCGTCCGCAGGGCTGAAGGCGCATGAGCTCTACGCAGGCGAACTCGGATAAGAGGCGGGGAATTGAAAAGCGCGAGCGCATCGTGAGGCGCGCGGCTCTGGAATTGCGCGATGGTTTCTACGTCAACCTTGGAATCGGCATGCCGACGCTAGTCGCGAACCACGTTCCCGCGGGTATCGAAGTCACTCTGCAATCGGAGAACGGGATGCTCGGCGTGGGCCCCTATCCGATTGAAGGATCGGAAGACGCGGATCTGATCAATGCCGGCAAGGAGACGGTTACCGAGCTGGCCGGAAGCTCGTACTTTTCGAGCGCCGAATCCTTTGCGATGATTCGAGGCGGTCACATAGACCTCAGCATCCTGGGTGCTATGGAGGTGGATGAGGAGGGAAACCTGGCGAACTGGATGGTGCCGGGGAAAGTAGTGAAGGGGATGGGCGGCGCCATGGATCTGGTGGCCAGCACTTGCCGCGTGGTAATCGCGATGGAGCATACGACGAAGAGCGGCTCGCCCAAAATTTTGAAGAGCTGCACGCTGCCGCTCACGGGAGTGAAGGTGGTGGATACGATTATCACGGAGCTTGGCGTGATCCGAGTTGCGGCGGAAGGGCTGGTGCTTGAGGAAGTTGCGCCGGGCACGACGGCGGACGACGTGCAACGGGTCACGGAAGCGAAATTGATTTTCAGCGATGCATTGAAAACCATGGCCGAATAAGCAGCAATGATGAAAGCCGCAGTGCTGGCCTCGCCGCAAAATATAGCGTCACGGCCTCTTCAAGTTATGGAAGTTCCCAAGCCGACGGCGCAGCCGGGCCAGGTGCTTCTCCTGGTCCGCGCCTGCGGCGTATGCCGGACAGATCTTCACATTGTGGAAGGCGAACTGCCGCAACGCATGGGCAATCTCATTCCAGGCCACCAGATTGTGGGGGAAATTGTGGAGGGAGCGACCGCCGATCTTCCGGTTGGGGCGCGCGTAGGCGTTTCCTGGATCGGCGGCGTGGATGGAGATTGTCCGTATTGCCGGAGAGGTCTCGAAAATCTGTGCGATTCCCCTACTTTCACCGGATACAGCGTGCAGGGAGGGTATGCCGAATATGCGCCGGCGCGAGCGGATTTTGTGTTTCCGCTTCCGGCTGCGCTCGACGATTTGCACGCGGCCCCTTTGCTGTGCGCGGGCATCATCGGCTTTCGCAGTCTTCGCGTGGCGGGCGTGGAGCGTGGAGAACGGGTTGGATTGTTCGGGTTTGGCGCTTCAGCGCATCTTGCGATTGCGGTTCTGCGGCACTGGGGCTGTGAGGTCTACGTTTCGACGCGGGGCGCTTCCCATCGCAAGCTGGCGGCTTCTTTGGGCGCGAAGTGGACGGGAACTGAGAACGAAAAGCCGCCGGAACCGCTAGACCGCGCTATCACATTCGCACCGAGCGGAGATGTGGTCATCGCGGCGCTCTCCAGCTTGCGAAAGGGAGGCGTTGTGGCCATCAATGCGATTCACCTGGATCGCATTCCTGAGTTCAATTACGATCAGTTGCTGTGGGGGGAACGCCAGCTTCGCAGCGTCGCAAACATGACGCGTTCCGATGCGCGTGACTTCCTGCGCATCGCGGGCGATATTGGCCTGCGGCCCAAAGTGACGGCTTTCCCGCTCGACCAGGCGAACGAGGCTTTACTTGCCGTGAAGAGCGATTCTATCGACGGCGCGGCCGTCCTCGTGGCCTCCTAAATAATCGCCCGGCAACGCACTGCGCGGTGGCTTGGCAAGGATGAAGGAGATCACTTAGGAGTGTTGACCAAGCACCGCTTGGCTGCCAGGCTTGCTCCGCGAACGCCGAAGAAGCAGCCATCGACAACTATCAATCGAATAGTTCGATCTTGGTTGTAACGGCATCGCTGGTGATGGGGAGCACCCTTCCTTCGTCTAGGCGGTGAATGACGATAGAGGTTACAGCGAGACTTGTATTCCTTTCAAATTCAAGGAGTATGTCGTGCAGCTTCTTCTCCATCTCCCGCTTTTGTGTCGCTAAGCTCTTACTCAGATCCGGCATAGGCCCTATAGTCCTATCGGCTGGACCGATGCTTTTGAACATGAAATCAGGGTGGGCGGGATTCGGACGATGAGATTACCGGGGTCGGAATTGCCTGAACTCATCAGACATCAATCGAGTAATCGGAGCACGCCAAATTATTCCGGAACAGCATCGGGCGGGCAATCAAGACCGCAAGCATTGCCGCTCACCGTTCTGATCGCCATCTCGGCGAGCGTGTTTGTGACCTATGGCGCGTTGGCGTTCTACGTTCTCGCCTTTGGGAAATGACTTTGCCGGGGACGCGCCTACGGGCCTAATGCAGGTTTCGGGTTCCGGCTTGAGCCCTCATTCGCCTGGCGAGCGAGGTTTCGCCGCGGCTGGCCTTTTTGGGAACCTCGTCGAGCCGCTTCACCTGATCGCTGACGCACACCAGGAACATCGGCTGACGCGCGTTCTTCAATAAATCGATAATGCGATCCTGCTGATCCTCGAGGAATATGGATTTTCCGTCGGTAAGCAGGTGCAGCTTCGAATCGCTTGAAAGCACGTCGGCCAGGCGACGCCCCATCTCGCGCTGCAGGAAGCGCAAAACACGCCGGATTTTCTGCAATGAAAATCCCTTGCGGCGAAGTTCTGCTATTACCGTGATCTCAATTACTTCTTCGGCAAGGTAGATGCGTTTGTGGCCCTCATGACGGGGGGAGACCACTTTTCGCTCATCCCACCACTGGAGCTGGCGAAGGCTTACCTGAGCGATTTTGGCAACGTCCGTACTGGTGTATGTGCGCAGGCCGGAGGGTAAATCAGGACGGGCTTTTCGTGTTTTGAACATGACGTCCGATTTCCGTTTTGAAGATTGAACGGCTTACAAGATTGTACTAGACCCAGAAGAAGAGTCAAGCAGGATTGTTGAGCGGGGTTCTATCCGCCGCCGACAAACTCGACAATCTCGATTTGGGAGCCGTCCGAAAGCATGGTTCCTTCCCAGTCGCGTTTTCTAACGATAGAGCGGTTCAGTTCAACCGCAACCCGGTCGACGCCGACGCTTAGCCAGTCGAGCAGGGCGGCGACGGATTGGCCGACAGGAACTTCTTTGAGCTCCCCGTTAACTGAAATCTGCATGAACTGCAACGGCACGCGAGGCAGGTATCCTGCCGTTAATTATATGAATATCCCGGTTGCTACTCTGGTATTTAAGCGTCATGCCTGCCACCTACGCTGAAACGTGGTTCCCGGTTCTAATTCAAATCCTGATTGCAATTGCGGTAGCCGGGGCGATGATCGGCCTTTCGGCTATTCTGGGCCAGCGCGTTCGCGATCCGGTCAAATCCACGCCATACGAATCCGGAATGAGGCCGGTGGGCAACGCGCGCGAGCGCTTCAGCGTGAAGTTCTATTTGGTGGCGATGGTGTTTATTCTTTTCGACATTGAAGCGATTTTTCTTTATCCATGGGCGGTCGTCTACCGGGAGCTGAAGTTCTTTGCATTTTTCGAGATGCTGCTGTTTATTGTGCTGGTGCTGTGCGGCTTCTTCTACATCTGGAAAAAGGGAGTGCTGAACTGGTCTGTGGATCAGGAGCAGCGCCCGCAAGGGGGAACGAAGCGTGCTGCCTGAGGCGGTAGCTCAAGATCCCATAGCCATTTCCATCGAGCAGCTCGCTCCGGGAGCCATTGTGGAGGCGAGCGCGGCGGCGGACGGGCCGGTTCTGGGAATTGCTCGAGGAGAGATCGTCTCAGTATGCCGCGTTCTAAAGGACACGGCGGGATTCGAGCGATTGAGCGCGATCACAGCGGTCGATTGGTGGCCTCGCGAGCCGCGCTTTGAAGTAATTTATTTCATTCATTCCCTTCGGCACAATGCGCGGGTCCGGCTAAGAGTCCGGCTTGCGGAGGGCCAAGAAGTGGAATCGGTTTGTTCCGCGTGGCGGGGAGCGAACTGGTATGAACGGGAGGTTTTCGATCTTTTCGGCATAACGTTCCGGAATCACCCGAACCTGGAGCGAATCATGATGCCGGCGGATTGGGAAGGATACCCGCTTCGCAAAGATTATCCGGTGCACGGCTACAAGTACTCCTACCAGGATGAGTAGCGGTTTGCTTCAATTGCGCCTCGGGACGCCCGCCGAAAGGATGCACTCATGATCGAGGGGAAATCGCGCGTCGCATCGCTTGATGCGGAACACGAACTGAATGTCGAGGAACCATCCGGTATTCAGCCTCCGGTAGAGCAAGCGGGCACCGGCCGGCGGATGACGCTCAACATGGGCCCGCAGCATCCGTCGACACACGGCGTGCTGCGAGTGGTGCTGGAGCTGGATGGCGAGACGATTATCAAAGCCAGGCCTGAAATCGGGTATCTTCACACCGGCATCGAAAAAGAGTTCGAGGTAAAGAAATACCAGCAGGGAGTCACGCTGACGGATCGCGTGGATTACCTGGCGAGTCTTTCAAATAATCTCTGCTACGCACTGGCCGTTGAGAAATTGCTGGGTCTGGAGATTCCGCCCAAGGCGCAGTGGATGCGTGTACTGCTTTGCGAGCTGACGCGCGTTGCGAGCCACCTGGTATGGCTGGGAACGCACGCGATGGACGTAGGCGCGATGACCGTGTATTTCTACACCTTCCGGGAACGCGAGGAGATTCTGAAGATCTTCGAGATGTTCTCGGGACAGCGTATGATGACCAGTTACATCCGCATCGGCGGGCTGGCTCTGGAGCCGCCGCGAGGCTGGGAAGAAGTGGTGGCGAAGGTCATCGGCCGGCTGCATACCGGCATCGACGAATATCAGGGATTGCTGGCATCGAATCCGATTTGGGTGAACCGTACAAAAGGGATTGGAATGCTGCCGCCGGAAGTCATGATGGAACTCGGGGTAACCGGTCCCATGCTGAGGGCAGCGGGCGTGAAGATGGATGCACGGAAGGAGTACCCGCACACCAGCTATGAAAAGTTCGATTTTGAAATTCCGACGCGGCAGGAAAACGACGTTTACGCGCGCTTTGAAGTGCGCATGGATGAAATGCGGCAAAGCGTGCGTATTGTGAAGCAGGCCTTGGAAGGAATGCCTTCCGGAGCGTGGCAGGCCGATGCACCGCACGTGGTTCTTCCGGATCGCGAAAAAATGAAGACGCAGATGGAATCGCTGATCTATCACTTCAAAATCGTGACGGAAGGCTTTCGCGTGCCGGAGGGCTCTGTGTATCAGGTGGTTGAATCGCCTCGCGGGGAGTTGGCCTATTACGTGGTGAGTAATGGGACGGCGAATCCACATCGTGTTTTCATGCGGACGCCGAGCTTCGGAAATTTACAGTCATTGGGAGCGATGCTCGAGGGAATTCTGCTTTCCGACGCCATTCCAGTGATGGCGAGCATGGATTTTGTGCTGGGAGATACGGACCGTTAGGGCCTATGACCTTCTCGCCGGCGCTCGAACAACGCTTTGAAAAACTGCTGACCAGCTATCCTCCGGGGAGGCAACGTTCCGCCGTAGTGCCCATGCTGCTTTATGCGCAGGACGAAATCGGCAGCGTGACGCAGGAGCTGGTAGAGGAAGTGGCGCGCCGGTGCGAGGTGACGCCGCTGCAGGTAGATGAAGTGATCGGCTATTATTCGATGCTTCATCGGAGGCCTCTCGGGAAATATCACGTCCAGGTGTGTACGAACATTTGCTGCCAGGCGGTTGGCGGCGCAGACCTATATGAGCACGCGAGCCGGATGCTGGGCGTGGGCAATAAAGAGGTCACCCCGGATGGCTTGATTTCATTGGAAGAAGTGGAGTGCATCGGAGCTTGTTCATGGGCTCCCGCGATTCAAATCAATTATGATTTTCATCATTTCGTGACGCCGGAGCGCTTTGACAGATTGATCGAGGCTCTGCGCGATGGCGCGTATGAGAGAAAGGCTTCGTAAGTCCGCTATGCGCTACAACGAACCAAGCCCACTTGAAATCAAGATTGTTTCGCAACGATTCGACGTTCCAAACTCTACTTCTATCGATAGCTATCTGGCGAATGAAGGCTACGCCGCGATTCAAAAAGCGATCGGGATGACGCCGGAAGCGATTATCGAAGAGCTGAAGACCTCCGGTTTACGCGGCCGCGGAGGCGCGGGATTTCCGACCGGAATGAAGTGGAGCTTCGTCCCGCGCACTACCGGAAAACCGACCTACATTATTTGCAACTCGGATGAGAGCGAGCCGGGCACGTGCAAGGATCGCTTGCTGATGGAAAACGATCCGCACCAGTTGATTGAAGGAATGCTGATCGCGGGTTGGACGATCAAATCGAACAAGGGCTATATTTTCATTCGGGGCGAATATCGTTATCTGATCGATATCGTCGATCAGGCGATTGCCGAAGCCTACGCACGTGGTTATCTAGGCAAGAACATCCTCGGGTCGGGTTGGGACTATGATCTTTACACTCACACAGGCGCGGGCGCTTACGAGTGCGGAGAGGAATCGGCACTGCTGGAATCGCTTGAGGGGAAGCGCGGCATTCCGCGTCTGAAGCCGCCGTTTCCGGCCGTGGTGGGAGCTTTCCAATCGCCTACAATTCTGAATAATTGCGAGACCTTCTCGGCGATTCCGTGGATTTTCCGGAACGGAGGGGCTGCCTTTGCCGCGATTGGAACTCCGCGGAACGGCGGAACGCGGCTGATGTGCGTGTCGGGACACGTGAATAAGCCGGGCGTTTACGAACTGCCGATGGGTTTCCCGCTCACGCGGCTCATTAATGAAGTTTGCGGCGGCATGCGCAACGGGAAGAAGTTAAAAGCGGTGATTCCGGGTGGTTCGTCGTCCCCGGTGCTGAAGGCCGACGAATGCGATATCGCGCTTGATTTCGATTCGCTCGCGAAGGCGAAGACGATGGCCGGCTCCGGCGGTCTTCTGGTACTCGATGAAGATACCGATATCGTGGCGGTAGCGTTGAGAACGATCAAATTCTATGCCCATGAGAGCTGCGGCTGGTGCATCCCTTGCCGCGAAGGCACCGCGTGGCTGAAGAAGATATTGACGCGTTTCCACGAAGGCGGCGGAAAGCAGAGCGACATCGATCTGATTGCGGAACTGTCGGGCAATATGCTGGGGCGCACTTTTTGCGCGCTGGGTGACGCTGCCGCCATGCCGACCACGGCGTTCGTTTCGAAGTTCCGTGACGAATTTGAAGCGTATCTTGCGAAATCTCAGGTTTCGCAAATGCCGGAGCTTGCGGTTGTTTAGGAACGGTCGGAAACAGAACCTTTATGGCTGATCTTGTCAATCTCACCATCGACGGCCAGGCTGTGCAAGCGGCTCCGGGTACGCTTCTGATTAATGCGGCCAAGCAGGCAGGTATAGAAATTCCGGCGTTTTGCTATTACGATGGTCTCTCCTTGCAGGCCGCCTGCCGCATGTGCCTGGTGGAAGTGGAGAAAACTCCGAAGCTTCAAGTCGCCTGTACGCTGCCGGTGGCGGAGGGCATGGTGGCGCACACGGATTCCGCGCAGGTTCGGCAGTCGCGGAAAGGAATGCTCGAGTTCCTGCTGACGAATCATCCTTTGGACTGCCCGGTTTGCGATAAAGGCGGCGAGTGCGAACTGCAGGATATGGCCTTCCGGTACGGTGCGGGCGAGAGCCGGTTTGTCGAGACCAAGATCCACGTGGATGAAAAGCAATGGTCGCCGATCGTTTTCTACGACGCGCCGCGCTGCATCCTTTGTTACCGCTGTGTTCGCATCTGCGCCGAAGGGATGGGCGTAAGCGCGCTGGGCATTGGCAATCGGGGCGCGGTTTCTGAAATCGTTCCGAATCGCGGCGATCATCTGGAGTGCGATGAATGCGGAGAATGCATCGATATCTGTCCGGTGGGGGCGCTGACCAGCGGCCCCTATCGATATAAAACGCGACCGTGGGAAATGGAGCATGTGGGCACGATCTGCACGCACTGCTCGAATGGCTGCAAAACCACTTTGGGTGTTCGCGACGGGCATATCGTCCGCGCCAACAATCGCGACCGTTCAGGAATTAATGGCGAGTTCCTGTGTGTGAAGGGCCGCTATGCTTTCGACTTCAACGAGCATCCGGAACGCCTGACCACTCCGCTGGTTCGCACGAATGGCGAACTGAGGCCGGTTTCCTGGGCGATAGCGATTGCGACGATCGCCAAAAAATTCACTTCATTGAAAGCGAGGAACGGCAAATTTGCGGTGATCGGCTCAAATCACACGACGAACGAAGAGAACTACCTGCTGCAGAAATTTGCCAGGCAGGTGCTCGGAACATCGAACATCGACCACCACCGGACGGGCGATGTCGCCGCTCTGCTCGATGCGCTGCACGGCAGGACAGATGCCTTGGCATCGACCGCGGACGTATATAACACCAAAGCGGCACTGATTATCGGCAGCGACCTGGCGCAGGAGCAGCCATTTCTGGCCTTCCAATTACGCGCGAATTGGCGCCATCACAAGGCCCAAGTTTATGCCGTAACTCCAGGGCCGATCCGGGAGGACAGCTACGCGACGACTGTGCGCGCCGAACGCGGGCGCGAGTTTGCGGCTCTTGAATCCATTCGGGAGGGTCTCGCCAAGACGCCTGAATTGACGATACTTTTTGGCGATACGATCCGGGGCGAAGCCGTTGGCCAACTGGTGGCGTTCGGCGATTCACTGGGCATCCCTGTCAAATACGTCTGCCTGGTGGATTATTCAAATTCCCGCGGAGCTTCGGATATGGGACTGCTTCCGGACGTCTTGCCGGGATACCGGAGCGTTCGCGAGACCGGCCTCGAGCCGGGGCTGAATTACGATCAGATTCTGGCGGCAACCGACCTGGATGCGCTATGGGTAGTGGGGGCGAATCCGGTATCGCGGCAGCCACTGGCATCCTCCGGCGCGTTTGTCGTGGTCAGCGACCTGTTTCCGACCGAAACCGCACAGCGCGCGGATGTCGTGCTTCCAGCGGCTTCGGCGTACGAGAAAAGCGGAACCGTGACGAATGTCTGCGGAGAGGTGCAGAAGCTGAGCCGAGGGCCGAAAACGATGGGAGCGAAGTCCGATCTGGAAATCATCGCGCTGCTTGCGAAAGAGATGCGTGAAGATCTGGGCCCCGTTAAAACGGAAGGTGTTTTCAAAGAGATTAAGGCTTCCGTGCGCGGATACGACGTTCCCATCGCGGTTATCGAGACTGGAGGCGCCTCCGTAACCACTCCTCTGAACGGGCCCATTGCATTCGATTCTCAGCCTGAATTGGTTCGCTCCGCGCGCAACACGCTGTTTACCTCCGGCACGCTGGGGCGCTTCTCGAATATGCTGAATGCCGTGATCGAATCGCCGGGCGCACTGTACCACGACTCGCGGAAGGAGCCGATTGTGCGCGAAGGCAGCGTGCAAGTGGAGACGGTAAAGCACGAGCAATGAATTTTTTCATTGTCAGCATAATCAAGATCGTAATTGTCTTCGCCATTTTCATGACCACGCTCGCCTATTTGCAATGGGTGGAGCGGAAAGTCCTGGCGCATATACAATCGCGGACTGGCCCTTTCCGGGTTGGCCCGAACGGCTTACTGCAGCCCTTGGCGGATGTTTTTAAGCTGCTTACAAAAGAAGATCTTCTGCCGCCTTACGTGAACAAGCTCGTCTATCTTCTTGCGCCGTTTATCGCGGTCTGCCTGGCGCTGATTTCCATTTCGGTGATTCCGTTCGGGCCGGAGATCGACGTCTTCGGCTATCGGACTTACATGCAGATCAGCGATTTGAACGTGGGCGTCTTGTTCGTGCTGGCCATCGGCTCAGTCAGCGTGTATGGCGTGGCGCTGGCCGGCTGGTCTTCCAATAATAAATACTCTTTGCTCGGCGCTTTGCGCAGCAGCGCACAGATGATCAGCTACGAGCTGCCGCTAACGCTAGTTATCATTTCGCCTCTGCTGCTCAGCAATCGCCTCAGCTTTCGCGCGATTTCCGACAGTCAGGCGGGCTACTATCTGGGCTTCATCCCGCGCTGGAACATTGTTCAGATGCCATTTCCCCAGATCTTCGCGTTCCTGATCTTTATGGTTGCGGCCTTCGCCGAAACGAATCGTTTGCCGTTCGATCTGGCCGAAGCCGAGAGCGAGTTGGTGGCGGGATTTCACACCGAATACAGCAGTATGAAATTTGCCTGCTTCTTCATGTCCGAATACGCCAATATAGTGACCATTACCTGCGTGGCGACGCTGCTGTTTCTGGGCGGCTGGCATCCGCTGTTTCCCGCGCCGTACTCCAGTTGGGTTCCTACGGCGGTTTTCATCTTGGCCGCGCTCACGTGCTTCTATCACGCAATCCGGCCCGCGCGCAAACGAGATCGCCTGACGTTCCCGGTTTTCGGAATTGCGTTCCTGGTTCTTGCGGCGTTGTGGGCCGTTCCATTCCTGCAGGTGTTCCTGGTCCCCGCCTTCTGGTTTGCTGCGAAAGTGGGATTGTTGATTTTCACGTTTATCTGGGTTCGCGGAACGCTGCCTCGCTTCCGGTACGACCAGCTTATGCATTTCGCGTGGACGTTCCTGTTTCCATGCGCGCTCCTCAACCTGCTGCTCACCGCTCTATTTGTGGCGGTGTTTTAGAGCCGGCCTCCGATGGATACGATTCTCTTTATTATTTTTGCGGTTGTGGCGATCGTTTGCGCTTTCAACCTGGTTCTTCAGAAACATCCGATTTCGAGCGCGCTTTCGCTGATCGGTGTAATGGGATCGCTGGCGGTGCTCTATCTATTGTTGGGCGCGGAGTTCATCGCGATGGCGCAGATGATTGTCTACGGCGGCGCTGTGATGGTGCTTTTCATATTTGTAATTATGCTGCTGAATGCGGGAACGGAGAAATCAAGCGGAAAATCGTGGTTCGCGCAAATTGCGGGTCTTCCGCTGCTGCTCGCCTTCGTCGCGCTTTTAGGAGTTCTTATTCGCGGCGTTCTTCCTCCGATGCGTACCGTCCGGTTTGGCAGTTGGGTAGGAGGCACGGCGCAGCGAATCGGGCTCATGCTGTTCACGCAATACCTGCTCCCGTTTGAGGTCATCTCGATTCTTATCCTGATCGCGATTCTCGGCGCCGTGGTTTTGGCGCGAAAGGAGATCGAATAGCGTGCTTCATCTTCCACCTGTTCCTTTGTCCTGGTACCTGATCCTGAGCGCGATTTTGTTCACGCTTGGCGTGGCCGGGTTCCTGTACCGGAAAAGCGTCATTACGGTATTCATGTCTATCGAGCTGATGCTGAATGCGGTGAACCTGAGCTTTGTATCTTTTTCCTACGAGCTGCGCCGGATTGACGGTCACATCTATTCCTTCTTCGTGATGGTGGTGGCTGCCGCCGAAGCAGCGGTGGGCCTGGCCATCATTCTGACGGTTTTCAGGAACCGCGGTACTCTTCAAATCGATGAAATCGACTCGATGAAGCTCTAGCGAAACGCTCATGAACTTCTGGCTCATTCCGTTATTCCCGCTGATCGGATTTTTGCTGAATGGACTATTCGGCAAGCGCCTTTCTAAATCGGCTGTAAACGTCATTGGGATCGGCTCCATCGCCGTTTCTTTTGTTTATGTCGTAATCGTCCTTTCCCGGTTATATCCGCTCGATGCGGCGCGCTCAGAGCATTACTTCACATGGATTCAGAGTGGATTCCTGCAGGTTGGCTTCGATCTGACGGTGGACCGCTTGACTGCCGTGATGCTTCTGATCGTGACGGGAGTCGGCCTGCTGATCCATATCTATGCTGCCGGCTATATGGAGCACGAGGGCGGCTATTACCGCTTCTTCAGCTACTTCAACCTTTTCGTATTTTTCATGCTGCTGCTGGTCCTTGCCTCAAATCTTCTCCTGATGTTCGTGGGGTGGGAAGGGGTGGGCTTGTGCAGCTATCTGCTGGTTGGTTTTTATTTCACTGAAGATTTCGCAGGCAAGGCGGCCAATAAGGCTTTCATCGTAAACCGGATTGGCGATTTCGGCTTTTCTCTGGGCATATTCCTGATCGTGGTGACGTTCAAGACTCTCGATTTTGGAAAGATAGCGGCGAGTGTCGCAACCATGCCGGTGGAAGCCGCCGCCGGCACGCTAACTGCGATCACGCTGCTGCTTTTCGTGGGCGCGACCGGGAAATCCGCTCAGCTGCCTCTGTATGTGTGGCTCCCTGACGCGATGGCGGCTCCAACTCCTGTATCGGCGCTTATCCACGCGGCGACGATGGTCACGGCGGGCGTGTACATGATCGCCCGGGTTTCGTTCCTTTATAGCCACGCCCCGCTCGCAATGCAGGTGGTTGCCGTAATTGGCCTCGCGACCGCGGTATTCGCGGCGACCATCGGCATAACGCAGAACGATATCAAGCGAGTCTTCGCTTATTCAACGGTCTCCCAGCTCGGCTATATGTTTCTGGGCGTAGGGATTGGAGCCTATTCAGCGGGCATCTTTCACCTCATGACGCATGCCTTCTTCAAAGCTCTGCTGTTTCTGGGCGCGGGCAGCGTGATTCACGGGCTGGGGGGCGAGCAGGATCTTCGCCACATGGGCGGGTTGAGAAAGGCCATGCCAATTACGTTCATCACGCTCGGCATCGCGAGTCTCGCCATCTCCGGCTTTCCTGGGTTTTCCGGCTTCTACAGTAAGGATGCGATTCTCTCCGCTGCATACACTCATGCGCCCTGGATGTTCTGGGTGGGCGCATTCACGGCGGGAATGACGGCATTTTACGTATTTCGGGCCTACTTTCTGGCATTTTTCGGCACTTACCGCGGACACCAACATGCCCATGAATCGCCACTGTCGATGACGCTGCCACTTATCGTGCTGGCGATTCTTGCCGCATTCGGCGGATTTCTGAACGTACCCGCATGGCTTTCCCCACTGTTCCCGCTCGCTGAGCACGAAAACGCGACCGCCATGGTAATTTCCGCCGCATTTGGGATCGGCGGGATCGTTCTTGCCGTCGTCCTGTACGTTGTCCGGCCTTCTCTCGCCGAATCGCTCAAAACTAGAGCCGGTTCTTTCTACACGCTGGTGCTGAACAAGTATTACGTGGATGAATTTTATTCCGCGGCCGTCGTTAAGCCGCTCGAAAGTCTTTCGCGCGTGGTGCTTTGGAAGGGCGTGGATAAGGCAGTCATCGATACGTCTCTGGTAAACGGCTCAGGCCGCGTGGTGCGAGGCTGGGGCGCGCTGCTGCGGCAGTTGCAATCCGGGAGTATCCGGAACTATGCAACCTGGGTGCTGGCGGGATCGCTTCTAGTGATCTTCGTGCTCGGGCTGGTGGGGGATGCGCGATGAACCTTCTTGCGATTACCCTGGCTCTTCCGATCGTCGGCTTTTTCGTTATTCTGTTTCTGCCTCGCGAATCGAAAGCGTCTTTTCCAGTTGCTCTGATCGCGAGCGTAGCCGCGTTCTTAACCTCTCTTGGACTGATCTCTCCCGCGCTGGCCAATCCGGCGCAATTCAGCTCAATCGTGAACCGGATGTGGATCGACAGCCCCGGGCTGCAGATCCGGCTGCATCTCGGCATCGACGGCATCAACCTGTGGCTGGTGCTTCTGACGACATTGCTCCTGCCGATCGGCGTGTGGGTTTCGCAAACTTTCATCAAGGAACGTCAGAAGAACTTCTTTGCGCTTTTGATGTTGTTTGAATTCGGAATTATCGGCGTGTTTTCGGCGCTTGACCTTTTCGTTTTCTATGTGTTCTGGGAAGTGGCGCTGGTGCCCATGTACCTGATGGTTGGCGGCTGGGGCGGATCAAGGCGCGGAATTGCCGCGGTTAAGTTTTTCGTATACACGATGCTGGGCTCGGTGTTGATGCTCGCCTCCATCCTTTATCTTCACAGCCAGGCCGGGACATTTGACTACGCGGAAATCCTGAATGCTTTCGGGTCGGGGCGGGTCATGCTCTCTTCCACTCAGCAGACCTTATTGTTTCTGGGCTTTTTTGCGGCGTTCGCCGTGAAAGTGCCGATATTTCCGTTCCACACCTGGTTACCAGACGCTTATACCGAGGCGCCCGTACCGGCGACTTTCCTGCTCGCAGCGGTGATGTCGAAAATGGGAACCTACGGTTTGCTTCGCTTTGGGCTCGCGCTTTCTCCAGCAGGCGCCCACCGGTGTGCGAACTGGATAGCCGTTCTGGCAATCATCGGGATCGTCTATGGAGCGCTACTCGCGTTCATTCAGCCGAATATAAAGCGCCTGATCGCTTATTCTTCGGTCAGCCACTTAGGTTTTATCGTGCTCGGAATCTTCACATTCACGCAGCAGGGCGCGGATGGCGCCGTGTATCAGATGATCGCGCACGGCATTTCGACCGGCGCTCTGTTCCTGCTGGCAGGATATATGGAAGAGCGGCGCGGCTCTATGGAAATCGCGGAATTCGGCGGGATCGCGAGTCCCGCGCCTGGATTAGCGACGGCGTTCCTGATCGCGATGTTTGCGAGCATCGGGCTTCCTACATTGTGCAATTTTGTCGGCGAATATCTGGTGCTGCAGGGCGCCGCGCTCGCCAGGTTCTCCTGGGCCGTGTGGGCGGCGTTGGGTGTGATTCTTTCGGCCGCCTACATGCTCTGGATGTACCAGCGCGCGTTTTGGGGAAAGGTGAACGCTCGAGCTACTTCTTTTCCGGATCTGACAGCTCGCGACTGGGCTCCCTTGCTGCCACTGATCGTTCTGATGGTTTGGCTCGGAAGCTATACTCAATCGTTCATGCCGCCGATCAGCTCCGCCACCTCGCATCTTCTCGACCAGACCAGCATGAATAATGAGTATCGCGTGAAAGTCGTTGCGCCTCGACGAGCCCTCCAGATCGCAGAGGTTGCGAATGCTCGGTAATTTCCAACCGCACGCCTCTGAGTATCTGCGCTTTCTCCCTGAAATCGTCCTGAGCGTGTTCGGCATCGCGATCATGCTGCTCGAAGCGGTTAGGGTAAAAAGGCGAGGCACCGGTCTCGGCGTTCTTTCGCTGGTTGGAATCGCTATCGCGTTCGGGGCGAACATCTGGGCGTATGCGAACGCCGGCTCCGCCTTCCAAAATATGATCGTGGTGGATGGCTACGGAACGTTCTTCCGGGGACTGGTTCTGGTGGTCGGCTTTCTTTGCATCCTCGCTTCCTTCAGCTATTTGGAACGCGAGAACGCGCAGACCGGAGAATACTACGCCCTGATCCTTTTCTCATTAGTGGGCCAGTGCATCCTCGCCACCGCGAGCGACCTGATCATGGTCTTTATCGGCCTCGAGATTTCATCGATTGCGACGTACATCCTCGCCGGATTTCTGCGCGATGACCGCCGCAACAACGAAGCGGCGCTGAAATACTTTCTCCTCGGCTCTTTCGCGACAGCCTTTCTCCTGTATGGGATCGCGTGGATTTATGGGTTGACCGGCTCGACAAATCTGGATGAAATCCGGCGCGTTCTCGATCAAATGCAGCGGCCGTTGATTCTGCCGGGCCTCGCAGCGGCACTGATGTTCGTCGGCTTCGCATTCAAAGTTTCCATTGCGCCTTTTCAGGTGTGGGCGCCCGACGTTTACCAAGGTGCTGCCGCTCCTGTGAGCGCGTTCCTGTCGGCCGGACCCAAAGCCGCCGCCTTTGCGATATTCTTCCGAGTTTTCATGACCTCCTTCCGGCCAATGAACGACCGTTGGATTCCGCTAGTCTGGGGCTGCGCGCTGTTGAGCATGGTGATCGGCAATTTCGGAGCGCTGCTGCAGACGAACGTCAAAAGGCTGCTAGGCTACAGTTCCATCGCGCACGCCGGTTACGTTCTGGTCGCACTGACAGCCGCCTCTCAAATCGGGATGGCCGCCGCTATGTTCTACCTTGCCTCTTATGCGCTGATGAACATCGGAGCCTTCGCGGTGGTGAGCCATGTCGCCGCGCGTAATGAGAGACATGTAAAGATCGACGATCTGGCTGGTCTGGGACGCCGGGAACCCGTTACCGCAGCGTTGCTTGCCGTTTTTGTCTTCTCGCTCATCGGAGTTCCTTTGACAGGCGGCTTTTTCGGAAAATTCTACGTCTTTCAGGCAGCGCTCAATTCCCATCTCGTCTGGCTGACGGTGCTTGGACTGATTAACAGCGCGATTGCGGCGTATTACTACCTGAAGATCATCGTTGCGATCTACATGCGCGATCCCGGCACGGCTATGCTGGAGCTTGCGCCGCCCTCAGTCAGCCTGCGTGTGGCTATTTGGGCGAGCGCCGTGGGTACCCTGGTCCTCGGAATCTTCCCCTCGACTTTGCTTTCGTTCGCTTCGTTCTCGGCCGCTCCGTTTCGGTAAGAACCTTCAGAAGTAGCTCGTCAGCTCTCGGATAGCATCGACGCAGAGCAGCCTCGGATGATTCTCCGGAATCGCTTCCTTTTCCAAGGTCCAGGTTCGCGGATGGGGTACATAGACCGCCCTCAGACCAACCGCCAGAGCTGGATTAATATCCGATTTCGGAGAGTTGCCGATCATCCAGGTTCTGTCAGGATGAAAGCCGCGTTCTTCCGCCAGCTTGCGGTAGGCCGGCTCGTTCTTCTCTTTTACAATGGCAGCGTGCCGGAAGTAACTGGCCAGGCCCGAGCGGTCGATTTTGAGGCGCTGCTCTTCGGGATCGCCTTTCGTGAAGATAGTCAGTTCGTGTCTTGCGGAAAGATCCGCAAGAGTTTCGGCCACCCCATCGATAAGCTGGATAGGTTTCTCTAGAATTCGGTGCGCGAAACCCATCACAGTTTCGAGATCATCCCCGGAAATCTCGCGTTCCGCCAAATGTTCGAAACAAGCTGCCAGATTGCGGCCAAAGTTTCGAGAACCGTAGCCGTGTATCTTCGCATTAGCTATTTCAATCTCATCAAGCACGGATCGAATGTCCCGCGGAGTCATTGCGGAGTGCGCCAGGAAATCGCAAAACTGCTCAAAAGCAGCTTCGAAATAGATATTGTTCTCCCAAAGTGTATCGTCCGCATCGAAAATCAGATTCTGGCGCATCGGCGCGCCTCCCTCTCTACTGGTCCGCAACGTGCTTGACGTGCCCATTGAGTGGGGCGACCCTTTTCGCGAGCGTGATGTGCTCCCGCTGCAGAATGTAATCGGGAAGAATCGTGACGAGAAACTCCAATCGCTCCACTTCGGAGCGAAGTGAAAGAACGGTTTGCCGCTTGTCCAGGTCGGAGATGAACTGCGCAAGCTGAAAGCTGAGTTGGGGGCTTTCGAGCCTGGGCTCGATGATCAGGCTGGGCTTCTCTATATCGCGCAAGCGCTGGTATCCGGCAATCGCCTTCTGACGCAGAGCGAGCGGCACTTCGCCGGCTTCTTCGTCGTTGAAATACTCTACGGCCGCCCGCAAATAGGACTTTTCTTCATCGATCGACAACACCTGAAAACGCCGCTGGCCAACCGCAACCAGGTCCAGCTGGCCGTCCGAATATCGCTGCATGACGCGATCGACCGTCGCGGTGCAGCCGACATTCACGATGCCATCCTCCTTCGCGAGCACTACTCCGAATTCTCCCCGAGCCGGAATAATGTCTCCCATCATCTCTTTGTATCGATCTTCGAAAATGTGCAGTGGCAGGGGCGTAGCAGGGAGGAGCACGACCGAGAGTGGGAACAAAGGAAGGAGCTGCGCGCCCATGATCTTATTATCAGATGCTACAGAAGTAGACGCGCGTATCGCCGGTGGATGCCGCGCGGACGGATGGGGCCCGGCTTCCATAAAGTTACGATCATAGGTGATGACCCTTAAGTTGAAGCGTACTCCGGGGCTTTACCTGGTTGGGTTTATGGCTTGCGGAAAGACGAGTGTCGGTCTGTCGCTTGCCCGGGAGCTGGGCTGGTCCTTTATCGATATCGACCGGGAAATCGAAGCTAAAGAAGGGAAAAGAATTACGCAGATCTTCCTGGAGCGCGGCGAAGCCGTTTTCCGTAACCTCGAAACGGAAATGATCGGTTCGCGAGTGGCGCGCATCGAAGCCTGTAATCCATGTGTGGTGGCGCTCGGCGGGGGGGCCTTCGTGCAACCCAGGAACTGGGAGCTAATCGAGAATAACGGTGTCACGGTTTGGCTTGATTGCGCGCTGGAGACAATTCGCCAGCGCCTCGGGGATGACACGACGCGTCCGCTTGCGGCTGACAGGAGCGCTCTCGCTCGGTTGTTTGAGGACCGGCGTCCGTTATACGGCCGCGCAGACTTTCGCATTGAAGTCGACACTGACGATATTTCCGCCATTGTCGGAAAAATTCTGGACCTTCCCATCTTCTAGACCGACGTGAAATCTTTTCAAGGCAAGTTGCGCCGGGATGGATTAGCGATCTTGCGCGCCGCTCTGGATGCGGCCGACGCCGCGACCGCCGTCCACGAGCATCTCTCGATCCGGTCCGGCTATTTGAAAGCCGGAAAACTGCGGCTGTCTCTCAAAGAATTCGATCGTGTTTTCCTGATTGCAGCGGGCAAGGCTGCCGCGCAGATGGCGTCCGCGGTTGAGAAAATTGTTGGCCATCGGCTCACCGGCGGTGTTGCCGTAACGAAGTACGGGCACGCTTCGGCCGGCCTGCGCCTTCTCGAAGTGATCGAAGCTGGGCATCCGATCCCCGACGAAGCGGGAGTGCGAGCGGCCAGAACAGTGCAAGATCTGATGAGGGGCTTGAATGCTCGGGACCTGCTTTTGGTTGCGATCTCCGGTGGAGCGTCGGCCTTGCTCTCCGCGCCCGCCGCTCCGGTCACTCTCAAAGCGAAGCAGACAACTACGGAGCTGCTCCTGCGGGCGGGCGCAACCATCTTCGAGCTGAATGCGGTTCGAAAGCATCTGTCGATTTTAAAGGGCGGCCGTCTGGCTGCGCTCGCTTATCCGGCAACAGTCGTTAGCTTGCTTCTCTCCGACGTGATCGGCGATGCGCCCGATGCGATCGGTTCCGGACCAGTTGCTCCCGACGCTTCCACTTTCGCCGATGCGATGGATGTCCTGAAGAAATTCGATTTGGTAAATCGCGTGCCGGCTACGGTTCGCGAGCACCTCAAAGCGGGGATGCGCGGCAAAGTGCCGGAGACGCCCAAGCCCGGCGACCCGTTATTCCGGAAGGTTCACAATCTGGTGATCGGCAGCAACCGGCTGGCGCTAAAAGCGGCCGCAAGCAAAGCGCGATCTCTAGGCTTCCGGCCGCTCATCTTATCGACTACGATCCAAGGCGACACCCGGGAAGCAGCGCGGCTGCACGCGGAGATTCTCCGCGAAGCGATCTCATCCGGCAATCCCATTTGCCGCCCGGCCTGCGTCCTTTCAGGCGGCGAGACAATCGTGTCGATCAAAGGTACTGGGAAAGGCGGCCGCAACCAGGAGTTTGCATTGGCGGCTGCGCTGGAGATTGGCGGATTTCAGAATGTGCTGATTCTGAGCGCGGGTACCGATGGTACAGATGGACCAACCGATGCCGCGGGCGCTATTGCCACTGGAGAAACGCTCGGACGCGCAAAGCGGGCTACTCTCGATCCGGTCGAGCATCTTCGCAACAACGATTCCTATCCGTTTTTCGATGCTCTCGGCGATTTAATCAGAACCGGTCCGACGGGGACGAATGTCATGGATATACACGTGCTACTCGCCGGGTGAGGCGGGAGCGTGGGTTTCGTAGAAGCTAAGCGAATTATCGCCGTGCCGGAGGACCCGCACTTTGCCGAGAGTTCCATAGCGATCCGATAGCGTCACGCGGGATGCGTGTTGTGCAATTGCGAGAGAGCAGCGCGCGCCGGAGAGCGCCGACAAACACGCGGCGTATTCGGCGGCTTTTTCGTAAGGAGGATCGATAAACGCGATATCAGCGGGGTAATTGGCGACCAAAGCCGCAGCGCTTCCCCGAACGAGAGTGATTTCGCTGTCGATTTCCAATGAGTTTAAATTCTCTTTTATGGAGGCGACCGCGCGCGAGTTGCGTTCAATCAGGATCACGTGCTTGGCGCCGCGGCTAAGCGCCTCGATGCCAACCGCGCCGCTTCCGGCATATGCATCCAGAAACACCGTTCCTGGGATTCGCGGAGCAAGCACGTTAAACAGCGCCTCACGAAGACGGTCCGGCGTGGGTCGAACCACCAGGCCGGGAGCGCTTTTCAACTTGCGGCTCTTGAACCGGCCCGCGATAACCCTCATCTCAACCTACTTGTACGAAGCCGTATTTGCGCTGCCAATGCTCTTGTATGTACCGTACGACCGCGCGCAATTCGTCGCTATCTTTGGTCTCAATCAGAGTCTGCGATTCTCGCCTCGCCATTTCCAAAATCTCGGCATCCCGCGCTAGATCGGCCAGCCGAAGGCCCGGTATGCCCGATTGCTTCGTTCCGAAGAATTCACCCGGTCCGCGAAGCTTCATGTCCATCTCAGCGATGTAAAATCCGTCATTCGATTCGAGCAGTGTCCGGATTCGCTGCCAGGCGATATCGCTTAACTTGCCCGTTACCAGGATGCAGTAGCTTTGATGAGGGCCGCGCCCGACGCGCCCACGTAACTGATGAATTTGCGCCAGGCCAAAGCGTTCCGCCTGCTCGATCAGCATGACAGACGCATTGGTCACGTCGACGCCAACCTCGATTACAGTTGTCGAAACCAGGATTTTGGTCTGCTTCGACTGGAAACTTAGCATCGCCGCTTCTTTATCGCGCGCGCTCATTTTGCCATGCAGCAGCCCAACGCGAATATCGGGAAAAACCTTCTGCGATAAGTGCCGGTACATTTTTTCGGCGGCCTTCACGGTGGTTTCCGTCTCCTCCACAACCGGATAGACCACGTAGGCCTGCCGGTCCTCCTTTATCTGTTGTGCTACGAAGCTATAGATTCCCTCCACCGCCGATTCCTGCGCGTGCCTGGTCACAATGGGTTTTCGGCCCGGCGGCAGCTCGTCGATGGTCGAAACATCCAGGTCCCCATAGATCGTCAGAGCGAGCGTGCGGGGAATGGGTGTCGCGGTCATCACCAGCACGTCCGGCTGCTCGCCTTTCTTGAAGAGCTCCAGGCGCTGGCGAACGCCGAAGCGATGTTGCTCATCGATAATCGCCAATCCGAGCCTGGGAAATTTAACGTCTTCCTGTAGAAGCGCGTGTGTTCCCACGACGACGTCGAGCAATCCCTCAGCGATCAGCGTTTTGATCTGCTGCTTCTCCCGCGCTCCAGCAGAACCGGTGAGCGAGGCAACCGAATAGCCGAGCGGTTCGAGCAGCCGCTTGAAGTACGCACAGTGCTGTGATGCCAAAATCTCAGTCGGCGCCAGCACTGCCGCCTGGTACTTGTTTTCGATCGCGATTACCGCGGCCTGCGCCGCGACAATGGTCTTTCCGCTGCCCACATCGCCCTGCAGAAGCCGGTTCATCGGATGCGGCCGCTTCATGTCATCGGCGATTTCCTGCATCACCCTCCGTTGAGCGCGAGTTGGCTTGAAAGGGAGCATTTTCTTGATCTGCTCCCTGGCGCGGCTTGTGACGGCGAAAGGGATGCCCGCCGCTATCCGAGCCTTCGTCTTTTTTAGAGCAAGCCCGCACTCAAGCCAAAAAAACTCATCGAAAATCAAACGGATTTGCCCGGGAGTTCGAAACTCATTCAACATGGCCATATCCGCATCGGCGGCAGGAGCGTGCAGATCGCGAATAGCGCAGCCAAGATCCGGCAGATCCAGGCGTGCCCGTACGCTTGGAGGCAGGGCGTCATCGGGCATCGGCGCCTGATTCAAGACCCGATGGATCAGAAGGCGAAAGACTCGCGCCGATATCTTGCCGGCTGCCTCGTATACGGCAACAATGCGCCCGGTGTGGAGGCTCTCTTCCTCATCGTCGCCGGAGAGAATCTCGATTTCAGGCTGAACCATAAGCCGATTGCCATGATCCGGGTCCAATTCGACTTTTCCAAATAAAGCGACGCGGGTTCCGGAAACCAGACTGTCCGCGTAGCGCTCTCCGTGGAACCATCGCGCGCGAAGCGTTGCGCCGCTTCCGTCCTGAAGGCTGGCTTCAAATAAGCCTACGGACCGGCGTTGAAATCCGGAGAGCCTCGCCGAGCTTACCTGTGCCAGCACCGCTGCTTTTTCACCTGGCGCAAGTTGAGAGATGCATTTTACGTTACGGCGATCTTCATACCGGAAGGGAGCGTAGTACAGCAGATCGGCGACGGTTTCGAGCCCTTTGGCGCGCAACATCTCGGCGCGCGCCGGCCCAATCCCTTTCACGTATTGAAGTGGAGTGGAGAGCTCCAATTCTCTAGCCTAGCCCGCTACGCAAAAGGACTTCCCCACGCGGGGTAAACGCCTTTTGCGAGGCCACTCCGGTTCAGGTGGTAAAACGAATGGCAGTCGGCTTGCGATAAATAAATTCAATATATGCCAGCTACGGTTTGGAAGGGGTTTCTAACGTTTGGACTAGTCTCGTTCCCGATTCGGCTTTTTGCGGCTGCGCGGCCGGAACCGGTGCGCTTCCATCTTCTACATGAAAAAGACCTTTCGCGCGTAAAAGAGGTAATGTACTGTGCCGCCGAAGACAAGCCGCTCGAACGGGCGGAGATCGTGAAGGGATACGAATACAGCAAGAACCACTACGTTGTGGTTGAGCCGGAAGAGTTGGAAAAAATGGCTCCTCCGACCGCGACGGCCATGGAAATTCTTCAGTTTGCCCGGATGGACGAGATCGACCCGATCTTTCTTGAAAAATCATATTATGTCGCGCCTGAGAAGGGACTTGGCCGGCCATATGCCCTGTTACTTGAGGCAATGAAAGAGACGAAATACGATGCGATCGCGAAGGTTTCGATGCACGGACGGGAACACGTGGCGATTCTTCGGCCGTCGAAGCACGGCATTGTCTTGCACACGATGTATTTCATGAATGAAATACATCAGGCCAAGGAAGCGGGATCGTCGGTAGGGGCAACGTCCGGTGAGAAAAAATTCGGCAAGAAGGAGATGGATCTGGCCAAGAAACTCATTGAAACGTTGGCAGGGACCTTTGACCCGAAGCAATACCATGACGAATATAAAGAAAATGTCGAACAATTGATTGCGAAGAAGCGCAAGGGCCAAAAGATTACGCCCATACGGCAACCCAAGAGAGCTCCGGTGACCGATCTGATGGAAGCGCTTCAGCAAAGTCTCTCGCAAAAGGGCAAGACGAGCGCGTCCGGCGCCACAGGACGGACGAGCGGGAAGCTCAGCCATAAACGCCGTGCAAAAGTGGCGTAGAATGCCGGTCTATTCTCTCGCGGAGAGCAAAAGATGTCTCCCCCTGAATCGAGATAACAGCGGTGGGCCGGCTGCCGCTCAAGATCTTTTGCAAGCGCCGTTTGATTGGTAGACTGAAGGTGCCCCTCCCCGTGAGCACCTCTACCGCTACGCCTGTTTTCGACGAATCCGCTCTGGTAGCCCGCGCCAAGGCTGGAGATACATCTGCGTTTTCGGACTTGGTGAGGCATTATGACCGCCGCGTTTTTCGCATGGCCAAGCAGATCACGCAGAACGACGACGACGCCGAAGACGTGCTTCAGGAGACTTTCCTGAAAGCCTATACGCATCTCGACGATTTCCAGGGAAATTCCAAGTTTTACACCTGGCTGGTAAGGATTGCGGTAAATGAAGCGCTGATGAAGCTGAGGAAGCGGCGCTCGGACAGGACCGTACCGCTCGATGAGCCGATCGATACCGGAGAAGACGAGATGGTCCGCGAGATCGCGGTTTGGGATGAGAACCCCGAAGAGAGCTATTCGCGGGACGAATTAGCGAATATTTTGGACCAGGCGATCCAAAGTTTGAAGCCGGCTTATCGAACCGTTTTCATCCTGAGAGACATCGAAGAACTGTCAATCGAGGAAACTGCGGAAGCGCTGGATCTTTCCATTTCAGCGGTGAAGAGCCGACTTCTTCGGGCGCGATTGCAGCTTCGCGAGAAGCTGACCAGGCAATTTAAGCGAAAGGGGGACGACGCGTTTGCTTACCTGTAAGCAGTTTATGCAGGAGCTCACCGATTTCCTCGACGATACCCTTGACCCGAAACTACGGGCCGAGCTACAGAAGCATGTGAATGAATGTCCCAATTGCTGGGTGGTGTGCGACACCACGGAGAAGACATTAAGAGTTTTTAAGGGGATGGACCCACAGCCGGTTCCGCAGCATATTCAAGCGAAACTCATGGAAGCCTTGGAGAAGAGATGCAAATCCAAGAAGGCGGCTGGCGGCACAAACGCAGATGGGTGAGTCTAGGCTGGCGACCTAGCCTGGGAAAGCTAAGGCTTCAGTGGGGCATTTGACCGAAGATCTGGGTGAAGCGCTTCTTCTGCTGGTCGGTCAAAGCATCGAGAATGCGCCGGCGTCCGTGCTCAGCGACATCTTCGCGATCATCTTCAATATTTTGGTAGTACTTGCCGTAGTCATCGAGAACCTTGGTAACAGTTCGCTCCTCCTCCGGAGTGAGATTCAGTTGCACCTTCAGTGTTTGTAAGCCGACTCGCCGGGCAGCTTCGATCGCAAGCTGCTGAGGCGGGGGTGGAAACATGCGGTCATGAAGATAGCCGCGGGTGACAGCCGATCCAACGGCGGCCCCGCACAGGAAAATGACGGCAAGAATAGAGAGTACCTTGGGATTTGACCATCCAGCGTCATCTCGCCGCAACATCGGCCGACGGGTTGTGATAGGAGCAGCTATTGGAGCGATCCTTGACTTGCGAAGTTTTCCAGGACCGCGTCCCGTTGCTGGGCCTGACTACCGGTAACCGGAGCGTCGTAATGGAAATCCTGAGCGATGATGCGGGCACCGCCGAGATGCCCATCGCGAGTCTCCTGAGTAATTACATAGGTGCCCAGCAGGAGCGCGATGGTCAGTGAGGCATAGGCCAGCCGCTTTCCGAACGGAGAGTAGATGAAGACCGCCCAGATAGAATCTTTGGCTCGCTCCTCGATGCGCTGCATAACGCGAGCATAGAAGCCGGCGACCGGTTCCACCTCTTCCGGAACGCGGAAGGCCTTCAACATTGCGGACTGCGCTTTCATCGAAGTTAACTCGGATGAGCAGCCGGCGCACGACGATAAATGCTTTGCCAACCCCTTGTGTCCCACGGCGGATCTCTCTCCCGTGAGCAGATCTTCTAAACGATCCCGAACGGACCCGTGCATATTTCCCTCAAAAAAGGCCCAACAAAACTTGCGGATCTGATTGTCCGCTTTAAAACAACTTTACACCCAAACCTCCAAATCCAAGCTAAACCGCAGGGGGCGCTAACGGCGCCTTCTCCAGCCTTTGCGCCGCTTTGACCAACTTCTGACGCGCCCGGAACAACTTCACTTTGATCGTGTTTTCGTTCATGCCGGTCATTTGTGACAATTCCTCGACAGAATGGCCCTCGACCTCTTTCAACAGAATGAGCGAACGGTCCTCTTCCGAAATTTTGGAGAGCAGCTTCAAGATCAGGTCATGCTGCGCGAGCCGATGGTCGACGGCCGGAGCCTGATCGATGGCCGGCTCCGAATTCTCCATGCGTAGCGAATCATCGGAGGAGAAGTCACTCTCGTAGACCAACTTTCGGACTCGCTTCTTGCGAAGGTAGTCATAACACTCGTTCACCGTAATCTTGTAGATCCAGGTGAGAAGGGAACTCCGGAAATCGAAATTCTTGATTGAAAAGTAAATCTTAGCGAAAACCTGCTGAGCGATATCTTCCGCATCGTTCCGGTTACGAAGAATGCCGTAGATGATCGAGAAGACTTTAGCCTGGTAGCGCTCAACAATTTCGCGGAACGCGAGTTCGTCTTGAGCCTGTACCCGCCGGACTAGCGCCGCTTCTTCGGTGCTTCGATGATCCAATTTGATCTTCGCTCGGGTTGTCTCTCCAGCGATAGCCGGGAATGGAAGAGTAGCACTCAGCCCGTTCATATATGCCAGCGGACGCGCTGCATTATAAATGCGTTGCAAAAAAACCAGGGAGCCGCAATTTAGAGGGGCAACAGATCCATTATGGCAAGCTTGGCGGCGACTCGGGAGTGGCGGGGAGGACCGATGCGGGGGGACGATTGAAGGCGAACAATCGGCGAATAACTACATCTTCAGGTGGAGGACACGATCCATCTGAGGGTCCAAGACCCCGAAAAATTATCGTGTTACGCTGCTTCAGACTCGAATGAAAATATACCCGAAGCAGGCTTGTTGCGCCTTGCAGATACTGCTGATCTGCGTGCCCCTCGCTATTGCGCAGGATCCCACCGGCGTGCTCGAAGGACGGATTACCGATCCTTCGGGAGCGATGGTTCCGAATGCGGTGATTACGGCCCGCAACACGGCCAACGGCGTCACGGCGAGCGAGCACTCGGCGAATGATGGCGCCTTCCATTTTTCTTCGCTACCTGTGGGCGAATATGATTTGCGGGTTGCCGCGCCGGGATTCGCTTCGTTCGACGAAGCGGATGTTCGCATCGATGTGGGGCGGCGGGTCAGTCTACCGATCGCCTTAAGCATTGCGTCCAGCAAGAACCAGGTGGATGTGACGGCAAGCGGCGCAACGGTGGATGTCAGCTCAACTCTGGGCAATGTCGTTTCGGCGCGCGAGGCAGTGGATCTTCCTTTGAACGGCCGCAACCTGACGCAGCTTGGGCTGTTGCAGCCGGGGGTGGCGCCGATGACTTTCGGGTTGACGGAAGCCGGCGGCATTTTGCGAAGCGGGCAAGCCTACGCGGTGAATGGGGAGCCGCCTGAATCCAACAACTACCTGCTGGATGGGGTGACTAACGTCGATAGCGTAAACGGCGGTTTCGCCCTCCGGACGCCGGTAGACGCCGTCAGTGAATTCCGAATCCTGACTTCCAATGCGCCAGCCGAATACGGCGAAACGAGCGGCGCCACAACTACAGTCGTCACCAAATCCGGCGGTAACGAGTTCCACGGCGATATCTACGATTTTCTGAGGAACAACGCTTTCGATGCGCGCAATTTTTTTGCGGCGACCACCGAGCCGCTGCATCAGAATCAGTTTGGAGCGACATTGGGCGGTCCGATTCGCCGGAACAAGGACTTTTTTTTCCTGTATTACGAAGGCCAGCGCGACCGGCAAGGCGAAACGCAAGCGGCAATTGTGCCTACGGCGGCCGAGCGCACGGGTAACTTCTCAGGCTTGATTAATCCAGCCACAGGCCAGCCGGAACCGCTCATCAACGAGTTCACCGGCCAGCCATTTCCAAACAACCAGATCCCGACATCCCTGCTCAGCCCGATTGCTCTCAAGGCCGAAAACCTGTATCCGCTGGGCAACCTTTCTCCGTCGCTGTTCTCGTCGACGCAGATATTAACCGACAATTACAATCAGGGCGGTTTTCGATTCGACCACTATTTCGGCAACAACGATCAGATCTTCGCGCGATACGCGACCTCTTCGCTTTACATGTTCGATCCACTTCCGATCAACGGCTCGAATGTTCCCGGTTTTCCAGTCGCGGATGACATCACGACGAATTCCTTCACGATCTCCGATGTGCACCTGTTCTCGCCGCGAACAGTCCAGACAATTCGCGCGGCATTTTTCCGCAACGTCTTCTTTTATGAAGAAGCACAGAACCATACGCCCGCCAGCAGCCTTGGATTCCAGTACGCGCCGACCTTAAGCGCGGCGACAGGCTCGCCGTACTTGATTGTCAGCGGATATGCGGACGTAGGGAATCCCATCACTGGGCCGCAAAACACTTATCAGAACGATTACCAGTTGTACTACTCGGTTGCGGCGACGCGAGGGCGGCACAATTTCAAGTTCGGCGCAGATCTCGATCGCCAACAGATCAACGTGCTCCTGGGCATCGCCACGAACGGCTTTTTCGTCTTTGCGCCGTTTCCGGCAAGCGATTCGTTCGCCAGCCTTCTGCTGGGCCAGCCCGTGCAGTTTTTTCAGGGAGGCGGCGACTTCAACCGTGGGCTGAGGAAATGGATTGTGGCCGGATACGCGCAGGACGAATGGCCGGTGACGCACAATCTGACTCTGAGCTACGGTCTGCGTTATGAAGTCAACACGCCGTATACCGACATTAGGAACCGGGTGAATGCGTGGGCTCCCGGTGAGCAATCGAAAGTGATGCCTGACGCGCCAGCCGGTCTGCTCTTCCCCGGCGATCCGGGTGTGCCGGCCGGAATAGCCGCAATCGATTACCACGAGTTCATGCCCCGCATCGGACTTGCCTGGGATCCGGAGGGCAACGGGCGTACCTCCATTCGCGCCGGATATGGAATTTTCTATGACGGCTACACGAACGGCACCGGCGGCCCTTTACAGGCCGCGGTCAGCGCCCTGCCGTGGACCGAGGCGTTCCAGCTTCCCGGTCCCGGTCTGAATTTCGCCGATCCTTACAATGGGCAGACGCCACCGTTCGTTTCTCAGAGTTTCGTTCGACCGGCCACGGTGCTCACCGTCCAGTCCGGCATGCTGCCGCCGTACTCGCAGAACTGGAACTTCTCGATTGAGCGAGTGATCGGCAGCGGCTACCTGCTCGACGTGCGATACGTCGGAAACAAAGGTACGCATCTTCCGCGCTTTATTGAAGCGGATCCGTCCATTTATGGACCGGGAGCTACCGAGCAGAATGCCGATCAAAGACGCGAGTATGCGGATTGCTCGGCGGCGCTCGGATCGTGCGCATTCGCTTCGGTCGGATTGATCGCGGACAACAACAGCTCTACTTATCACGCGCTGCAAGTGGCCTTTTCCCGTCAATTCACGCACGGCCTCGCGTTCCTGGCCTCCTATTGGTGGTCGAAGAGTCTCGATTACGTCTCATCGCTGAACATTGCAGGCTCCGCACCCACGCTGGTGGCAGGGGAAAACGATCTGGCGCAGAATCCGTTCGATCTAGACGCCGAACATGGCCCCTCGTTATTCGATGCGACGCAGCGGTTCGTTTTCAGCCGGAACTTATGCCCTGCCGCGCTGGGCGAGCGCTCCGCGCGCTGCCGGGTTTATCCTGAATGGGTGGCAGACGAATGTGATCGCCAGCATCTCTTCGGGAACGCCGTTTACGGTTTACGACAGCGCCAATGTCTCTTTGCAGGGAACTTCTCCTGAAATTACCGGCTTTTACTCGAGTCGGCCAAACCTGATTTCCGATCCAAATGCCGGATCGCACACTCCGAGCGACTGGGTGAGCCGTTCCGTGTTTCAGCAATTAAATCCTATAACCCAGGCCGGCAAATTCGGAAACGAGGGCCGCAATGCCATCCGCGGACCCGGAATTGAAGATGTCGACTTATCGCTGTTTAAGTATTTTGAGGTGAGCGAAAGGATGCGGCTGCAATTTCGCGCGGAATGTTTCAACAGCTTGAACCATCCGAATTTCGGATTGCCGGAGAACGACTTGCAATCGCCTGAGTTTGGACAGATTCTGCAAGCCGGACCGCCGCGCTTATTCCAGTTAGCATTGAAACTCTTGTTCTGATTTTCTTAAGACATGAAGGAGCTACGGGATATGGAGCGCATGTTTCTCAAGGACGTCGAGCAGCATAGCGGAGACGATAACTATACTCGCGCGATTGAAATGATGCGGCGCGCGGGTCCGGAGTATCCGCAGATCCTGCACATGTTTTCTTACAAAATCAAGGCGACCGTGCACCTGGAGCGCTTCACGCAGGAGATTATGCGCGAGGCTGCGCCGCTCGCGCCGGGCATTCGCGAATTGATCGCGGCATACACCTCACATCTCAATCAATGTCCTTTTTGAACGAAATCTCACGCCGCGGTCGCGGCGGAACTTCTCGGCAGCACGGAACTGGTAGAGAGCGTGCTGGCGGATGTGGAAACCTCACAGCTTGCCGACGCGGAGAAGGCGCTCTTTCGCTTCGTCCGCAAAGTGAATGAGGATTCCGTGGCCATTCAACCGGCCGACATTCAGACGCTTCACGCATCCGGATACAGCGACGAGGCGATCTACTACGCGATTACGGTGTGCGCGCTGTTCAATTTTTATAATCGCTGGATTGACGCGAGCGGCGTGCATCCCATGAGCGATGAAGCGCATAGGACGGGCGCAAAACGGTCCGCAATCCATGGATACTCGCGCAGTTCTCAGTCCCCACCCAAGCCGCCTGAAGCAAAATGAGGTCAGGCCCGGAGACCGGGCGCTCGTCCTTGCTACGGCCTGCTGCGGCGTATTCGCAGGCTTCGGATCGGTTTTCGTCTTCACTTTCGGCGTCTTTCTAAAACCGCTGAGCGCGACGTTCGGCTGGAGCAGAGCGCAGGTTTCGCTTGGATTTACGGTTGCAGCGCTGACGGTCGCGGTGTGCTCGCCGTTCATCGGCAGGCTTTTCGACCGCTATCCCGCTCGGCGGATCATTTTGCCGTGCGTGGCGGTATACGGAATCGGGTTTTCGTCACTGAGCCTTCTGACTCCACATCTCAGCCATTTTCTCGGCATTCTCGCGCTGCTTGGCGTAGTTGGGAACGGAACCACGCAGCTCGGCTATGCCCGTGTGGTGAGCGCATGGTTCGACGAATCGAGAGGGCGAGCTCTCGCGGCGGTGATGGCAGGCTCCGGCGCGGGTTCGATGGTATTTCCACCCCTCGCGCAAGCGCTCATCTCGGCGTATGGATGGCGAGCCGCTTATGGAATTCTGGGCGGCATCATCCTTCTGCTGGGAATACCGCTCGCGGCGGTTTTCCTTCACGAACCGGCCAGTCGTGCAAGCGGCGCGGCGGACACCGCTGCTCAACCTACGAAAAGCCATATCTGGAGATCCCTGCGGAGCTTCCCGTTCCTTTGTTTAACCGCAGGTTTGCTCTTGTTTTCAGTCGCGACGAACGGCCTGAATGCGCACTTGCCGCCGCTGTTGACGGATCGCGGCTTTTCACCTGAGCACGCCGCCGCTGTGCTCTCGATTTTGGGTTTCGCTACGCTCGCGAGTAAGCTCACCACCGGTTATCTGCTCGATCGATTCTTTGCGGCTCGCGTTGCCACTTCGTTGTTTGCGGTATGCGCGGGTGGATTTCTGTTTATCGTCTACGGCCGAATGACAGGGACGGCATATGCGGGCGCCTTACTCATCGGAGCAGGCATGGGAGCCGAGTCCGACGCGGTTCCATATTTGCTGACCCGGTATTTTGGGCTGCGGCGGTTCAGCGAATTATACGGCTACACCTGGTCGGCGTATGCATGCGCCGGGGCGCTGGGGCCGCTGATCATGGGCGCGATGTTCGATCACACCGGATCGTACCGGCTGACGTTGCTCACGTTTTTCGTCATGATCCTGGTTGCGGCGATGCTGTTTGGCGCACTGCCGAAGTACCAGAAAGAGCCGGCTATTTGAAGTACCACGGAATATTCAACACGGAGATTTGGTCGGTCCCTTTCATCAGTAGAAGGGTCTTCAATAGGGTGGCTCGCTGGGCGTGGAGCAAATAGTTGTACCAGCGATTTTCTACCAGCTCCGGAACGATGGTGATCACGCGCCTGCCTGGGTTATCTTTCGCCAGTTTTAGCACGTAGTCGACGATTGGCGTGACGACGAAGCGATAAGGCGATTTGAGCACGATTAATTCAGGGCCTGGAAGATTGGCCTTTTCGGCGGGCTGGAGCACGTACTCGCGCCATTTCCGGCAAAATTCATCCGGTTTGTCTTCCTCTGCAACGTGCAGTACTTTGATCTCCCGCGAAAGCGCTATAGCCGCACATAGCGCGTGTTTTCCAATCTTGCTCCACTGCTGCATAGGGATTACGACGAGCGGCTCCGAAATTCCTTTTACATCGAGAGGAGTGGGGCTGGCAATCTCGCGCCAAATGTTCTCATAGTGGCGGCGAACGCCGTACATGATCGCCAGAATCCCCGGAATCGCGACGACCGTAATCCAGGCGCCTTCCACAAACTTCGCAACGACTACCACCAACACGGTGATGCCGGTAGCGACGGCGCCGAGGCCATTCATAAATATATTCCGGCGGCCTCGGCCGCCTTTTCTCCACCAATGCGCCACCATTCCCGCTTGAGAAAGCGTGAAGGCGAGAAAAGCTCCCACCGCGTAGAGGGGGATCAGGCGATCGGTTACGCCGCCGAACGCGATCAAAATAGCGCAGGTGAGAATGGCGAGCACCCAAATTCCCTCGGAGTACACGAGCCGCCGTCCTCGAGTTGCCAAAGAGAGAGGCAAAAAGCGATCCTCCGCGATGATCCGGCAAACCCTGGGAAAATCCGCGAAAGCAGTGTTGGCGGAGAAGATCAGCACTAATAGAACAGAAAAGATCGCAACATAATAAAACCAGCCGCGTCCCGCAATCGCTCCGAACAACATAGAAAGGATGCTTTGATATTCACTTCCGTTGGGGTCCGTCGCGACGATCTTGTATTGATGCACCAGATAAGCGATCCCGGCAAGCATCACGACAAGCGAGGCAATAATGATCGCGAGCGTGCGCTGCGCGAATTTCGCGGTAGGATCCCGAAAGGCTTTCACGCCGTTGCTGACGGCTTCGACGCCGGTCATTGCAGTACAACCGCTGGAGAATGCTTTCAGCAATAACCAGATACTCACCGCCGCGCCGGCGCTTGCGGCGACGACCGGTGGATGCACAACCGGCGAGGGATGGCCGCCGCTCAGCATCGTTTTTACGATGCCTATCCCGATCGCCAGGAACATACACGCGAGAAACAGATAAGTCGGGACCATGAAAACGCCGCCCGCTTCGCTCACGCCGCGAAGATTGATGAGAGTGATGACGGCGAGCGCGGCCAGGCAAAGCGTGAGAGTTCGGGGATGCAGGGAAGGGACCGCCGAAGTGAGCGCGCCGATGCCGGCGGAAATGCCGACAGCGGCAGTTAACACATAATCGATCATCAGAGCTGCGGCCGCAAGCAGGCCGGCGAAGGTACCCAAATTCTGATGCGCAACCGTATAGGATCCACCGCCGTTTGGGTACGCGGCGATGGTCTGGCGGTATGAAAAGAAAACGACTACCAGCAGCGCGATAATGCTGAGAATCAAAGGAAATATGTACGCGAGTCCCGCCACGCCCAGCGGGATCAGTAGGGTGAGGGCCGCTTCGGGCCCGTATGCGGCCGAGCTGAGTGCGTCCAGACCGAAGATTGGGATGCCTTTCGCTACACCAATCTGTTCGGCACGCTCGTCCGAGGTGGCAATCGGTCGTCCGATCAGAAAATCGATTATCGACATGTCGTTTTAGGATGTAAGTGGTTTGCTCAGACGGCAGGGCGAAAGCTTACGCTCCTACACAGTCTCGCATCGAGGCGCCCTTGACGATTCAAGTTCGCTTCAGGCATCTCTTACAACAAGAGCAGAGGCAAGAAGTTCAAGGTGAAGGGCCGGCGCGGCGTCCAGTCGGGGCAATTTGCCTTCTAAGGCGAGACTACGACGAGTTTGAATGTTCCCGGCAGAACCGGCGGGCGCGGACGGGGCATGGAGGCAGTGGCGGCGGGAGCCGGACCGAACTTGGCTGTCGATAAATAGATTTTGTGCGTTTTTTCATCCAAGGCCATGGTGCGGGCTCGCTCGGCGGTCTGAACAGTTTCCGCCACGGCGTATTGATCGGGGCTTGTTTCCCGAACGACGGTAAGCGTTCCACTCTCGCCATTGGAAGAAAATGCGAGGTGATTAGCGGGGTCATAAGCTGCCGCGTCGGGACCTTCGCCAATGACAGGAGTAGCGATCACCTTGCCGGAGTCGGCATCCAAGATCGCCATCAGTTTGTTATCGCAGACTGAGAACAGGCGGCGGTTACTCGCGTCGATCGCCAGGCCGGAAGGGGACTCGCAAGGCGATATGGACCATCTCGCTGTGATGGCCAGGCTCTTTGAATCAATCCTCACGATTTCGCTCTTGTCTTCGATGTTGTCGTACACACTGCCGCGGCCATCGCTTACTGGGAATTCGGGCTTTCCACCCAATTTGATTGTTCCCGCGACGGCGCCCTCGGCGGCGTCGATCACGGTAGCGTCCTGGCTTCGCCCGTTAAAAGCGAAGACGCGCCTGGAGGCGGGGTCATAAACGATACCGTCGGGGTTTGTTCCGGCTTTGATCTTCTGCTTAACGGCCAGACTCTTTAAATCGAACATGACCACCTCGTTGGCTCTGCCATCGCTGATAAAACCGGCGCCCAAGTCGTCGGCCACAGCGATCCCGTGAATGCCCTCTAGACCCGTGATGTGGCCCACCACTTTTTCAGAATCGAGATCGATGACGACAACTTCCCCGCCATGCGAGACATAGAGGCGGCGATTCTGCGAATCCGCGGCCAGATAGTCCCAGCCGCCGGTTCCACCAATCGATAGAGCGCCCGTAGTCTTGTATTCCTGCGATAGAGCCGGAACGGCAGCGGAGCAAAACAGGAGGATGGACGAAAAACTACAAAGTATTTTGAACATTGAGGAGATCCAGCTAAACAGTTTAATCGATATCAATCAAAGTTTCGCCTTCGAGAGTATTTTCTCTCATTTGGCCGACATACGATCAGCCACAATTGAACCTCGGGGCGCTTGAACTTATACTGAGACTGTTATGCCGTGCCCGTATTTTGAGCCCCAGCGGGTCGTAGCAAAGGCGGAGCATGTGAATGCCCGATTGCCGCTCCTCGATGAATACGATGGGTCCTGCCATGCCGCTGGAAATCCGTTTGCGGTCCCGCCGGAGCTTCGTTTCCGCTGTTGCAATCACGGCTATTCACGTGGATGCTGCGGTCACTTCCCAGCCGATGAAGTCCGCTCTTCGTTGCGTTACAATGTCGCGGCTCGCACTGCGATTACGCTCGATGTAATTTGCGTGGAGGAGCAGGACTATGCTCCCCTCAGGTGGCATGCGATCCGGTATTTTATTGAAAACGAGCAGCTTTCGCCGGAGCCTTCCGCCGTTTGCACGCGCGCGCAGGTGCTGGCGTTCTGCCGCGCCTACTTGAAGCGGTTTCCGGACTAGCGCATGGCCGGGAAAGACATGAATCCGCTGCTCGTCGATTCCGGTCCGGGCGAGACGCGGACAGTTCGGCAATCGCAATCCGAATACTTTGAGGTCTGCCTGCCGAACGACGCCAATGTTTTGGGCAACATGCTGGGCGGACACGTGATGCACCTGGTCGATTTGTGCGGCGCCATTGCCGGGATGCGTCACGCGCGCTCGACTGTGGTGACGGCCTCGATCGATCAGATGACCTTCCTTCATCCCGTCCACATCGGAGATCTCGTCAGGTTAAAATCGCAGGTAAATCGCGTGTTTCGGACGTCTATGGAAGTAGGCGTGAAGGTCTGGGTTGAGAATTTGCAAACCGGCAAAATCAGGCATACGTCATCCGCTTATTTGACGTTTGTCGCGTTAGATAGAGCTGGAAACCGCGTGCTATTGCCACCTATTGCTCCCGAAACCGACGAGGAGAAGCGGCGCTTTGAGGAAGCTGCCGGGCGAAGGGCCTACCGCCTCGCGTTCAAAGACAAGACCAAGAACAACTCCAATCTATAAAGTGCTGACGCGGGATAGCGGAAATGTGAATCCGCTCGGCTTATACGATCTCAACCGCAAGCTCCGTCCCGCCGGAGAGGCTTACCGCGAAATCATCCGGGACTGGCGTCACATTTTGCCGACGCAGAGTCACAGCCTTTATTTGAACTATTAGAATCCGGCCTATTCCGGCTCGGCTTTATACATGTACTTGATGCACTGCTTGAAGAGCAAGAGGTTCGGGGCCCCTATGCGGTTCAATTTGAGGCAATCGCGATCATACCACTCGATGACGCCTTCCAGCTGCTCGCCATCGGTGAGCACGACTATCATGTGCGTTTTGCTCTGCATCTGCTTTGAGTAGTAGAACTGCTCCGCATTCGTCTGGTCCGGAGGAGTGCTCTTCTTGGCGATTGGCGGACGCCGGGTGGAGTCCTTGATTTCGCCGCCGGCGAGCCGGCTCGGTTTTCTGATCAGCGACTCAAGACGCCTGTCTTCTACCATTTGGCCTCAGTGTGATTTCCGAATGAGTTGCAACCCAGGGCTGCTGCGATCCCAATTGTCTATTTAGGTGCTCATCTGTTGCGACGGGTTACGTAAATTAATAATCATAGCGTCAAGCGCTCCAACTTTTTGTATATTTCTTCGAACCATCAGCGCGAGCTCGTCCACTGAGCGGACTGCGCGCTCGATCCAGGAGAAGTCAACGCTCTGCGAAATCCTGCTGATTCGCTGCTGAACATCACGATTCTTCAGAGCCGGCCTTGCGTGCAGCGAGGCTAGGACATCTTCGAGTACGCCATAGGCCAGTTTGAGATAGAAGTCGAGTTTTTCCGATTTCCGGGAACTGAAAGACTCTGAATGCTCGACCCAGGTTGAAAAAGGCGCCAATCCCGCGCCGCACTCGAACGCGGTCAGCAGGAGCGCCCGACGCTCGCGGAACTGCTCCAGATCCAGCCTCGCGGCGATGCCTGGACTCCCCTCCGCAAGGGCGATTCGAATCTCGGCTTCCGCCAGCTTGCCAGAGTGGGAAAAGTCGAGCATTTCCCGATCTGACAGTCTGGTCATCTGGAAGACCACGGAACGGGAGCGAATGGTGGGCAAAAGATCGTAGAGATTTTCAGTCGTGGCGATGATCACCAGGTGATCGGGCGGCTCCTCCAACACTTTTAAAAGGGAGTTAGCCGCCTGTCCATTCGCGCGGTCGAGACGATCGATTAGGAAAACACGGTGTGAGCCGCGCAAGGGCTTCAGTTGAGCACGCGAGCGGAGCAAGCGCATCTGCTGGATGCCGATCTGGCGCAAGGGGCCTTCGGGAGCGAAAGTAACGAAATCGGGATGAGTGGAGAAGAATAGCGGATCGTCGGCGCGTTTTTCGGAGGTCCATTTCTCACGCTGTTCGATAATTTCGACGTTTTCCTCCAGGGTCAAGTCATCGCGCTCGATCTTCGCCGCATCACCAAGCAGCACCGCTGCGAAACGCCTCGCCAAAGTCGCCTTGCCAATCCCTTCCGGTCCGCTTAGCAGGATGGTTTGGGAGATTCGATCCTGGCCGATCATCTCCGCGAGCGCGCGGGCCACGCTTGGGTTGCCGTAGAAATTCGGGAAAGAAGGCATCAGCGGCAGTTCCCCATTTGGGCGGTAAACCGGCGAAGAGAAAGGTCTAACTCGGCCCAGATTCTATCCGCGACTTCCGTGGGTTCGCCGTTTCCGTTAATCACGCGGAAGCGCTGAGGCTCCGCCGCGGCAATCCTTCGATAGCCTTGGCTCACTCGCAGATGAAAGTCGAGCGATTGGCGATCCAGCCGCGCCTCGCTCGCCTCATCGGATCTTTTTCGATTGCGGTGGTTGGCGCGCGCCAAGCCGGCTGCCACATCGATTTGAACGCAGACGGTCACGTCCGGGAACAGAGATCCAAGCGCGAGCCGGTGAGCCGCAAGCACGGTTTCAAAACCGATCCCGCGGCCTTCCCCCTGATATGCGAGAGTGGAATCCGTGAAACGGTCGCTTACCACGATCTCGCCCCGGTCCAGTGCCGGAAGAATGATTTCAGAGGCGGCCTGAGCGCGCGAGGCAAACATCAATAAGAGTTCCGTCATGGGCTTCATTTCCTGGTGCGCTGGATCCAGCAGGATGCGGCGAATCTGTCTTCCGATCAGGGTCGTTCCCGGCTCCTGATTTTCAGTTACGCTAAGACCGCTTGCCCGTAGGCGGTCCACGAGCAGCCGGGCCTGAGTGGTCTTGCCGCTTCCCTCTGTTCCTTCGAAGCTGATGAACAAACCGCGGCGTTCCGTCGCGCTGCCGGCGATGTCAATCATAAACGAAGTGCAGCAAAGTTTTGAGATCTTCCCAGGCTTCGCGTCTTGCCTGCTGGTTGTACTGGCGCAACAGGTAAGAAGGATGATAGGTGATCATGACGGGTATATCGCGCCACTTATGCCACCTTCCGCGCGATTTCGTAATACCTTCCTTGGTGTTTAGAAGGGCTTTCATAGCGGTTGCGCCGAGTGCGCAGATAGCTTTCGGCCTAATCGCCACGATCTGGCGAGAGAGAAACTGGCCGCAGATTTCCATTTCGTCGGGAAGCGGCGTTCGATTCTCGGGAGGCCGGCATTTCACCACATTACAGATATACACGTCGGAGCGCCGGACGGGAATGCCTTCTTTGGCGGCCGTATTTTCGATCATTTGCGTAAGCAACTGACCGGCCCGGCCAACGAACGGCAGACCCTGCTCATCTTCATCCGCGCCCGGCCCTTCGCCCACAAAAACCAGGGGCGAGCTTTCGTTTCCCGATCCGAAAACGATGCTGTGGCGGCCCTCGCACAAGCGGCAGCGTCTGCAGTCGCCAATATCGGCACGGATCTGCGCAAGCGTATCCGAGTCGGGAGCGAGACCCGGTAAGATCGCCGGCATCGCAACCGGGCTAGCAGGCGGCGAAGCGATTCCCGCAAGCTTGCAGTAGATGAAATCGACGCCCAGATCCCGATAGAACTCCAGATAGGAGCGGATCTGGTCTCTGGTCATAGCTGCCGGGCTAGACTGCGGCATCCACTACTCGCAGCGACAGGCGCAACGTGGCAATCTGGTCGAGAATACGATCGGCAATTTCCTTCTTTTCGGCCGGCCCGGCGTGGACCGTCTGACCGGAGCGTGTGACGATCTCGACTTCGTTCCGATCCGACTCGAATCCAAGGCCGTCCTGGTTTACAAGATTCGCGACGACCATGTCGCACTTTTTTGAAATCATCTTGCGTCGCGCTTCCTCGAGCAGGTTCTCGGTCTCCGCCGCGAATCCGATCAGCAGCCGATCGCCTTTGCGTTGTCCGATCTCCGCGAGAATGTCCGGCGTCGGATCAAGCTCCAGGGAAAGCCGCGTTGCCGTTTTCTTCAGCTTCTGCCTCGCAATGTCGGCGACGTAGTAATCGGCTACAGCCGCGCTCTTAATGATGATGGTGGCTTCTGCGAGAGTGTCCAAAACAGCCTGGCGCATCTCCTGGGCAGTTCGGACCGGAATCGATTCGACGTTCAACGGGACCGGTATGCTTACCGGACCCGAGATCAACACAACTCGCGCCCCACGTTTTGCCGCCATTTCAGCGAGCGCGTAGCCCATCTTCCCGCTCGATCGGTTACCGATGTAGCGGACCGGATCGATGGGTTCCTGGGTCGGACCGGCGGTGATCAGAATGAACTCGCCTTCCAGGTCTTTTTTCCGGCGTGTGAGCGAGCTGAGGTGTCCGGCAATCCGTTCGGGATCGGCAAGCCTTCCCGCACCGGTTGTGCCGCAGGCGAGCCAGCCTTCTTCCGGATCGACGATCGAACATCCACGCCTTCGCAGGATGTCGAGATTATCCTGCATAGCCGGATGTTGCCACATCGCGGTATTCATTGCCGGCGCAAGAACGACTTGTCCGGTAAAGGCGAGATAAAGCGTTGAAAGAAAATCGTCGGCTAAGCCGTGCGCGAACTTGGCCAGCAGGTCCGCAGTGGCCGGGGCAACCACCAGCACTTCATTTTCCTGCGCGATCGCGATGTGTTCGACCGCGCTTGAAAGCGTGTCTTGCCCATTCCCCCCGGAAAACAGGTCTGTTATCACTTTGCGGCCAGTGAGCGCCGCGAAAGTGAGGGGCTGAATAAATTCCCGCGCCGCAGCGGTCATCACTACCTGAACCTGATCGCCGCGCTGCTGGAGCACGCGCACAAGCTCCGCCGATTTATACGCCGCGATCCCGCCGCCAACACCAAGGACGACGCGCATTCAGCACCCCGGCAACAACTACTCCGCTAGGGGCGGCTGCTCTTCGCGGGCGATGTCCGTATAAGGAACCAAGCCGCGCCGGACCTCTTCCATCGCCAGGACCGTCGGTTTCTTGTTGGTCGCCGGAAGCACGCTGCGTTGGCCGCTCTGCAACTGGCGCGCGCGCTTCGCCGCCACGATGATGAATCGGTAGGTGCTCGCATCCTGATCGTCGGGAATCGCATACATCGCGTTTGGTCTGGGTCTATCTGCCATTCTTTTTCTCCATCGGCGGGACATTCGAAAAGTCCCGGTTTCGTCGAGTTTAAAATCGTGAGGGCGGCAATGCCGCAAAGCTGTCGAGAATCGGCTGGATCTGTTCTTCCATCCGAACTCTCCGGACCCGCTCGGCTCTAATGATCGCCGAAAGGGTGCTTACCGACTCTTCCACCTGGTGATTCACCAGCACATAATCGTATTGGGTATAGTTGCAAATCTCTTCAGCGGCATCCCGCAGCCGACGCTGGATCACTTCTTCCGAATCCTCGGATCGCGCCCGCAGCCGCTGCTCCAGAACGTCACGGGAGGGAGCCAGAATAAAGATACTGACGGCGTCTGGAAGCCCTTTCTTCAATTGTCTCGCACCTTGCACGTCGATGTCGAGTATCAGATCTTTCCCTTCGCCTTTGGCGCGCTCCAATACCTCCCGATTCGTGCCGTAGTAGTTGCCGAAAACCTCCGCATACTCAAGGAACTCGCCGCGTTGCATACGCTCCATGAATTCCTGGCGAGAGATGTAGATGTAGCTCTCTCCGGGTCTCTCGTTGCCGCGCGGCTTGCGGGTGGTATAGGAGACGGAGAACCGCAATCCGGGGTCGCTCGCCAGCAGCCGCGAAACCAGCGTGGATTTTCCCGAGCCGGACGGCGCCGAAATGATAAAGACCGTAGTCATACGCTCGCTGGATGTCTCGTGGCCGGCTCTCGCCGGGTATTCTGCTAACCGGCTACTCAAGATTAAGCGCCTGCTCCCGTATTCTCTCGATGTTAGCCTTTAACCCCAATCCGAGATTTGTGATAGTGAGACCGGCTTCCCCGATACCGGAGGTCTTGGACAAAATGGTGTTCGTCTCGCGATTCATTTCCTGCAGCAGGAAATCGAGTTTTTTGCCGATCTCGCCGCCATTCTCCAGCACCTGTCGCAACTCCCGGGCATGCACCGCTAGACGCGTGAGTTCCTCCTGAATATCGGACCTCTCAGAAAGTAAGGCGGCCTCTTCAGCCAGACGGCTCTCTGAAATCGTCGAATCGCCCAGCAGCTCGCTCAGCCTGTCCCGCAATTTCCGGCAGAAGTGCGGAAGAGCGGCGGCCCGGATTTCCATGATCTTCCCGATCGCATCTTCGATTTCACGGATCTCGACAGCCAAACCGGCACACAAACCGGCGGCTTCACGCTCGCGGTAATCGTTCAAGCTCTCGATGCAGGAGACGAGAGCGCCCATCACTTCGGATTCAAGCGCCTGGTCGAGAGGCGCTTCACGGGTGCCTTGAAAAACGCCCGGCATGCTGAAAAAAGTATTGAGATCGGGCTGGCTGTCCAGCTGGAAATCGTCGCGCGCCCGCTTAAATGCGGCGAGATAGCGGCCCAGCAAATCACGATCGTAAGCGCCCGTTTCCCTTTCGCTCGCGAGCACCAGCGACATGCGAATTTCCACGTAACCTCTCGCGATGTGACGCTTCAGAAGGGAGCGCGCCGCGTTCTCGAAGACCGCGAGATCGCTGCTTTGATGAAAATGCAAATCGAGACCACGATGATTGACCGACCTCAGGCTGACCGTCAACTCTCCCGCGCCGGTCTGCTCGCGCACCACGGCATAGCCGGTCATGCTGCGCGCGGGCGATGAACTATCCGGCGACCGCATTCACGTCCGCGTGCTGCAGGTCGTGCAGATGATGATATATGCCTCTCGCGGCGATCAACTGATCGTGCGTGCCGATTTCAGCGATCTTACCCGCATCGAGAACCACAATTTTGTCGGCCTGCCGGATGGTGGAAAGCCGGTGCGCAATCACTAGCACCGTTCGGCGCTTCATCAAGGCGGTTAGAGCCTGTTGCACAAGTCTCTCCGACTCGGTATCCAAATGAGAAGTGGCTTCGTCCAGAATCAGAATAGGAGCGTCCTTCAGGAGGGCCCGCGCGATGGCGAGACGCTGGCGTTGGCCGCCGCTGAGCTTTACGCCCCGCTCCCCGATGGTGGTGCTGTAACCTTGGGGCAATTGCCGGACGAATTCATCGGCAAGGGCGGTTTTCGCCGCCGAAAAAACCTCCTCTTCCCGCGCGTCCGGCCGCCCGTAGGCTATGTTGTCGAACACCGTATCGTTGAAGAGGAAAGTCTCCTGAGCCACAATGCTGATGTTTTCGCGCAGGCTGTTCAGACGTATGTCGCGCACATCCCTGCCATCGATCTCGATGGCCCCGGCGGTTACGTCATAAAAGCGGGGCACCAAGTTCGCGAGCGTTGTCTTCCCGGCGCCGCTTGACCCGACCACCGCGACTACTTCGCCGGCTTTGATGTCAAAATCGATTCCGTCCAGCACAGCGCGCGCGGGAGCCGTCGGATAGCTGAAGCGAACGTCCTGAAAGCGGATACCTTTTTCAAACTTCGCAAGGCGCGCGGAGCCGGGCCGGTCAATCACATCCTGCCGGCTGTCGAGATACTCGAATACTTTCAGAGCCGCGCCAATTCCCTGTTGAAAGATATTGTGAATGTTCGTGAGCCGCTTGATCGGCTCATAGAGCATTACGAGCGCCAACACAAACTCCGTGAATGTGCCGGGGGTGATCGTTTCGGTTTTGGCCTGCATGCGCGCCAGCGTCAGCAGCAGGATGATGGAGAGCGCTCCGAAGATCTCGATAATGGGCGAGGCCAGCGCCTGATGCGCAACGTATCTCAAAGTTCCGGCCTTCAGCCGCTGCGCCGCCAGCTCAAAGCGCTTCGATTCGTAATCCTCCGCGCCGAAAGTCTTCACGACTTGATGTCCGGTGATGGTTTCCTGGAGGACTTGGTTCAAGCCCGCGGCCATATCCTGCGCGTGGCGGGTGGTTCGGCGGATGCGGCGTCCCAGCCTAATGGTCAAGAATGCCACCACCGGGAACACGATCAAGCTGATGAGGGATAGCTTCCAGTTGATTGAAATCATGACAAGCAACAGGAAGAACGCGGTGAATATTTGCCGAAGCCAATCGGCCAGCATCGTCGAAACGGACACCTGGATGCGATCGATGTCGTTCATGATCGACGACATAATGCGTCCGGTGGTTTGATCTTCAAAAAATTGGGCGTCCTGGCGCAGAACCCGGTCGAACACCTCCTGACGAAGGTCCAGGATGGCGCTGATGCCCACCCAATTCACCAGATAATTGCCGAGATAGTCGCAAACGCCTTTGGCGATGAAGCACACGAGGATGCCAATCGCCACCATGGTCCAGATGTTATGAACGGGAAGCAAATTGTTCAGGTAGACGTGAATGTGAGTGCGGGGAATCGAAAAAAGAAGCGCCGGCTTATTAGGCGCCCCAGGTTTCAGAACGCGATCGAAAACGAGCGGAATGAGCTTTACGAGGAGTCCCTGCGAAAGGCCCACGACCGCCATGAAAAAGACGGAGACGATGAGTGCGGGCGAGTACGGCTTAGCGTATCGAAGCAGCCGGTAGAAATCTTTCAAGCGTGCGCCTCTTCAAACATGCGAAGCCGCTCAAGCGCGGCGACCACCCGCGACACGGGCACCTGGTTCAAGCCCTCGGGCGCAACCACGATCTCCGACTCCGTGCGCCACGGTCCCCAGATAGCCGGATTGGAAGCGCTGAACAGAACCACGCTGGGGATGCCGAATGCGGCCGCAATGTGTGCAGGTCCGCTATCGTTTCCAATGAACACCGTAGCTTTCGATAATACTGCTTTGGCTTGGCCCAGAGTGCCTTGGAAGACCTGGTGCGGGCTGAATTGCGAAGGATCGTCGCCTAAAGGAACCAGGAATACGGGTGTAATGTTCCACAGCTTCAAGTAACGCGCCAGTTCGCAGAATTTTTCAAACGGCCACTGCTTTTCCGCTGACGAAGCAAATGGGTGGAACACGGCGTATCTGCCTTCGATCGGCGAGTTCGGCGCGGATAATTCGGCCCGCGGCACCTCTTCGATGGGTACGCCCAGCGCGAAAAAGGCGGAAGCCAGGTGCTCCGCGGTATGCACGATCCGTTTAATGCCCAAGATCCGCTGGGCGCTCGGAATCTTAAAGTTGTAGGCGCAAGTCAGGCTGTGATGAGCGAAACCGGCGCGCCATTTCGCTCCGGAGAGCGCGGTCATCCACTGGCTCCTGGTTCCACCGTGCAGATTCACGCAGAGAGAAGGCTTCCAACGGCGGACAGCTTGCCAGTAGGGGGGAAGGATTTGGGTGATTGCCGGCGCATTCTCGAGCACCGCGGCGAAGCGCGATTCCAGCACAACGCCGATTTCAAGATCGGGCCGCGCTCGTTTCAGCAGCTTGAGAGCCGGCGTAGTCAAGACACAATCGCCAATCGAACGCAGACGAATCACGGCGACGCGGGAGCGTTCCGGCAAATGCTCCAAGATGGTCATCGAAATTACGGCTCAATAGTAGCTTGGTCCACCAGCATAACCGGGATGTCATCTCGTACCGGATATACCCGCTTGCACTCTACACACTTGAGACCGCTTCCATCCTCCTTGAGAATCACCTTGGCTTTACAAACGGGGCAGACGAGAATGTCTAACAGTTCCTGGCTGATCGGCATGGAACCCCCAGTTTATCAAGGGTGAGGGACTGGGAAAGGTCTCTCTCGCGAGACAGGGCGGATAGTAAGACTCCTTACTATAGAAGCCGGTACGGAAAGAACGCTAAACTGGGTCATAGGTAGAGAGGCCCTGCGTCGCGTACCTGAAACCGCCCATGAGTTTACTGAGCCCGCTATTGGCGTTTCTGTTCGTCCAGCCAACCCTCGGCACGCGAGTGGTGAATGGACTTTTCGACGACACGTTTTCGGGAATTTACCACTTGTCGCCCTTCGATTGGGCTCTACTGATCCCATATTTTGGTATCCTCGTGATTCTTTCGGTATATGGCCTGCATCGATACGAGACCATGCGGAGGTACATCAAGTACCGCAAGAATCTTCTCGAACACGCTCCTCGGAAATTCGAGCATCTGCCGAAAGTCACTATCCAGTTACCTCTGTATAACGAGCGGTTCGTGGTCGAGCGGCTGCTCGAAGAGATAGCCAAGATAGACTACCCGCGCGAACTGCTCCAGATTCAGGTTCTCGACGACTCAACGGACGAGACGCATCCCTATACGGAGCGTCTGTGCAATGAATACAGAGCCGCGGGCTTCCCGATTGAATATCTCCACCGAACCAATCGGCACGGGTATAAAGCAGGAGCGCTTCAGGAAGGTCTCAAGAGCGCTACTGGAGAGCTGATCGCGATCTTTGACGCGGATTTCCTCCCTCCGCCTGATTTCTTGACTAGAACCATTCATTTCTTCGCGGACCCTGAGGTGGGCGTGGTCCAGACCCGATGGACCTATCTCAATAAGGAATTCAACATCCTGACGCAAGTCGAAGCCATGCTGCTCGACGGACATTTTGTGCTCGAGCATGGAGCCCGGTGCGGATCGGGCCTGTTCTTCAACTTCAATGGAACTGCCGGCGTTCTGCGACGGAAGACGATTGATGACGCGGGCGGCTGGCAGCATGAAACGCTGACCGAAGATTCCGACCTGAGCTACCGCGCTCAACTGAAGGGCTGGCGCTTTGTCTATGTTCCGGCACTGGAGTGCCCCTCAGAGCTGCCGGTGGAGACCTATGGGTTTCAGGTGCAGCAAGCGCGCTGGGCAAAAGGACTTACCCAGGTAGCGAAAAAGCTATTGCCGCGGATTCTCAAAGCGGACCTGCCCTTGCGCGTGAAAGTGGAGGCGTTTATGCACCTGACGCCAAACATCTCCTACCCGCTTATGATCATCATTTCCATGCTGCTGCTGCCAGTGATGATCGTCCGTTTCTATATGGGTGTGTTTCAGATGGCGATTATCGATTTTCCTTTAATTGTGGCGTCGTTCTGGTCGATCTCGGCGTTCTATCTCTACGCGCAGAAAGAACTATATCCGAAGACTTGGTGGAAATCGATTGCCTTTCTGCCGATGCTGATGGCCGCCGGAGTAGCGCTGACGGTCAGCAACTCCAAAGGTGTGATTGAAGCTCTCCTGGGGATACAATCGAGCTTTGCGCGGACCGCGAAATATGCCATCGGAACTCAGAAGACAATGGTGCAGCAGGTTGCCTACCGGCGCCGGAGCGGTTGGCTTCCCTACGTTGAGCTGGCGATAGGCGGCTACTTCGTCTTCATGGTGGAGTTTGCCATCGACACCCGGAATTTTCTCGCAATCCCGTTTCTGCTGCTATTCGTTTGCGGTTACTTCTGGGCGGCCTTTACTACGCTGCATGAGGAATACCGCGGCAAATTGCAATGGCAGCGGGCGCGCAAGGTGGCGCAAGCGCGATAGTCCACCCCCCCTTAACCCCTGCTCCCTAGCCGGTACTAATACCTGGAATAATCCTCTGGCGGTCTAGCGCTTTTCTTCCGATACTTTGATTGATGATGGACGAAGAGTTGGATATGCGGCGTGTCGACGGCATGTATCATCGCTCTCTGTCCTGGACCGGCTTTCTGGCTGCGGCGCTCCTTGCCTCTATGGGAATGCCGTCCTGTCTGAACGCGGGCCCAGTTTACTCGATTCAAAACCTCGGCAGTCTAGGCACCGGCGCTGCACTGGTGACTGCCATCAATAGTTCAGGAGCGGCGGTGGGGTACGTAACCTCTAACAGTAATCAAGTTCCGGTTTCTTTTAGCGGAGGAACGGCAAATCCTCTTGGCGGATCGGGCCAGGCGAACGGATTGAACGACAGCGGCACGGCGGTGGGAACCTCCTATTCGTCAACCGGCTCCCCTTCTGTTGCAGAATGGTCGAACGGGCAGATTACCAATCCGATTAGCGGCTATGGAACAGGTATCAACAATGCAGGCGAAATTGTCGGGGGGTACCAGACGGCGAGCGGCGACTTACATGCGTTCACCTGGAGCAATGGCACTCTCGTTGACCTGGGAACGCTGAACGGTGGAACCTGGAGTTCGGCCTACGGCGTAAATTCTTCCGGTGAAGTCGCTGGGACGAGCTCGATTGTTGGCGGAGCCTTCCGGGCATTCTTCTCGAATGGGAGCGGCCTCGTAAATCTAGGAACCCTCGGCGGTGCAAACAGCCATGCCACTGCGATCAATAACGCCGGTCAGGTGGTCGGAAACGCGCAGAATTTGCAAGGGTACGCGAATGCCTTCGTTTGGCAAAACGGAACGATGACCGGTCTCGGAACACTCGGCGGGAGCCAGAGTTATGCGTCTGGGATCAACGATGCGGGCGCCGTGGTCGGCTACTCCTGGACCAGTGGCGACCTCGCCACAGACGGATTTATCGACTTGGCCGGCGTGATGCTCGATCTGAACTCCCTGATCCCAGTGAATTCCGGATGGAGCATCGGCGCGGCATATGGAATCAATGACTTGGGCGACATCCTCGGCACGGGCACGTTCAACGGACAGTCCTACGCGCTGGAGTTGCAGCCGTTGGACGGCGCCAGTTCGCTTGCGACGCCCGGTATCCTCGCGACCCCCGAGCCCGCTGCGCTGGCCCTCACCGGCCTCGGTCTGCTAACTCTCCTGATGCTACGGCGAGCGAAAAGAAAAACACAGAATATTTAGTAAGGAAAGATACAGAATATTTCCCGGGCGATTTAGCGCTCGGATATTTTTCGAATAATTTTGTAAGCAGTTCTTGCGTGCCACAGGACTATAGTAGTGAAAAACGTGGCGATCGAAAAATCCCAAGAGACTCTGGTTGTTGAGCGACTCCAAGCTCTTGGCGTGGCGCTTTTGAGCGAATGGGATGTCCTGGTTTTTATATACCGCCGCCTCACTACCCTCGGTACCGGTGCTCAAATCTCGCGATTAATCGGACATGACAAGGCGGAGACCGGAGCCGCGCTGGACAGGCTGGAAGAGCTCGGGCTCGTCCAACGATCTCGCGATTCTCGCGGGACACGTCTCTACAAATTCTCAATGCCTTCAGAGCCCTCTCATAACTCCTGTTTACTGGCGTTGATGAGTCTGACTCAAAATCGCACCGGGCGGCTGCTGCTTCTTAAGCACCTGAAGCGTCCCCGCCATGAACCGGGACGGAGGCGTAATAAGAATTTGCATTTAGTCGAAGGGACACGTATATGACCAGAGACGATTTGGTGCGGACCGGTATTTCAGGCCTCGATACTCTCCTGCTGGGTGGGATTCCGAGGACCAATGTCATTCTCGTCGAGGGTACGACGGGAAGCGGCAAGACGCTCCTCGGTGTTGAGTTCATTTACCGGGGGATCACTCAATTCAACGAGCCCGGAATCGTTGTCGTATTTGAGGTTAGCCCGGATAAACTCATTCGCGACGCGGCCACTTTGGGCTGGGACCTCGCGGAACTGCAGGCGCAGAAAAAACTTCAGATTATCTATACCAGCCCGCAAGTGCTCGATCAAGAACTGCGTTCGGCCGATAGCTTGCTGCTGGAGACGGCAGGCGAAATGGGCGCGCAGCGCATCTTTATCGATGGCGTCGGGCTGTTGCGCCAAACTTCAATTACGGGCGCTGCGCCAATGACCACCGGGCCCGGCTCTTACCGCGAAATCCTGCAACAACTCATCGAAGGGCTAAACCGCGAGAGTCTGACCGCTATGCTCTCCCATGAAATTGGAACTTACCATGGATCGGACCTGACTTTGGAAGCTGCGGTTTTCCTGGCCGATACCGTGATTCGGTTGAAGCGAACGCTAGTCAACCGGCGCGTCCAGCGCAGCCTCGAGATCGTCAAAAGCCGGGGCCAGGATTATGAGCCTGGCGAGCATACCCTGTGCATTCAAGATGGCAAAGGCCTGCAAGTGTTCCGCCGGGTTCAGGCGCCGCTCCGCGATCCGGAGCAAACTACGTCCACGGCCAAGCGTTCCGTCATTGGAGTGGATGCTTTGGATGCTTTGCTCGGCGGCGGTATTTTCGATGGATCCACGACATTGGTGGTCGGGCTTTCGGGAGTCGGAAAGACCGTACTCGGCACGCAGATTCTGCGGGAGGGAGCGCTCAAACAGAATAAGCGAGGACTGCTGATCTCGCTTGATGAGCATCCGGCGCAAATTGTCCGCAATGCCGAAACCATTGGGCTCGATCTGCAGGCGCAAATCGACGCCGGCACCATCCACGTCCTGTTCGAGAGCCCACAGGAATTGAATATCGACGTCCATTTCGCAAAGATCGTTCGAACTGTCGAGCAATACGACCTCCAGCGCATGGTCATCGATGGGATGACGAGTTACAGCACCGCGCTGGGAGATCAGAGTCTCTATCGCGATTTCGTTCATGCACTGGTGGCCTACAGCAAGCAGCGGCTGATGACTACCTTCTTCAACTATGAGAATCCGGAGTTTCTCGGCCTCTCTGCTTTTATGCCGGATTTCCCCGTGAGCTCGATTGTGGATAATATCATTCTGTTAAGTCTCGTCGAAATCAACAGTTCCTTGCGCCGCTGCCTGACCGTCGTGAAGGCGCGGGGCAGCAAGCACGAGTTCGATAGCCGTGAGTATGTAATCGGACAAGGTGGAATCTCGCTTCTGCCCTTCGATGAGAATGTCGCAAAGGTGCTGCCGCTTGCGAGCTACACCAGCATTTTGAGCCGGGCTCCCAGCCGCCTGCCACCTGCTGCCGCTCGGCCGCTGGAGTAACAGTGATCGCGCGCAAGGAAGTGCCCGAAGGCGGGAGCAGGATTGCTGAGAGTTTCAGCGAACAGGCCAACCTTTCTGAAGAGGAACTCAGTTATGTAGATATGTCGTATGAGTGGCGCGACGAACTGCTGAACCCAGCGGGCTGGGACAAAGTTCTGGAGACGTTTGCCTGCGCAATGAAATTGGCCGTCGCCCTGACCGATCCAGAGGGCCACGTGCTGGGAACATGCCACAATCCGCAGCCGACTTGGCTCTTGGCGCGCGCGGCAAGACCGGAAGCCGATGGGGAGTGTACGTTTTGTCTAGCGTCATGCAGCGCAGTATCGGAAGCCCTGAGAACAGGCAATGTGGTGATGGTGCAGGGCTTGGCGGGATTGGCTCATGCAGCGGTGCCGCTCTCCCTGGGCGGCCAGCAATTGGGAGCTCTGATCGCGGGCCAAGTCTTCACCCGTTACCCCGAGCCGCTTCCGTTGCAGCGAGTAGCCAGAGAGTTGGGGATTTCCGAGCAGCAGTTGTGGCGAGAGGCTATCCAACAGGTTCCCGTCACCCGGGCCACTCTGAACGTGTACGCTAATTTGCTCATGTCGCTCGGTCAAGCTTTCTTGGGGCAGCGCTATGCGGCTATCCTGCATAGAAAGCTCGCCCAAACCAGCCAACGCTACCGCTTGTTCCTTGACGGCATCAAAGATTATGCGCTCCTGACTGTGGATCGCGGCGGCCACGTCACGAGTTGGAATAGCGGCGCTGAGCGCCTGTTTGGCTACACGGAAGCCGAAATCATGGGCCAGGACTCCTCCGGCTTGGCTGTCCCTGAAAATGTTCAACGGAACTGGCTGCGGCAAGCTATGTCTGAGGCCGATCGGTCGGGCTCGGTGGAATGCGATGGGTGGCGAGTCCGTAAGGACGGTTCACGCTTCTATGGCGCCGGCGTGCTGGCTTCGATGGGAAAGGACGACGCGCGCGAGTATGGAGGACTAATTCACGATATAACCGAACTTCGCGAGTCGGAAGAGGATCTGCGGCAGGCACAGAAATTGGAAGGCATTGGGGTGTTAGCCGGCGGTATCGCTCATGACTTCAATAACCTGCTGACCGGCATCATGGGGAGCTTGAGTTTCGCCAAAATCAGCTTGCCTCCGGATGGGCCCGCATACCCGATGATCGAAATCGCGGAGCAATCCAGCGCTCGGGCGGCGGAGTTAATTGCCCAGTTGCTAGCCTATGCGGGCAAGGGCAAATTCGTTATTACTCGCTTCGATTTTTCGGAGCTGATATCGGAGATGCTGCCATTGATTACTTCCAGTATTCCTAAGACCGTCAAGTTGGAGCTTTCGCTCGCACCCGGATTGCCCTGGATCGAAGCGGATGCCGGTCAGATCCGCCAGATCGTGATGAACCTGATCATCAATGGCGCGGAAGCTGTCGGTGCCGAGGGAGGAACTGTGCGGGTCTCAACGGGTCTCTCGAGCTCTGGAACGGACATTTTCATGGAGGTGAAAGATTCGGGGTCTGGGATGAGCGAGGCTACCAAGACCAAGATATTCGACCCGTTCTTCACCACGAAATTCACGGGACGCGGATTGGGCTTGGCTGCCGTGTCGGGGATAGTTCGCGGTCACAAGGGAAAGATGCATGTGGACAGCATTCCAGGGCAAGGTACGATCTTCACGGTCTATTTCCCGGCGGTGGCGGCTGACGTTCCGAGACTGGCCGATCCGCAGTCATCTATCATTCCGCAGGGGGCCGGCACCATCCTGGTTGTGGACGACGATCCCATCCTGAGGCAACTGGCCGGGATGATTCTGGAGGAATCCGGCTATTCGGTGTTGTTCGCCGAAGATGGCCACGAAGCGGTCGAGATATTCCGGCAAAACGCGCCTAAGATCTCAGCAGTATTGTTGGACATTACCATGCCAGTAATGGGTGGCCACGAAGCTTTTCGGTTAATCCGAGAGATTCGGCCGGGCGTGCCCGTCATTATGTCGAGTGGATATAGCGAGGTCACTACGCGTGAGGAACTCGGACGCGACGCAATAGCCGGGTTTATTCAAAAACCATGGATCGCCGCTAAACTAGTCGAGGGCATCCAAGAAGCCTTGCAACATTCCGCGCTGCCTTAGGTTTTCTCTCCGCGACCAGGACAGAATTCGCAAATCGACAGCGCCTCTCCGGGAAATGGCCGATAAGGTCGATAGGGCCTGTGTGAGAGCCATTATCCCTGAACCTACCAAAATCGATAGGAGTGGTCTCCAATGAACATTCATCTGAGACTGAAGTTCGCCTTTATCGGCGCTCTGTTTGTCCTCGTCGGCACTGGCGTTATCTCGCAGTACCGTCTAAGGCAGTCGGTTGAAGCTGCGGTTTGGGTCGCGCATACGGACGACGTCTTAACCGAGTTGCAAGGCCTTTCGTCGGCGGTCCATATGGCGCAGAGAGATGCGCGAGGTTATTTACTAACCCGTGAACGAAAGCTGGCGGGCCGCTTTCATGATGCTCGGAGGCGAGTTATGGCCCACTTCGCCCGCGTCCGCTATCTGACCGCGGATAATCCACGGCAGCAGCGGCGCTTAGACCGTCTCAAACCGCTATTGGACCAGTCTTTCGCGGCGGAAGAAGCCTATATAGTTTCCGCCACGAACAATGCCCACAAGGCTACGCTTGCGGACGTGCTCGCCACTGGCAGCGATGAGCAGCCGATGGAGCAGATTGAGGTCTGCTTTCGTGAAATGCGGAATGAAGAGGACCTGTTGTTACAAGGGCGCTCCCGGTTGCTACGTGACACCTCGTTCATTGCCACGGTGTTGGTCGGCACGGGCACCTCCTTGGGCGCGTTGCTGATCGCTTTCTCTGGTTTCTGGATTAATCGCGATTTGCGGCGGTGTGAGCGAGCCGAGGCAACCCTACGCCAGGCCCAGGACGAATTAGAATCGCGGGTCCAGGAACGGACCGTGGAGCTTTCCAAAACGACGGCATCCCTCGAAGCGGAAGTAACCGAACGCCGAAAAACCGAAGGGCAGTTGCGTCAAAGCGAACAACGCTACCGGCTGCTGTTTGAGGATAGCCCTCAGCCAATGGAAGTCGTCGATCCTGAAACGCTCTCCTACTTGGGCGTGAACAAGGCTGCCGAAGAGTTGTACGGCTATACCCGTGAGGAGTTCCTGCAGATGACGCTGCCGGACACACGGCCTCCCGAGGAAGTTCCCGCCCTCCTGAATTTTCTCAAGACAGTTAAAACTGCCGATTACAGCGGCACGTTCCTCACTCGGCACAAAAGCGGTAGATTGATCACCATCGACGCGAGGGTTCGAACGATTGAATTTGGAGGGCGGAAGGCCTGGCTGAAGCTGGTTATCGACGTCACCGAAAACAAGCGCGTAGAATCACAGCTCCGGCAATCGCAGAAAATGGAAGCGGTCGGGAGGCTGGCCGGAGGGATCGCGCACGACTTCAATAACCTGCTCACGGTGATTCTGGGCTATAGCGACAGTATTCTCCGTAAACTGGGCGAGACCGATCCGCTGCGTGACAAAGTTTCGGAAATTCAGGCGGCGGGCCAGCGCGCGGCCAATCTGACCAAGCAACTGCTGGCATTCAGCCGGAAGCAGATTCTGAAGCCGCAGGTGCTCGAGCTGAATACGGTGGTCTCGAACATCAGCCAGATGCTGGGCAGATTGTTGGGCGAGGACATTCAAATCGCGCTGCATCTGGATGCCGGCATCGGGCAAATTGAGGCGGACCCGACGCAACTGGAACAGGTGCTGGTGAATCTGGCGGTCAATGCGCGGGACGCCATGCCGCAGGGCGGACAACTGGTGATTGAAAGTCACAACATCGAACTCGACCGGCATAATGCGGCCTTGCAGGGCGTGCCGCCGGGCCGCTATGTGCTGCTGGCGGTGAGCGACACCGGTTGCGGGATGGATGAACAAACCAAGGCCCGAGTCTTCGAGCCGTTCTTCACCACCAAAGAGATCGGCAAGGGCACCGGCCTGGGACTGTCCATGGTGTTAGGGGTGGTGCAACAAAGCGGCGGCACGGTAACCATTTACTCAGAAGTTGGCGTCGGCACCACGTTCAAAATCTATCTGCCGCGCTTAGATACTCCCGTTGAGCAAAGCGCGGATTCGACTCAATGTCATTCCTTGCCGTCGCCGGTGGAAAAGGGAACGACGATTCTGTTGGTCGAGGATGAGCCTTCGCTTCGCGCTCTGGCGCGCGAGGTCCTGCGCGAGGCTGGCTACGTGGTCTTCGAAGCCAGCAACGGGAAAGAGGCGCTGCGGGTCGCCAACGATCTCGCTTCCCGTCCGGCGCTGTTGCTGACCGACGTGGTGATGCCGGAAATGAGCGGCCTGGAACTGGCTGAGGAGTTGCAGCGGAAGTGGCCGGGATTAGCTGTGCTGTACACTTCCGGCTACACCGATCACGCGCTGCTCGAACGCAATACTTTACGGCAGGAGATGCCTTTTCTACAAAAGCCCTACATGCCCGGAGCGCTGCTCGAGCAGGTTGCCGCGGTTCTCGAAAGCAAGCGCCGCCCGATAGTCTTGATCGTTGACGACGACAAACAGATCCGCGACCAGTTGCGCAGCAGCTTCGAGGAGGTCGGGTATCTGGTGCTTGACGCCGCGAACGGCCGGCAGGCGATGACACAGATCGACCGTCATCCGGTCAAGCTGGTTATTACCGACTTAGTCATGCCGGAAAAAGACGGAGTGGAGACGATCCGGGAGTTGCGGCGAAGCTATCCGAGCGTAAAGATCATTGCCATATCCGGAGCGTCGGAAGGCACTTATCTGAAGGTGGCTCGCAAACTAGGAGCCGATGTCGTCTTGCCCAAGCCGCTGGTGCAGAAGCAGGTGATGCAAATGGCTGAAACGCTATTGGCGTGAGAGCAAGGGGCGAGTTCTTGGCAGCGACCGAAGGTACTTACTTCCACTGGAGACAAGAATGAAGACGATGGGTCAAATTGTGCAGGAACTCGTGCCAGCCTACCTGGCTGCTCGTAGGCAGGAAGTTCCCAGATGATGGAGCTGTTGGCCGCCTCCGATTTCGAGCGTTTGCTCGTGCTCGGCCATAGTCTCAAGGGCAGCGGCGGGTCCTTTGGATTTCCGGAGCTCACGCGGTTCGGAGCCGCGCTCGAGCGCTCCGCCCAAGCCTCGATCCAGTCTCCTTCAGCCAGGGCTTGGCCCAGCTTAAAGATTATTTGGACCGCTTGGACCGGTCTCCCACCGCGGCGTCGCTTGAGGAAGCCAGCGGTCCTAGGCGCGAATAGGTCTTCCTCCTTGGCGGAGCTACGCCCAGATTTGTCTGTAATGGCCGCTTGGCCAAGAAGAAAACGACTCACGCCGCCGATAAAGATGACAGCGGAGCCGTGTGACTGTCAGAGAAGGAGCTTCGGGGCGACATCGGTCTAGCGGAGATATCTCCTCGCTAAGGCTGAGGAGAGCACTGCGTATGTGTCGGCCCCCCTTTCCGGCCATCGTCCTTTCAATTCTGCTCGCGGGATCGTGTACTGCAAACCAAGCGGGATCGCCGCCGGGAGGCCAAAGCAGCGGCGATCCCCTCAAGGGGCTTGACCTGGAACAACTCGGCAACGTGGAAGTGACGAGCACGTCCAAAGAGCCCGAGCAGGTCTGGCGGACGCCAATCTCTTGCGTGCGCTGCATCCGCCGCCACCAGCGCATCTCAACCCTCTTTGGCGGGCCACATCACGCGGGCGATCGCTGCCGCCATCTGCTTCCATTTCGATTCTTCGGAAGCTAGCTGCTTCTTTCCGGCTGACGTCAGCCGGTAATACTTGAATTCGCGGTTCATATCCTTGCCTGCCGGCTCCCACTTCGCCGACACCCAGCCTTTCCGCTCCAGGCGATGCAGGGCCGGGTAGAGAGATCCATGCTCCACCTGCAGAAGATCTTCAGTTGTCCGTTGAATGTGCTTGGCGATCTGGTGACCGTGAGCAGGACCGAATAGTAGCGTGCGCAGGATGAGCATGTCGAGCGTGCCCTGCAATAGCTCAATACGGTCAATTGGTTTTTTCGGCATAGACTCAGAAGATATTCTACCCAGATTGATCATGCCAGGGTAGACGTTCGACTGTCAATGCCTCTTTTCACGACTTGTTTAAATAGAAGTTTCCATGAAGCTGCAAAGCTATACCATCACGCAAGGCAAAGATCGCGCTCCGGCGCGCTCTTTTCTCAAGTCGATCGGCTACACCGATGACGATCTGAAAAAGCCCATCATCGGTATTGCGAATACCTGGATCGGCACCATGCCCTGCAATTTTAATTTGCGGGAACTGGCGGTGGATGTCGCCAGAGGCATTCGCGATGCGGGTGGCACGCCCATGGAGTTCAATACGATCGCTATCAGCGACGGCATCACCATGGGCACCGAAGGCATGAAGACCTCGCTCGTCAGCCGGGAAGTGATCGCCGATTCGATTGAGCTTGTAGGGCGCGGGCACATGTTCGATGGCATTGTGGCGCTGGTCGCCTGCGATAAAACGATTCCCGGCGCCGCGCTCGCTCTGCTGCGTCTGAACGTTCCGGCGGTAGTCCTTTACGGAGGAACGATTCTGCCTGGAAGACACAAAGGCAGGGACATCACCATTCAGGATGTTTTCGAGGCGGTGGGCTCGAACGCGGCGGGCCGCATGAGCGACGCCGAATTGCTCGAAATTGAGAACGCAGCCTGTCCCGGCGCCGGCGCTTGCGGAGGCCAGTACACCGCAAACACCATGGCCACCGTCATGGAGATCATCGGGCTTTCACCGATGGGATTGAACGCGATTCCGCAAGTGGACGCCCGTAAGCACGATGCGGCGCGGCAGTGCGGTGAAATCGTTTTGCAGGCCGTGCGTAACAATCTGCGGCCTTTGGATATCGTGACGCGGGCCTCTATCGAGAATGCAATTGCGAGCGTGGCGGCATCCGGCGGCTCAACCAACGCGGTTCTTCATCTGCTCGCGTTCGCGCGCGAAGCGGGCATACCCCTGACCATCGACGATTTTCAGGAATTGAGCAATCGGACGCCCCTGCTGGCCGATTTGAAGCCCGCGGGGCGGTATACGGCCGCCGACGTGGACAAGGCGGGCGGAATTCCCGTCATCGCGAAACGGCTGCACGACGGCGGATATGCGCATTCGGATTGCATGACGATTACCGGTAGGACGTTCGGCGAACAGGTCCAATTTGCGAACGAAACTCCAGGGCAGGATGTCATCCGGCCACTGGATAATCCAATCAAGAAATCGGGCGGCCTGGTGATTTTGAAGGGGTCACTTGCGCCGGAAGGATGCGTGATCAAAGTGACGGGGTTGAACCGCAGCTCGCAGACCGGGCAGGCGCGGGTATTCGATAGTGAAGAAGAGGCCATGCACGCGGTGCTCGGCGGCCACATCAAGCCCGGCGACATCATGGTCATTCGCTATGAGGGTCCGAAGGGTGGCCCAGGGATGCGCGAAATGCTCGGCGTGACCAGCGCCATTGTGGGAGAAGGGCTATCTGAATCGGTCGCACTCGTCACCGACGGTCGCTTCAGCGGCGCTACGCGAGGATTCATGGTGGGACACGTTGCTCCCGAAGCCGCTGTGGGAGGGCCGATCGCGGCAGTCCGGGAGGGTGATTCCATCACGATTGATATCAAAACGCGGCAAATCGGTCTCGATATTCCGGCTGCCGATCTGCATAGCCGTCTTCTGAATTTCACCCCGCCGCCGCCGAAGTACACCTCCGGCGTGATGGCGAAATATGTCGCGCTGGTCGGATCTGCTTCCGACGGAGCGGTGACCGCCCCGCCGGGCCGCTAAATGGCTCCGGAACCAGTTGTCTTGAATTCCGTGGCCAACGCGAGCGATATCGCTCGATACCTCGAAGATTCCTCCGGCTACCGCGGAGAGGCGGATCGCGTTTTCCTACCATCGAACAGGGAGGAGATCCAGGAAATTGTTCGCGCTTCTTCCACTCGCCAGGTTCCACTGACCATTGCGGGCGCGGGGACCGGTCTTACCGGTGCGCGCGTTCCTCACGGAGGATGGGTGGTTTCACTCGAGCGCTTCCGGAAAATCGAGATCGAGTCTGGAAAAGCGCGATGCGGCTCCGGTGTGATTCTCAGCGATCTCCAGCAGAAAGCCGCGCGAACGAAGCAGTTCTTCGGCCCGAATCCCACGGAAGCCTCAGCTTCGATTGGCGGAATTGTTAATACCAACGCCGGCGGAGCCCGCAGCTTCCACTACGGTTCGGTCCGGCGGCACGTTCTCGCTCTCGAAATGATTTTGATGGACGGACGCCTGATACGCGTGCAGCGGGGTGATCGGGTTGAATTCCCGATTCGGCCAGTTCGAGTTCCTCCCACCACCAAGAATTCCGCCGGTTATTACCTTCAGCCGGATCTCGAATGGGTAGACCTTTTCTCGGGTGGTGAGGGGACGCTCGGAATTCTGACTGAAGCGGAGCTCCAACTATTTCCAGAGCCCGCTGCGATCCTGAGCGGAGTCGTTTTTTTTGCATCGGACGACCTGGCCCTGAATGCGGTTGAGGCCTGGAGGCCTCTGCCGGAACTCCGGCTGTTGGAATTCCTCGATGAACATGCGCTAGATTTGCTGCGTCCCCCGTATCCTGAAATTCCAGCTGCGGCCCGGGCCGCGCTCCTTGTCGAACAGAATCTGACGTCGGAAGAGGACGAAGAAGTTGACCTGTGGAACCAGCGCTTGCATAGCCAGTCCGCTTTCGAACAGGAGTCCTGGTTTGGTCTCGGAGCTGCCGACCGCGAGCGTTTTCGCGAGTTTCGTCATACCCTGCCAGTAATGGTGGTGGACATGGGCCGCCGCAGTGTATTTCCAAGGTTTGGTACCGATTTTGCAGTTCCTCTGGATAAGAGCCGCGAGTTGCATGCCTATTACAAACAGAATTGCGAGACGGCGTTCCCAGGACAAAACACGATTTACGGTCACGTAGGAGATGCCAACAACCACGTCCACCTGTTTCCCACAGCCTACGAGCAAGTAGGAAGGGCAAAAGAGTTGATGTACGATTTCGCCCGTTACGTGCTCTCGCTCGGCGGGACCGTTGCGGCTGAGCATGGAATCGGAAAGAGCAAAACGGATCTGCTGAAGCTAATGTATTCGGCTGTGGAGATTGACGCAATGCGAGATGTGAAACGGCGGCTCGATCCGGATTGGCTGCTCGGGCGCGGCACCATTTTCGAGGTGTGAGGGCGCTGAAGGACGGTTGTTATGCGCGCGCTGGTACAAAGGGTTTCCGAGGCGAGCGTCACTGTCGGCGGATCGACCATCGGTCAAATCGGTCGTGGGCTGCTGGTCTTCTTAGGGATAAGACAGAACGATACCGAGGCCTTAGCCGAAAGGCTGGCTAGAAAAGTGATCCAGTTGCGAATATTCCCCGATGAAAAGGGCAAGATGAACCGCAATCTGGCCGATACCTCGGGGGAACTGCTGGTTGTTTCCCAATTTACCCTCTACGGAGATACTCGAAAAGGTAATCGACCTTCCTATTCAGAGGCTGCGAAACCCGAATTAGCGGAGCCGTTGTACGATTACTTTGTAAAATTCTGCCGAGAAGAAGGAGTGAGGGTATCGACAGGGTTGTTTCAAGCTCATATGGAAGTACGACTAGTAAATCAAGGTCCAGTAACTCTTATGTGCTCTTCTGAATTGTGATACAACGCACGTTCAATGAAAACTTGTCTCCAGTGTGTTACTAAGTAGGATATATGGCAAAAACGTTCGCTGCGCCGAATAGAGAGATATTGGAAGCTGCCCTTCAGGGTTTAGAAGGGCAAAGACAACGGTTAGAGGATCAGATCGCTCAGGTACGTGCGATGCTCGGCGGTCGCGCCGGAAGACCCGCAAAGGGAAACAGCAGCGCATCCTATGGATCGGCAAAAAAGACCGCCACTGTTCGCAAGAAGAGGGTGCTGAGTCTGGAAGCCAGGAAAAGGATTGCGGTGGCTCAGAAGAAGCGCTGGGCTGCTTTCCGGAAGAACCAAGAATAGCGATTCCAGCCGCAACCTTATCTGTGTGCCCATGAAATAGATATGGGCGTAATTGAAATATGATTGTCGGCGTGGGTACGGATCTGGTGGAGGTTGCCCGCATCCGCAAAAGCATCGCCCAATATGGGGAGCGCTTCTTAAATCGCGTTTACACCGAAACAGAACGAGCTTACGCGTCGCCTAAAGCGAACGCAGCCGAACGTTTTGCAGCCAGATTTGCCGCCAAGGAGGCGGCCATGAAGGCCGTCGGAACCGGCTGGCGACGAGGTGTTACTTGGAAGGATTTTGAAGTACAGAATGAACGTTCCGGCCGTCCGGCGCTACGCTTGAGCGGCATCGCTCTTCAGATTGCGGAGCAAATGGGCGTAAAGCGAATCTCTATTTCACTGACGCACACGGCGGAAACCGCGTTCGCTGTAATCATTCTCGAAGACGGAAACTAAACTGTCCGGCTGCCCGACGCGGCGACGGATCTCGCCCGAAGTTGAGCGTCTTCGAGCCGCTTCGATTCGTGGTAGGTGAATATCATGCGGTGGATGACCGTCAGGTTGCCGAGCACTGCGATGATCCAGAGCACGGGCGCCATCCGGTCGAAAAGCGCGCCGATGATGAGCAGAACCACTCGTTCGGGTCTTTCGAGGAAGCCGACCTTACAAGTTGGAACTATGTTCTCCGCGCGTGTCCGCGTATAGCTGATCATCACGGAGGCGGTCATCACAATGGCAGTCAAGACTACGTAAGAAGATCGATTGATGGTGCCATAGTATACAAGTAAGCCCACCAGCAGAGCCAAGTCGGAGTAGCGGTCGAGCACAGAATCGAAAAAACCTCCAAACCGCGTGACCTGGTTGGTTTCCCTTGCCACCCGGCCATCGACCATATCGAACAGTCCAGCGAAGATGATGACGCATCCCGCGGTTCTGAATCTGCCGAAAGCGAGGAACGCCGCCGCCGCCATATTAATGACGAGACCCAGGAAAGTCAGAACATTGGGGTTGATCTTCGAAAGCGCCAATGCTCGCACGATCAGCCGTATGATTCGGTTCGCTCCCAGGCCGACTGCGCGAGTATAAGTCATTTGGTGTCGAGACCGTCAGGATGCCGCGGCATCGTGGATGGTTGTCAGATTCAGAATTTCCATCTCTCTGGTACCGTCAGGGATCTGGATCTTGACGGTATCTCCCACGCGTTTGCCAAGCAAGCCCTTGCCAATCGGCGAACTGGTGGAAATCTTTCCTTTTGCGACGTCAGCCTCTTCGCTCGTCACCAAGTTGTAGGTGTGCTCCTCGTCTTTGTCTAGATCGAGAACCACGACCTGCGAACCCAGACCCACACGGTCCCGTGGAATCTTGGAAAAATCGATCATCGAGAAATCGCGGAGCCGGGTCTGCAGATGGCCTAGGCGGGCATTCACATAGGCTTGGCGTTCTTTAGCAGCATGGTACTCGGCGTTTTCACTCAAATCGCCGTGCGCCCGCGCCTTCAGGATCTCCCGCGGCAGCTCGTTACGAAGCTCGTATTCAAGCGCCGCGATTTCCCCCTGCAGTTTTTTCTTGAGGTCCTCCATGATTACCTACCTCATTATATGGAATACTTGCGCGGTCGTCCCATGTAGTCGACCAACCTCCAGGGGAAGCCGCTCGACAGAACATAAGTCAAATTGTTACCATCACCTATAGAGGAACACTCCGCCCATGGCCAACAAACCGGCATTCGCCCAGGGTGCCCAAGTCGAGCACGGAAAGTTTGGTCTCGGCTCGGTGCTCTCCTGTAACGACGACTACATCGTGATTAAGTTTGACGATCATGGCGAGAAGAAATTCGTTACTTCCATTGTCTTGCCGGCGCTAAAAAAGAGCGACCGTCAGCCGCCCGTCGAAAAACGCCGCGCAAGCCGCAAGAAAGCCGCTGCCCCGGCTAGCGGAGCTTAATCGTCTTGGGCCAGAGTCCTTCCGGCAGATGAAGGCGGGCATCGTAGTATTTCCCGGCAGTAATTGCGATCACGACGCATGGTATGCGGTTTCTTGCAATCTCCATCAGCAGGCTGAGTTTATCTGGCATGACAGATCGTCCCTCGGCGATGTCGACGCGGTTATCTTACCTGGCGGCTTTTCTTACGGCGATTATCTTCGGTGCGGCGCGATTGCGAAGTTCTCGCCGGTTATGCGCGCCATCAAGAAGTTTGCGCGAGAGGGTGGTCCCGTATTGGGGCTTTGTAACGGATTCCAGGTGCTGACGGAGTGCGGACTCCTGCCCGGCGCTCTGGTTCGCAATGCGAATCTGAAGTTTGTCTGCCGGACCATTCCGCTCGAAGTCGTGACTGCGGCTTCTCCTTTTACAAACCAGGCCACTCAGGGGCAAACGTTGCATATACCGATCGCGCATGGAGAGGGCTGCTACATCGCCGATGAAAAGACTTTAGACCAGTTGGAAGAGGAAGATCGAATCGTGTTTCGCTATCGCGATAATCCCAATGGTTCAATGCGCGACATCGCGGGCATTTTGAACGGGGAGCGCAACGTTATGGGAATGATGCCTCATCCCGAACGTGCGTCCGATCCGCTCGTCGGCGGTACGGATGGCCTGGTGATCCTGCAATCGCTCGCAGCGGCTCATGCCGGGAAAGCACGCCTTCTCACAGCTTCCAAATCATGAGCGCGATCACCCCCGATGTGATTGCGTCCCATCAGTTGACGGTCTCTGAATATGAGAAGATTCTCAGCCTGCTTGGCCGCGAGCCGACCCTTACAGAATTAGGAATTTTCAGCGTGATGTGGAGCGAACATTGCTCCTATAAGAGCACCCGCATTCATTTGAAGAAATTGCCTACCGAAAGCCGGCGGGTGTTGCAGGGGCCCGGTGAAAACGCCGGCGTTATCGATATCGGCGATGGCCTGGCCATTGCGTTTAAGATCGAGTCGCACAACCATCCGAGCTTTATCGAGCCATTTCAAGGCGCGGCTACCGGCGTGGGCGGCATATTGCGAGACATCTTTACCATGGGTGCGCGCCCGATTGCGGTGATGGATTCCATCCGCTTCGGCAGGTTGGACGATCCAAAAACCGGACCCCGGAACAGGCGCATTCTCGAGGGTGTTGTTTCAGGAATCGCCCACTACGGGAACTGCTTTGGCGTGCCGACGGTGGGAGGCGAATGCGTCTTTGAAGAGAGCTACGACGGCAATCCACTGGTGAATGTCTTTGCGCTCGGCGTGTTCCGCCACGACGAGATTTTCTACGGCAAGGCAAGCGGCGTCGGGAACCCTGTCATTTATGTGGGAGCGAAGACCGGCCGCGACGGCATTCATGGCGCATCGATGGCGTCGGCGGAATTTACCGAAGAATCCAAACAGAAGCGGCCCAACGTGCAGGTGGGGGACCCCTTCATGGAAAAGCTGCTGCTCGAAGCTTGTCTCGAGGTAATGCAAACCGGCGCGGTGGTCGGGATTCAAGATATGGGCGCGGCCGGCCTCACGTCCTCAACCTGCGAAATGGGTAGCCGCGCGGGGACCGGCGTCGAGATCGATCTTCAATACGTCCCACAGCGCGAATTGGGAATGACGCCTTACGAGATCATGCTTTCCGAATCGCAGGAGCGGATGCTGCTGGTAACCGAACGCGGCCGTGAACGCGAAGTTCAGAGTATCTTCAAAAAATGGGGGCTGGACGCCGTAGAGGTCGGAACCGTCACGCCCGATGGAATGTTGCGGGTAAAGGATCACGGCGAATTGTTCGCAGAGATTCCCAACCGCGCGCTTGCCGACGAAGCGCCTCGCTATAACCGCCCGTTCACTGCTCCGTTGCGGACAGCGCCGCTGGAGGGACCGCGGGTTCACAGCCAAAATCTAACCGCGGATTTGAAGGCTCTGCTTGCGTCGGGCGACCTCTGTTCGAAGCGCTGGATTTGGGAGCAGTATGACCATCAGGTCCGCACGAATACACAAGCCGGCCCCGGCTCTGACGCTGCGATTGTGCGCATCAAGGGCACGAATACGTCCATAGCGATGTCGCTCGATGGAAATGGACGCTATTGTTCGCTGGATCCTCGCGAAGGTGCGAAGCTGATTGTGGCGGAGTGCTGCCGCAATTTGTCTACTGTGGGAGCGCTACCCGTCGCCACCACCAACAATCTCAACTTCGGCAATCCCGAGAGGCCCGAGATCATGGCTCAAATTGTCGAGTCGATTGAAGGGCTGGCCGAAGCCTGCCGCTTTTTCGAGGTCCCTGTCACCGGTGGCAACGTCAGCTTATACAACGAGACGCTGGGGACGCCCATCATTCCTACACCGGTTGTCGGCATTGTCGGCACGCTTGAAACCGCCGTGCCGGTAGGCATTCCGTTCAAGCACGCAGGATCGACCGTCATGCTGCTGGGCGGCTTGGGCGCGCCCGACCCCCACCAGTTTGGCGGTACTCAATACGCAAAGGTCATCCACAATCTTCTTTGGGGAAAGCCGCCCCGGCTCGATATGGATTATGAAAAGCGCGTTCAGGCCGCCATTCGCGAGTTGGTCCGCGAGGGGGCGGTCGAATCGGCTCACGATATCGGCGACGGAGGACTCGCGGTGGCTCTTGCCGAATGCTGCTTTGGCCCGGAGAATGTAGGCGTGGAGATCAGCCTCAATTCCTCCCTTGAACCGGAACTGTTGCTTTTCCACGAGGGGCCTTCGAGGATTCTGGTCTCTACATCCGATCCGGACAAAGTTTTTGCCTCTGCAAAGAGAAACGGCATTGAAGCGCCGGTAATCGGCGCTACACTCAAGGCGGGCATGAAGATTAGCAATCGGAACGAGATGCTGATCGACAACCCGGTCGACGAGTTGAAAGACCTCTGGAATAGCGCCCTCGTCCACCTCCTCCACAATCCTGTATTGGTGTGAACAAATGATCAACTGGGAAGAGGAAGTTCGGTTCGACAAGCTCCACGAAGAGTGTGGCGTCTTCGCGCTTTATGGTCATCCGGAGGCGGCGAACCTGGTCTATTTGGGTCTTTACGCGCTGCAGCATCGAGGCCAAGAGAGCGCGGGAATGGCGTCGAGTGACGGCCGGAAAATTTACAGTGTCCGCAAAATGGGGCACGTGGCCGATATCTTTACGCCGGAGGTGCTGAACGAACTGCCGGGTAGCCTGGCGATCGGTCACACCCGGTACTCCACCGCGGGCGACACGACGCTTCGCAATGCGCAGCCCCTCTCAGTCGCGTGCGGGAAAGGACAGATCGCCATCGCCCACAATGGCAATCTGACTAACGCGATCGAATTGCGCCGGGAATTGGAGGAAGACGGCTCGATTTTTCAATCCACGAGCGATACGGAAGTAATTCTTCATCTGATGGCGCGATCGCGGGAGCGCACTTTATCCGGAGCGCTGAGGGAAGCGCTTTTGCAGATTGAAGGTGCATTCTCGCTGGTTTGCTTAGCTGAAGACCGGATCATCATCGCGCGCGATCCCCACGGATTTCGCCCTTTGGCGATGGGCCGTCTGGAAATTGAGGGCCAGCGCGCGGCAGTCGTATTTGCTTCGGAAACCTGCGCCTTCGACTTGATTGACGCCGCGTATGTCAACGATGTCGAACCGGGCGAAATGGTTATCGTCGGGCCGGAAGGCATGACGCGCGAGCGCTACACGCCCCCTGAGGCAACGGCGCATTGCGTGTTCGAGCACGTCTATTTCTCGCGGCCGGATTCCATCGTCTTCGGGAAGCCAGTCGCCGAGTCCCGTGAGATGATGGGGCGGCTGCTTGCCCGCGAACACCCAGTAGATGCCGACGTAGTGGTGCCGGTGCCTGATTCGGGCGTTGCCGCCGCCATTGGCTACGCTTCGGAATCGGGAATCCCGTACCGGCAAGCGCTTATTCGCAACCATTACGTGGGTCGCACCTTCATTGAGCCTTCGCAAGCCATTCGCGATTTCGGCGTCAAACTGAAGTTAAATCCTGTCCGGCACCTGCTTCAAGGCAAACGGGTGATTCTAGTGGACGATTCGATTGTGCGCGGCACCACCAGCCGCAAAATTGTTCGCATGGTGCGAAGCGCAGGCGCTCGCGAAGTGCATCTCCGCATCTCCTGCCCGCCCACCATCTCGCCGTGCTACTACGGAGTGGACACGCCATCGCTTCGAGAGTTGATCGCCGCCAATAACGACATTAAACAAATTGAGCAATACGTCGAAGCAGATTCGCTCGCCTACTTATCGCTCGAATCGCTTCGCCGATCCGTTCACGATTCCGACCATCGCTTCTGTTATGCCTGTTACACAGGGAAGTACCCCACACTCGTGCGAATCGATGAAATCGTACTGGCGAAGACAGGCTGCTGCTAGGCTCCGCCCCGATCCGATCCGGTGCCAGCTAGTCTTTCAAGTAGTCAGATTTGGGTTTCTCCAATCGTTTCTTCTTTTCTCTTCCGGCGGCGCTTCAAGAACGTCAGCAAACATACCGCTGATCCCATTAATAGAACAGTCTCAAGTACCAAGTTTGTCCTCTCTTCCGGAGGGCGCCTTTCACCCTCTTCTTCTCCAGATCGGTAAGGACGAGCGGGAACTTTAACCCAAACCTCGCGACCAGAGGAGAATGCGCGTCATATAAACTACGGCCTTCTTTGGGTACTAGCGGGCCGCCAAGTATAATCGGAGAGCCCTTTATGCTCGAGGCTTTTGGCCTGTCAGATCCAGGTTGCACTCGCCCCAACAACGAGGATTATTTCATCAGCGACAGCGAGTCCGGAATCTTCATCCTTGCCGATGGCATGGGTGGAGCAAATGCCGGCGAGTATGCTTCGCAATTCAGCGCCGAAACCGTCTACAAACTGCTTCTCCAAGCGCCGGAGACGGATGGTCTCGAGACGCTCGAGCAGGCCTTTCTCGAAGCGAACTGGGAAGTGCGCCAAGCCGCCCAAACCCATCCCGAGCTCGAGGGCATGGGTACTACACTCCTCGTCGCCCGCGATATTGGAAGTGATCGGCTCCAAATTGGAAGCGTGGGCGACAGCCGCGCTTATCTCTCCTCAAAAGAAGGGCTATCACTCATCACTCAGGATCAAACCTGGGTCGCTGAAGTCGGTTCCCGTCTCGGTCTCAGCGACGAGGCCCTCCGGAAACATCCGATGAGACACGTTCTCACCATGGCCGTCGGTACCGCGGAAGAGCTGCGCGTCCATTCGCGTGTCGTCCAAATGAGTGCCGGCGATCAGGTTCTTCTCTGTTCGGACGGTCTGCACGGAGTCCTGGATGAAAAAATCTTGCAGGACACACTCGATTCTGAGAAAACTCTGCCGGACAAATGCCACTATCTTGTCGAAGCCGCTAAGAAGCAAGGTGGGCCCGACAACGTGACAGTTGTTCTGATTCAGCTCGTTTAACTTCCCGCGCGGCGATAAGCACCCGTGCGCCCTACCGGCGCGCGTTGACAACGAGGCTCCCATTGAAACCGATCTCCCTTTCTCCGTTGCTGGCCTTTCTTCTGACGCCGATGGTTGTGTCTGGGCCTTTATGGGCCCAGACCCCCATCGCAGCGCCGGGCCCATCCGCCCCCGCATCACCCGCTCAGGGACTTGAGCTACGACTCATTGAGAGTGACGGCCCGAAGGCGCCGGTTGGATCGGGCACGGTGAAAGGTTTCACCGTAGAGGCGCGGGATCAGACCGGAGTTGTCATACCCGACGCCGCAGTCGTCTTCCGCCTTCCGGACAGCGGTCCTACTGGAACTTTTGCCGATGGTACCCACGCCGCTGTTGCCTACACGGACTCGCTCGGCCGCGCTCACATTGCCGGCATTCAATGGGGCGCCACGCCAGGCCCGCTGGTTCTGCGCGTAACCGCCGCCAAAGGCGATGCACACGCCGGTATCCTCATCGAGCGCACCCTCGCCTCTTCCCCGTCCGCCGTGACGCCCCTAATTGCCAATCCTTTGCCAGTCGCAAAAACCGCCCCGGCGCAGCAGCAGCCCGGCGCGCCTGCTCATTTCGCGGACGCCTCACTTGCCTCAGCAACCCAACCGCCTGCCGTCTCAGTCACTGGCGGTTCGCCACAGGCAGCGTCGCATAGCGGCAAAACCAAATGGATCGTCATCGCCGCCATTGCCATCGGCGCAGGTCTAGGCGCCGCCATGGCCATGAAAGGCAAATCCAACAGCTCCGCCACTCCCGCCGCGTCCGGCGCTTCAATCGGAGCGCCAACGCTCAGCGTCGGCCAGTAATTCCCGATAAGGTCTTGCTGAAATGAGATTCCGGACCAACGCCTCTTTAGCTCTCGCTATTTGCTCCGCGGCAATGCTGCCGGCACAAATAAGCGCGCCGAAAGTCGGCCTCGCGCGATATGCGGATGGAACCGTGCAAGCCATCTACGGCCTCGATGCGAACTTCGTTATTCGCGGACAGGCGATCTCGCCGGCGGATGCGATCAGCTTTTCAGATTCTGGCGGACTCGTCTCCCGCGCCGGGCACATTCAACTGCTCGGGCGTGATGCCTCGGTTATTGCCGAATACGATTCCAGCGAAGCAGCGCCTGTATTGAATATGGATGGCGGCCTGACGACAGCCATCGCCTGGCTGCCGTCCCGACACGCACTACTCTATTGGAACGGCAAGTCTTTCGTTGTGACGCCGCTCACCAGCGCAATTTCCGAAAATGTAACATCGCTTCGCGTTCAAGGCGGCCACTCCGCAAACCTGCTGCTCGCGGGCGCGGACGGCAATGTACTCGAGGCAACTGTCTCGCTCGAGTCCGGCAATCTTATCTCGATCAATCCACTTCCTGGCGTTAAGGCTCCGGCATTCCAGCAAGGCTCCTTCGTCGTTTTTCACGATCGGGAGGGGCTCGAAATACAGGCTGCGGATGGCGCTCTCCGCACATTCCCGCTTCCCGCGAGCGATCTTTCGATTGAGCGCATGTCATCGGATTGGTTGCATCTGGCTTCGATCTCGATGAAGCGCGATTGGGCGCTCCATCTGAGCGGCAGCGCTTTAAACCTATCGCAATTACCTGCGCCTAACGAGGCCGGTAAATGAAGGTCCTTCTCTTCGCTCTGCTCTGTTGCGCATCCTTGGGTGCCCAGAGCCTGACTTTTCTGGTCGATAACACTGGTGGAGACGCGCCCAGCAGCGAGCTTCCGGCGCTCACCTCTCCGTACCAGTTTCCTGATACGCCGGTCGGCAGTTCGAGCAGCATCGTCATACGGGTAGTGAATTCGTCTGAGGCTCCGGTTACGATAGGCGCAATCTACGTTGGCGCATCGGCCGGCACTGCAACGCCAAACCAGAACTTCACAATCACCGGTTTGGCTCATGGGGCGATCCTAGCGCCGCAGGGCAGCTGTAAGAGCGCCACATCCGACACGGGCTGCTGGACGCCTTTTGTGCTGAATTTTACGCCGTCCGGTCTTTCGCCCCCCCCGGGATACTTGCGAGCTCTGGCAGTCAATCCCGACGGCAGCAGTAAAACGATCCCCGTCGCCACACTCCAGGGAACCGGCACCCCTGCTCAACTCACGCTAACCTGTAGCGGACCGCCCGCCCAATGCAATGGAACTACGCTCCAGCCAAACAGTCTGACGCCCTTCAACTTCGGAATCCTGGCGAGTGGTAGCGTTTCCTCAGTCACCTTTACGTTGACCAATCAATCGTCGATTGCGGTAAATACGCCTTCCGTATCACTGCAAACCCAAGGATATTTGACTAGCGCCTTTAGCATCGATACTTCCGCGCTCCCGGGTACGATTGGCCCGGCTTTAAGCGCAAGTTTCACGTTGACGTTTGCGCCCGTGCAGCCATCAGCGTTCCTTCAGGCGGCATTGCTCGTTGGATCGAGTACATATCAAGTCCAAGGCACGCCTACTGGCGGCCTGCAGATCTCATACGTGGACAGCACCGGTATTCGCTACACTCCCGCGTCGAACTCAATTGCCTTTGGGCAAGTCAATGGTGCGGCGACTCTCGCCTTTACCGTTACCAACCCGATCGCCGCTACCAGTGCCGCCTTGGTTTCCGTGAGCGTTTCTGGCGACGGTTTCTTACTTTCAGGGGCTCCCGCGACGGCCGCCACGCTTCAGGCCGGCCAATCGATGCCCACCTTTCAACTCACATTCTCCGGTTCGCAACCAGGCAGCAACAGCGGAACATTGACTATAGGAACGCAAGTATTCGCGCTAACAGCAACCGTGCCTCAGCCTATCGGCGCACCCGGCTCTCCGCTCTCAGGCATTACGTTGATGTGCGGCGCATCAACGTGTGCCGGACCATTTGCCAGTAATCAACAGGTCAACGTCTCGGTACAGTTGCCCAGCCTGGCTTCGGTCGAGTCAATCTTCACGCTGACAATGGCATTCGCGCCCTCTGTTGCCGGCGTCAGCGATGACCCTGCGATTGAGTTTATTGCTCCCCTCACCGCCCGCACTTTCCAAATGACGATGTCTGCCGGGTCGCAGTCGGCGACATACAACGGAAATTCGCAATTGACGTTTCAGACGGGAACTACGGCGGGGACCATTACCTTCACAGTTACCTACCTTGGACAGCCGGCAGCAACGTTGGCGACCATCGTCATCCAACCCGCTGAAGTACAATTAGTCTCTACTCTCGCCCAGCGACAGGACCAGAACCTGGTCATCACTGTGAATGGATACGACAACACCTACAGCATTGGGCAACTGTCGTTCACCTTCTATGACACAAGTGGCCGCGTGATAACATCGAGCCCTATTCAAGCGTCTGTCGTCGCGACCGATTTCCATGCGTACTTTTTCGGCTCGAACGATCTCGGCGGGGCGTTTGGTTTGCAAGCCACGTTTCCCATGTTGACCGGTGACGTGACACAGGTAGGTTCGGTCGCAGTCACTTTGACGAATTCCGTAGGGACGGTGTCGGCAACGCAACCCTTCCAATAGCTCCCTCCCTGCCCGGTGTGCGCTACGGTTGGAGCATGCCAGCTGTGGCGCTCACCATTGCGGGCTCCGATCCCAGCGGCGGAGCCGGTATTCAGGCGGATCTCAAAACTTTCCATCAATTCCGAGTTTACGGCGAAGCCGTCCTCACGCTCGTCACCGTCCAAAACACGCGAAGCGTCTCCCGCGTTGAGATTTTATCCGCCGATTTGGTGGTCCAACAGATTGAAGCGGTCATCGGCGACATCCCGCCCGGAGCCGCAAAAACCGGCGCATTGGGCAGCGTCGAGATCGTCGAGGTAGTCACATATCTCGCGAAATCATTCACCTTTCCGCTGATAGTGGACCCGGTCATGATTAGCAAGCACGGCGCGCGGCTCATCTCTCCCGAGGCCGAAAAAGTTTTGAAGTGCAAGCTCCTGCCTCACGCTTTTCTGGTCACTCCCAATATCCCTGAAGCCGAATCGCTCACTGGCGTCCGAATCCGGAACGACGACGACCTACTAGCGGCAGCGCGCCGCCTCCTCGAATTTGGCTGTAGCCACGCGCTGATCAAAGGAGGACATCTCGAAGGCGAGCCGCACGATCTCCTCCTGTCTTCCACCGGCAAGACGGTCCTCTTCGGAAGGCGAGTCAATACCACGCGCACTCACGGCACGGGCTGCACTTACTCAGCGGCCATCACCGCAGGCCTGGCTTTGGGCGTATCGCTTAGCGAAGCCTGTCAACGCGCCAAGTCATACATCCAGAGCGCCATCGAAAGCGCCCCCGCGCTCGGACGAGGCCGCGGCCCGTTAAACCACTTCGCTAATATTTCGGAACCGCCGGATCGACCTTATCGCTCCACGCCGTGATCCCGCCGGTCATGTTGCGAACGTGCGTGAAGCCATTCTGCTTGAGCAGATCCACCGCCTTCTGGCTCCTCCCGCCCGTCTTGCAATGGGCAACAATATCCGCATCCCGGTCAAGCTCGTCCAAATGCTTCGGCAGCTCCCCCAGCGGAATCAGCTTCGCGCCCGGTATCCGCGCAATCTGATATTCGTGCGGCTCCCGCACATCGATCAGCGTGAAATTGTCACCCCGATCCAGCTTCTGCTTCACTTCAATTACATCGATTGCGCCTTCTGCCGGCGCTGCTTGAGAGGCCATAGGTCTTATCCCGCAAAACTCCTGATAGTCGATCAGTTTCGTAACCGTCGGATGATCGCCGCAAACCGGGCAATTGCGATCCCGCTGCAGTCTCAACTCGCGAAACCGCATATTCAGCGCGTCATAAAGCAGAAGCCGGTTCTTCAGGGTCTCGCCTTTGCCCAGAATGATCTTCACCGTCTCCGTTGCTTGAATTACGCCGATCAGTCCCGGTAAAATGCCCAGCACTCCGCCTTCCGCACAGCTCGGCACAAGTCCCGGCGGCGGCGGCTCCGGATACAGGCACCGGTAGCACGGCCCATCCTCATACGCGAACACCGTCGCCTGCCCCTCGAACCGGAAAATGGACCCGTATACGTTCGGCTTCTTCAACAACACGCAAGCGTCGTTCACCAGGTACCGCGTCGGGAAATTATCCGTTCCGTCAACTACAATGTCGTAATCTTTCAGAATCTCAAGAGCGTTCTCGCTCGACAAGCCAGTGTCGAATTTATCGATCTGCACGTTCGGGTTGATGTCGAGCATCCGGTCCGCCGCCGAATCCAGCTTCTTCCGCCCCAAATCGCTCGTCCCATGAATCACCTGCCGCTG
>Ga0208480_1000001_pt1 | contig 163287 bp, 160 predicted proteins | sample NGESurshal092012_4_FD_184485 | JGI IMG/M metagenome (GOLD analysis project Ga0208480, IMG submission 184485) | Arctic peat soil microbial communities from Barrow, Alaska - NGEE Surface sample F53-1 shallow-092012 (SPAdes) | ecosystem: Environmental > Terrestrial > Soil > Wetlands > Peat ... | reverse complement strand
GGGCTGGTGGTCGCCTGCCTCGAGACGTTCGGCCGCCGTCGCCCGGCGTAGCCTGCGGCAGCCTCCTCGAGGATCGCCAGCATCGCCTCGGCAGCCGGGGTCAGCGCGTCCTTCGGCGTCGCGACCGTCACCCGGCGGACCGGGCTCCGCGGGGAGATCTCCCTGATCGCGATGTCCCCGCGCACGTGGGCGAGCGCCAGCTCTGGGATCAGCGCGACGCCGACACCCGCTCCGACGAGCCCCTGGACCGTCTGGTAGTCGTCGCTCTCGAAGGCCACGTTCGGCTCGAACCCGGCCGCGTGGCAGCTGCGCACGACGTGGCGCGCACACGGGCTCGGAGCCGACGTCTGGACCCAGGCCTCGTCGCGCAGGTCGGCGAGCCGGAGGGTCTGCGCGGCCGCGAGTCGGTGGGCTTCGGGGAGGGCGAGATACATCGGATCCTCGAGCAGCTCGACCCGCCTGATCTCGGGTCCGAGCCGCCGGCCCGCACGGGGAAACTCGAACAGCAGGGCGAGATCGAACTCGCCGGCCTCCAGACGGGGGCCGATGTCCTGCGGCTCGCCCTCGGCGAGGGTCAGCTCGACCGCCGGAAACCGGCTGCGGAAGGTCGCGATCGCCAAGGGCATCAGCGTCGCTCCGGCGGTCGGGAACGACGCGATCCGAAGGCGGCCGCCCCGGACGCCGGCGATCTCCTCGAGCGCGGCCTGGGCCGCCTCGAGGCGGGCGATGATCCCTTCGGTGTGCTCGACGAGCAGCTCGCCGGCGGCCGTCAGGCGCAGGCCGCGCGATCGACGCTCGATCAACGTGGTCTGGGTCTCCGCCTCGAGCGTGGCGATCTGCTGGGAGACGGCCGACTGCGTGTAGGAGAGGGCGTCCGCGGCAGCCGAGAACGACCGGCGGTTGGCGACCTCCCTGAGGACCCGGAGGCGGTTCACGTTTAACATTAGGAGGACTAATAGCAGAGATCGAAGACTTCATTGGTACTGATGCGATGCGGGTGCGATGCTTGGCTCCCAAACTTCTGTACGCAAACGGATACCCACACGGGCAAGGAAGGAGAGCCATGACAACGAAGGTCATCGTCTCTTACGACGGAACCGACAACGACCGCGACGCGCTGGCCCTCGGCCGGCTGTTCGCCGACGCGGGCGCCTCAGTGGCGCTCGCCTACGTCCGTCACGCCCAGGCCTCCGAGCAGGGCCGGGAGGAGCTCGAGCAGCACGAGTCCCTCCACCGCCTCGAGCGTGGGGCGGCCGAGCTCGGCCGCCCGGACACCGAGCTGCATGTCGTGATCAGCGCGTCGACGAGCAACGGCCTGCGGGCACTCGCCGACCGCGAGCAGGCGGACATCGTCGTGTTCGGGTCCGAATACCGGACGGCCCGCGGACACGTCGCGCCGGGGACCTCGGCCCAGCGGATGCTCGACGGCGGCTCGGTCGCGATCGCGGTCGCCCCGGTCGGCCTGCGCGACCGCGTCGACGCACGGATCGCGACGGTCGCAGTCAGCCCTGTCAGCACCGACGACAGCGCCCGCGAGACGGCCCGGTCCGTCGCAGGGGCAACCGGCGCGAGCGTCGTCGAGTCCAGCACGCCCGACCTCGGCCTCCTGGTCGTCGGCTCCCGGCCCGAGGCGGCTGTCGGCCGAGTCCTCGTCAGCGCGTCGGCCGAGCGCGTGATCGAGAACGCGACCTGCCCGGTCCTGGTCGTCCCCCGCAGCAGGATGCTCCACTTCGGAACGCCGGTCACGATCGACGGGCCGGTCGTCACGGCCTGACGCTCGGACCCGGCAGTCGCCGACCGTGTCGACTCGCGGCGCCCTGGGGGGCGCCGCGAGGTCGTTAAGCGGCCTACTCAGGCGCTCTTCGGGTCCGGGGCGGTCTCGGCCCGCTCGCCCGGCCAGATCCCGAACAGCCGCTCGAACCCGCGAGCGCCGAGGCGGTCGACCGCAGCCCGGGTGACGCTGAACGCGAGGCCCTCGATCGCCGCGGCGCCGAGCACCTTCGACCAGGCAGCATGCTCGGTGGTCGGCGTCGGCGGAGCCTCGTCGTCGACCAACCGCCACAGGCCCCGGGCGATGCGCCGGGAGAATGCCCCAGCGATCAGGCCACAGAGCATGGCGAAGGGCTTGTAGAGCAACCTCATGACGCCGCATAGGCTAGCTGTTGAGCCCGGTGACATCCCGAACGGGCGAGGCGGCCCCGGGGTGGGGCGGGTGCGGGTGCGGGTCGGGCGCGCGGGCGCGCGGGGTGTGGGATCTGATCGACCGGGCCCCTCCCGGGCGGTGGAGGTGGATGCGAGACCTTCGTCGCGAAAGTAGCTGACTGAGTCAGTCAACTACTTTCCTTGGAGAGTCCACTTCTCTCGACGACCCAGTCCCCCGCAGAGCGCTCGCCCGCCTCTGACCTCTCCGTTTCAACCTTCTCAAACTTGTGTCAAGGTTTGCCCTGCCGCTGCTAGCATGCTCGGCGTGCGTGACTTCTCGGCTGAGATCGCCTCTCGCGTCGTGATCTACGACGGCGGCCTCGGCGCGACGCTCGAGCAGATGTCGCTCGGCCCGAAGGACTACGGCGGACTCCAGGGCAAGTGCCACGAGGCGCTCGTCCTCCAGCGGCCGGATGTGATCGAGTCGGTTCACACGTCGATGCTCGACGCCGGGGCCGACGTCGTCGAGACCGACACCTTCCAGGCGTCGCGGATCAAGCTCGGGGAATGGGGCCTGGCCGACCACACGGTCGAGATCAACGTCAACGCAGCGCAGATCGCCCGCCGGGCGGCCGGGGAGGACCGCTTCGTCGCCGGGTCGATCGGCCCGACCGGCCACCTGCCGTCATCTGATGACCCCACGCTCGGGGCGATCGAGTTCCCCGCCCTGGTCGAGGTCTTCACCGAGCAGGCGCACGGCCTGATCGACGGCGGAGTGGACCTCCTGATCATCGAGACGGCCCAGGACATCCTCGAGGTCAAGGCCGCGATCTTCGGCGCCCGCGAGGCTTTCAGGCTGGCCGGGCGAGCGGTGCCGATCCACACGTCGGTCTCGCTCCTGCCCAACGGCGGCAAGATGCTCCTCGGCACCGACATCTCGGCGGTCCTGACCACGCTGGAGGCCCTGCACGTCGACGTCATCGGCCTCAACTGCTCGACCGGTCCCGAGGACATGCGCGACGCCGTGCGCTTCCTCGGCGAGCACTCCCCACTGCCGGTGGCCTGCATTCCGAACGCCGGCCTGCCCGTCCAGGGCCCCGACGGCGAGACGATCTTTCCCGAGCCGCCGGGGCCGCTGGCCGCGTCGCTCGGCGAGTTCGTCGATCGGTACGGCGTCGGCATAGTCGGCGGCTGCTGCGGCACGACGCCGGAGCACATCGCCGCTCTGGCCGAGCGCGTCGCCGGCTCGCGGGTGAGCCGCCGGCCCGCCCCCCGCCCGCCCCACCTCTCCTCGATGATCGGCGCGACGCTGCTCGCCCAGCAGCCGTCGCCGACGATCGTCGGCGAGCGCGTCAACTCCCAGGGCTCGCGTCGGGCCAAGGCGATGCTCCTGGCCGACGACTACGACGGACTCCTGCGGATCGCCGAGGACCAGGTCGAGCGGGGCGCCCACGTGCTCGACCTGTGCGTCGCCCTGACCGAGCGCCAGGACGAGGACGAACAGATGCGCGTGCTGGCCAAGCGGGTGTCCCTGGCCACACCCGCGCCGATCCAGGTCGACTCGACCGAGCCCGAGGTCATGCAGCGGGCGCTCGAGCAGATCCCCGGTCGGGCGATCGTCAACTCGGTCAACCTCGAGGCCGGCCGGGCCAAGCTCGACCGGGTGGTCCCGCTCTGCCTGGCGCACGGGGCCGCGCTGATCGCACTGACGATCGACGAGGAGTCGATGGCCAAGACCGCCGCGCGCAAGGTCGACGTCGCCCGTCGGATCCATCAGTACGTGGTGGAGGAGCACGGGATGGATCCGCAGCTGTTGATCTTCGACGCCCTGACCTTCACCCTGGCCACCGGCGCCGAGGAGTTCGCCAACTCGGCCGTCGAGACGATCGCCGGGATCCGCGATATCAAGGCCGCACTCCCGGGCGTGAAGACGTCGCTCGGCGTCTCGAACGTCTCCTTCGGGTTCGGCAGGGCCGCGCGCGAGGTGCTCAACTCGGCCTTCCTCCATCACTGCGTCCAGGCCGGCCTCGACCTTGCCATGGTCCACCCGGCTGACATCACTCCGTACGGGGAGATCCCCAAGCTCGAGCGGGCGCTCGCCGACGACCTCGTCTTCAACCGGCGCGAGGACGCTACCGAGCGGTTCATCGAGCACTTCGAGGAGAAGGGAGAGTCGGCCGAGGAGGAGTCGGCCGACCCGACGGCCGGGATGGGGCCCGAGGAGGCGCTGCACTTCCACATCCTCCGGCGCAAGAAGGACGGCGTCGAGGACTGGATCGACCGGTCGGTCGAGAAGATCGGCGCCGTCCCGACGCTCAACGGCGTGCTCCTGCCGGCGATGAAGGAGGTCGGCGACAAGTTCGGGGCCGGCGAGCTGATCCTGCCGTTCGTCCTCCAGTCGGCCGAGGTGATGAAGAAGGCGGTCGCCCGCCTCGAGAACTATCTCGACCGGATCGAGGGCTACACCAAGGGAACCGTGGTCATCGCGACGGTCTTCGGCGACGTCCACGACATCGGCAAGTCCCTGGTCAACACGATCCTCTCGAACAACGGCTACACGGTCGTCGACCTCGGCAAGCAGGTCCCGATCTCGCGGATCCTCGAGGCGGCCCAGGAGCACGACGCGACGGCGATCGGACTGTCCGCCCTGCTCGTGTCGACCTCCAAGCAGATGCCGCTCGGCGTGGCCGAGCTCCACGAGCGCGGGCTCGAGTACCCCGTCCTGATCGGCGGGGCGGCGATCAACCGGGACTTCGGCCTGCGGATCCTCTATCCGCAGGGCAAGGACTCCGACGAGATCTACGAGCCGGGCGTCTTCTACTGCAAGGACGCGTTCGAGGGCCTGGCCAAGATGGACCAGCTGATCGATCCCGATGCCCGGGCCGAGCTCGTGGCGAGCACGCGGACGGCGGCCAAGCGCCTGCGTGACAAGGGCCCGGCGCCGGCCGAGCTTCCGACCGACGACGACAGCGTCCGCTCCGCTGCCCAGACCGACAACCCGGTCCCGGATCCGCCGTACTGGGGCGTCCACGAGCGCGACGTCGAGCTCGAGGAGGTCTTCCCACACCTCGACACGCACGTCCTCTTCAAGCTCCACTGGGGCGGCCGCGGCGTCAAGGGCGAGGCCTGGCGCCAGTTGATCCAGGAGAACTTCCAGCCGCGACTGGAGCGGATGTGGCGCGAGCAGGACTACCTGCACCCGCGCGCCCGGCTCGGGTACTTCCCGTGCTACTCGGAGGGCAACGAGCTCGTCGTGCTCGACCCGGCCGACCGGGAGACCGTCCTCGAGCGGCTGGTCTTCCCGCGCCAGCCCAAGCACGACCGGATCTGCCTGGCCGACTTCTACCGGCCGCGCGCGAGCGGCGAGCTCGACGTCGTGGCGATCCAGGCGGTCACGGTCGGCGACGCGGTGACCGAGCTGATGGCCAAGCTCGAGGCGGACGGCGAGTTCGCCGAGCAGCTCTTCACCCACGGGCTCGGCGTCCAGACGGCCGAGGGCATGGCCGAATGGATGCATGCCCGTGTCCGCGCCGAGCTCGGGATCGGCCCGACCCAGGGCCGGCGCTACTCATGGGGCTACGGCGCGTGCCCCGACCAGGCCGAGCACGAGAAGGTGTTTCGTCTGCTCGACGCACCGGCGATCGGTCTGCGTCTGTCCGGCGGCTTCGCGCTCGAGCCGGAGCAGTCGACGATGGCGATCGTCTCCCACCATCCGCAGGCGGTCTACTTCGCGATGAAGTCGGGATTCCTCCCGTCAGGCACGCCGCCCCCGGATGACGTCGTCCAGGGATCCGCGCGGGATCCGACGCGTGGGGCTCCGCCGGACGCCCTCGCGGCCGACGAGCCACGTACCCAGCCCGACGCGGAGGCCGTCGACACAGCCGTCGAGGCGAGGGCCGGCGCCTGATCGCGACCGTCGCCGGCGGTGTTGACGCGCATCGGACTCGCGACCTGTCAAGGTCCTTGGGATGGAGCGCGCGGCCGACGAGGTCGTCGCCTGGGTCTACCTCCTGCGGTGCCTTGCCGACGACTCCCTCTACACCGGGTGGACGGTCGACCTGACCCGGCGCCTGGCAGCCCACCAGGCCGGCACCGCCAGCCGGTACACGCGGTCGCGGCTGCCGGTCGAGTTGGCTCTCGCCCTACCGATGCCCGACGCCGGCGCCGCCCGGCGGGAGGAGGCGCGAATCAAGCGCCTGTGCCGCATCGAGAAGCTCGCCCTGATCGATAACGGCCGGTCCGGGGTACACACATCGATGAGCGATGTTCCGAACTGCGTCACATGATGCGAACGACCCCGCGAAACGCCTTTGCAGTTCGCTCGGCGCCGAGGTTTCCAGCCGGCGGATCAGACGCCCGGCGAGACACACGGCCTCGGAAGCGCCGGACCAACGAGCGCAGATGACGACCTGATGCCGACGAGGGCCGTCTTCCGCTGCCAGTTCTGCGACGCCGTGCCCGACCACGGGACCCAGCGGAGCCTCGCCGGCCAGGTGTCCGAGCGGATGTTCGGTGAGTACCTCGACGCGTTTCCCGGCCGCTGGCTCGTCTGGAACGGCGGCGGCCCGCTCGGCCCGCGCCGCTACGCGTGCCGCGAGCATCGCGGCGACCTGGTCGCGTACCTGCGCTACCACTACGCGACCGTCGCCGCCCAGGTCTGGAAGATGCCCCCGTACCAGCAGCGTTGGCCGGACGAGAAGCGCCCGCGCATGGGCGGTTCGATGGGGATCATCAAGTTCGGGCTCCGCGGCGGCCTCCTCCAGGATCGCCCGCCCGCCGGCCCGGAGGCCGACCCGCCGGGGGCGGGTCCGGCGGCTGATCGGTCGACACCGGCCAAGGATGGTCCGGCCGTGGGTGGCCTCCCGACGAAGGGCGCCGCCGGACCACAGGACCCGCGAGCCCGCCAACCGCCGGCGGGTCCGCCGGCCGGTGCGCCGGGTGAGACACCCGACCCGCCCGGTCCACCTGCCGATGAGGAGCTCTTTCCGCCGGGCGAGCTGCTCGGACCAGGCGAAGAGCTCGAAGAGCTGTTCGGTCCGAGCGAAGAGCTGTTTGGTCCGAGCGAAGAGCTGTTTGGTCCGAGCGAAGAGCTGTTTGGTCCGGACGAGCTGGTCGAACCCGACGAGGAGCTCTTTCCACCGGGTGAGCTCTTCCTCCCGACCGACGGCCCGTTCGCGACCGGGGGCGGCCCTGCGCCGGAGGACTCCGCCGACGACGATGACGAGAACCAGGACGATTCGCCGTGGCCTCCGGACCCCGAGGCCCCGCCGGCCTGATCGCGGCCGCGGCCGCGCTCTCCGTCTGAAGGGATCCACGACTGAGGTTGACCCGTCCTATCCTGTCTGGGATGCCTGAGGTCGAGCTCCTCTACTGGGACGATTGCCCGTCTCATCCCCAGGCCCTCGCCGACCTCCGGGCAGCGCTCGTCGAGCTCGGGCGAGGCGACGTCGAGATCACGCTGACGGAGGTCGCCACCGAGGACCGGGCGGCCGCGTGCGGGTTCGTCGGATCTCCGACCCTGCGAATCGACGGCACGGACGTCGTGTCACCCACCGAGGGGGAGCCGACCAGCCTGACGTGTCGGGTGTACCGCCTCAGGGACGGACGCTATTCCCCGACACCCGACCCGGCCGACCTGCGCGACGCGCTCAGAGCTGCCCTTCCCGAATCCTCCCAGGAGGCCTGAGCATGTCGCTCGCGATCGGCGCCACCGCGCCCCCGTTCACGCTGCCGGACACCGAAGCCGTGCCGACCACCCTGCTCGACGGCGCGTGCCCGGCGACCGTCGTCATCTTCACGTGCAATCACTGCCCGTACGCCCTGGCCTGGCACGATCGCCTCCAGACGGTGGCCCGCGACTACGCGGCGCACGGCGTGCGGACGCTCCAGGTCAACGCCAACGACTCGTCGCGCTACCCGCGGGACTCGTTCGAGGCGATGGGCGCGAGGGTCAGCGCCGGAGAGTTCTCCGGCCCGTATCTCCACGACGCCACGCAGGACGTCGCCCGGGAATGGGAGGCCGGCGTGACGCCGGAGGTCTACGTGATCGACGCCGACGGCCGCCTCGCGTATCGCGGCGCGCCGGACGCCGACCACGGCGACGAGTCGCTCAAGGCGGGCTGGTTGCGCCAAGCGCTGGATGACGTGCTCGCCGGCCGCCCGGTCAACCAGCCGGAGACCCGCGCGGTCGGGTGCTCGATCAAATGGCGTCCCTGAGCCCGCGCCGCTCGTAGTCCGCCACGACCGGCAACCACGGTCCGGCGACGGCCGGCCAGGACGACCGACGGTCACAGGATCGGTCGCCGCACGTCGATATTGGTAGATGGCCGACGACCGACGATCCGACTGCCAGCTTTTGAGCGCCGTTCGCGCGCTGGACGGCGAGGCATTCGGCGCATTCTTCCGCCGTCACCGCGGCGTCGTCCTGGCCTTCCTGGCAACCCGAACCAACGGCCGGGACGTTGCGGCCGACCTCCTTGCCGAGACGTTCGCCGCCGCCCTCAGTGCCGTGCGCGACGAGTCGCGTGCGCTGCCCGACGAGCCAATCGCCTGGCTGCTGACAATCGCCCGCAACAAGCTGATCGACAGCATCCGCCGCGGCCGGGTCGAGCAGGACGCGCGTGACCGGCTCGGCTTCGAGCCGCTCGTGCTCGATGACGGCGATATCCAGCGGGTCGACGAGCTGATCGATCAGACGGACCTCGTGACCACCCTGGCCGGCCGACTTCCCGCAGACCAGCTCGTCGCGCTCCGGGCGCGCATCCTCGACGAGCGCGACTACCCGGAGATCGCCGCCGATCTGCAGTGCTCGCAGGCGGTCGTCCGCAAGCGCGTCAGCCGGGCGCTGCGGACGCTCCGAGGCACCCTGGAGGCCCCGCGATGAACGACTTCCTCGACCGCCTCGAAAAGCAGCTCGTCGCGGCGGCGAGCGCGCCACGCCATGCGACCCCGGCCTGTCAGGCTCGCCACCGCAGGAGGAACCTGCGTCTCCCCCTCCTCGCGGCCCTCGTGCTGCTGGTGAGCGCGACGATCGCCCTCGCGTCGAGCGGCCTGCTCGCCGGCTCGCCGGTGCCGGCGTCCGGCCCGGCCAATCCACAGGCCGGCGAGGGCATCCCCGTCGCCGGCGGGTCGCGCCTCCTCTCGCTGCGGGTCGCCGACCCCGAAGGCGGACCGCCGTGGGGGCTGCGGCTGATCCACACGACCCGAGGACTCGTCTGCCTGCAGGTCGGGCGCGTCGAGGACGGCGAACTGGGCGAGCTCGGCATCGACGGCGCGTTCCACGACGACGGTCGCTTTCACCCGCTCCCGGCTAGCGAGCTGCCAACCGACTCGATGAGCGGCGCAGCCGCGAACTCAAGCTGCGTGCTGGCCGGCCAGACATTCGAGGGGACGATCGACGGGATCGATCGCAGCGCGGCGTCGACCGCGTCCGGCGCAGGACCCGCCGGCGCCCCCGAATCCACCGGCTCCCCCGGACCAACCGGCCACCGGCGGGCGATCTCCTACGGCATGCTCGGTGCGCACGCGTTGGGCATCACCTACGACCTCGGCGCCGGCAGCCGGACCGCGACCGTCATCCCCGGCAGTGGCGCCTACCTGCTCGTCGAGGCCGAGCCGAGCACCCAGCCGGGCGAGACCTACGGAGGCAGGCGCGGCGTCGATGCGCCGAACGCCCTCCGCCCGACCCCCAGCGGCGCCCTGTCGGCGATCTCCTACCGCTTCGGCGCGAAGGTGTGCTCCGACGGCACGGGCGTGCCTTCCGCCAACCGCTGCCCCCGCCCTGCCGGGCTCCCGCGGGCACGACCGCCGCGGCTGGCGAACCTCCATCGCCCGGTTCACGTGACACTCGAGATCAGACACGGCCTGATCTACGGCGCCGAACTCGAGTTCACGGCGCCCTACGCGGTCACCAGCGCCCGCGAGGGCTACGGGATCGCGATGCCGATCAGCGGGACCGGGGACACCATCGGTGGCTCGATCGACCACGACATCGCGCGCGGCGCGATCGTCCGGGATCGCCTGCCGTATGTCTTTGCGAACACGCCCGTCGGCCGCTCCCAGTTGATCGAGGTGCTCTTCACGAGCTCGCCGACAGCCTCGGATATCGAACATCCTACGGGGGTCATCATCGGCACCGCGACGATCCGCGAGCCGCCCGGCACCAGACCGGCGCTCCCGCCCGTCCCGCACCACGCTCGACCGGGCGTCCCGCCGCCCGTCAGCCCACCAGGCCTGCGTCCGACCCCGTAGGAGACCCCGCGTCAGGCCTCGGCCTCGACGGCTGCCGCCGGCTCGTAGGGCGCGAGCTGGACCGGGCCGGCGTGGAGGGCCCGCATGCGGACGTCCTTCCACGAGAGCCCCTCCTTGACGAGCGCGGGCATCCCGATCACGAGCGCCGTCGCGATCTCGACGGCCTGGAGGATGATCCCGTAGGCGAGTGCGTCGGCTGAGCTGACGTGGTAGGCGCCGGTCAGGACGGCCACGCAGGCCGCCTGGAAGACGCCGACGTTCGACGGGGCCGCCGGGAGGACGGCGGTCACGTTGACGACGAAGAGGACTGCCGCCGCCGCGCCGAGTCCGGCGCGGGCGTTGAGCCCAAGGGCGGCGAGCAGCGCGTAACACGAGAGCCACTGGAGGACCCACGCGCTGAGCTGGCCGGTGAGCGCGATCGCGGCGAGCCGGGGCCGGCGGAAGACGCGCAGCCCGCCGCGGACGCGGGTCAGCGCCAGCCGGACACGGGCGACGAGGCTGGCCGCCCAGGCCGACCGAGAAGGCGCTCCGCCGCGGAGGATCACCGGCGTCACGAGCACCGCGACGAGAATGGCCGTGGGAGCGATCGCCGCGGCGACGAGGGCGCCGTGGTGACCGTCGAAGATGTTGATGCTCGAGAACACGCAGACGCCGAGGACGAGCAGGGCGAGCAGGTTGATCAGCGTCTGGGCGACCATCGTTCCGAGCACGGCGGGCAGCGTCTCGCGCGGCCGGCCGAGCCGGCGGGCGACGATCAACGACCGCGACGGCTCGCCGAGGCGGGCCGGAAGCGTCGCGCTCATCAGGACGCCGATGAACGTCCCCTGGAGGGCGTCGCGCAGGCGGACGGCCGAACGCGGGAGGGCCGCCCGGAGGATCGCGTGCCAGGCGATCGCGCGGAGAACCGTCGAGACGCCCATCAGGCCGAGCGCGAGGAGGACCCAATCCGGGCTGGAGGTCAGCAGGGTGCTGATGATCTGGTCGGGACCGATCCGTCTGAGTGCGAGGCCCGCGAGGACCAGCCCGGCGACCACGAGGAGGGCGAGCCCGATCCGGCGGACGCCGCCCACCGTCCGGGCCCTTCGGGTCGGCCGGGAGCGCTCGAGGCTGGGCAGACTCCGGCTGGCCGACTGACGCGGCTTCCCGTCGGACGGGAGCGCGCCGACGCGGGTAGCCGCGCGGGTGACCGCGCCGAGCGGGACCGGGGCGGTGATCGCGTCCTCGTAGGCATCGAGCACCTGGGCGGAGACGCGCTCCCACGCGTAGATCGGCGCGGCCTCGGACGCCGCGAGGCCCATCGCCGCGCGGCGCGGCGGGTCGAGCGCGAGGTCGCGCAGAGACCGGGCGAGGCCGACGGCGTCGCCCGGCCCGACGAGGAGGCCCTCGACGCCGTCGTGTACGACGTCGCGGTACCCGGGGATGTCGGAGGCGATCACCGGGGTCCCGGCGGCGAACGCCTCGGTCAGCACCATGCCGAAGCTCTCGCCGCCGAGCGACGGGGCGACGAGCAGGTCGGCGGCACGGATGCACTCGGCCTTGACCGCGTCGGGGACCTTGCCGAGCGCCGTCACGCCGTGGGTCTCCTCGAGCAGGGGAGCAACCTCCGCCTGGGTCGCGCCGATCACGGTCAGCGTCACCGGCAGGTGCTCGCGGAGCGCCTCGAAGGCCCGCAGGAGGACGCCGAGCCCCTTGCGCTCGACTGACGCGCCGACGAACACAAGCCGCAGGGGACGGTCGCGGGTCGGCGCGAGCGCGGGATGCACGACGGGGGTCGGGCCGACGTCGACGCCGTTGGGGATCACGCGGTAGTGCCCGCCGTAGAAGCGGGCGCCGGTCCACGCGGCGGCCTCGGACACGGCGATCCGCACGTGCAGGCGGTTGAGCCGGCGGCGGGCGCCGATCAGCGATGCGAAGCCGTTGCTCAAGGGATTCGTCGAGTAGCAGTGAAACGTGCCGACGAGCGGTCGATCGGTCGTGCAGAGGGCATCCCAGCCGACGGCCGGGGTGACCGGCTCGTGGAGATGGACGACGTCGTAGCCGCCGTGGCGGAGCTCACGCCGGAGGGTGTGGACGCAATCGGTCGTGATCGCGATGTTCGAAACGGCGCCGTTGGCCGGAAAGCCGATCGTCCGGCCGAGCGAGACGACGTGGTCGGGCAGCGGGCGGACGAGCGGGCGGGCGCCGCGGTGCAGGCGAGCCGAGAGGTCGTCGTCGGGATCGTACGGCGCGAGGATTCGGACGTCGTGGCCGGTCGCGATGAACTGGTCGGCCAGCGCCTCGATGTGGCGCATCACCCCGCCCGGGTACGTCCACGAATAAGGCGACACCAGGGCAATGCGCATCGCCCGTGACTCTACCGCGACGTGGCCGCGAAGTCCGAATCGCGTCGCCGCAGGCCCGGGCCGGCGGGGTCACTGGCGTAGACTTGGGTGTCTCGTGCCGGAGCGCCAATTCGTCAAATACACCTTCCTCAAGATCGATCCGGCGTGGCGGCGGCTGGACGCCGAGCAGCGGGCGACCGACAAACGCGAGTTCCTCGCGGCGTGCGAGGACTTCTCCAGCGATCACCTGCTGCGTGGGTTCTCGACGATCGGGACGCGCGGCGACTGCGACCTGATGCTGCTCTCCCAGTCGGTCAGCCTCGATCAGATCCACGAGTTCCACGTCGTTCTCGGCCAGACCGGCCTGATGAAGTGGGCGAGCACGCCGTACTCGTACCTGGCGATGACCAAGCCGTCGGAATACTCTGAGGAGTCCCGCCTCGAGGTTCGGCCGGCCCACGCGAAGTACCTCTTCGTCTACCCGTTCGTAAAGACCCGGGAGTGGTATACGCGCTCGAAGGACGAGCGCTACCGGATCATGCAGGAGCACATCCGGATCGGCCGGGAGTACCCGCAGATCGACCTCAACACGTCGTACTCGTTCGGCCTCGACGACCAGGAGTTCGTGGTCGCGTTCGAGACCGACAAGCCGGCCGACTTCCTCGACCTCGTCCAGCGGCTGCGAGGGACCGAGTCGTCGCTCTTCACACGTCGGGACACGCCGACCTTCACGTGCATCGCGGCGTCAGTCCGCCGGGCGCTCGCCGCGTTGGACGGGGACGCCGTCGTGGCCGAGGCGCTGGCGTGATCGACGACGACGAGATCCGCGATTTCACGGTGATCGGCGCCGGCCCGGTCGGCCTGTCGACGGCCTTCTGGGCGGGGATGCGGGAGGCCAGCGCGCGGATCATCGACTCGCTGCCGGAGATCGGCGGCCAGTTGACGACGCTCTACCCGGAGAAGTGGATCTTCGACGTCCCCGGCCACCGCCGGATCCTCGCGCGGGACCTGGTCGAGGAGCTCCGCGCGCAGGCGGTCGAGCAGTTCGACGTGCCGGTTCACCTGGAGACGACGGCCGAGCGGATCTCGTGGGAGCCGGACCCGGAGGACGACGGCAGGCAGATCGTCGTGCTCCACACGAGCGCCGGTGAGATGCGCTCCCGGGCGGTGATCATCGCCGGCGGGCACGGGGCCTTCGAGCCGAAGAAGCTGCCGGGCTTCGACATGACGCCGTGGGAGGGCCGCGGGGCTCACTACCTGGTTGGCGAGAAGTCCGAGTTCGCGGGCAAGCGGGTGCTGATCATCGGCGGCGGGGATTCGGCCTGCGACTGGGTGGTCAACCTGCTCGACACGGCCGACCGCGTCGCGCTCGCCCACCGCCGGGAGGGCTTTCGGGCGCACGAGGCAACGATCAAGGACGTCATGGACGCCGCCGGCGACGGGCGGGTCGATCTGCACATCCCGTTCCAGGTCCGCGACATCACGGGAAACGCGGACGGGCTGATCGAGCGAGTGAGGCTGTTCCACTCCGACGACCCGGACCACGAGGTCGAGATCGAGGCCGACGCGATCCTCCTCCAGCTCGGCTTCAAGACGGCGCTCGGCCCACTCCGCGAGTGGGGCCTGGAGATCGAGAAGGGAGCGATCGTGGTCGACCCGCTGATGAAGACCAACCTCAACTCGGTCTGGGCGTGCGGGGACATCACGACCTTCCACGGCAAGCTCAAGCTGATCGCGACGGGCTTCGCCGAATCGGCGATCGCGGTCTCCCAGGCGGTCCACCAGATCCGCCCGGAGGTCAAGCTCCAGCCGAAGTACTCGACCAACACCGGCGTACCCGGTGCAGTCGCCGGGCAGACCTAGTCGGGATTTTTCGGACCGGTTCGTGGTCGACGCCGCCACAGCCCTCAGCGCGGCCGATCCGGTTCTCGGGCGACTGATCACCGCGCTGGGCGATCCCGAGCTACCGGCGAGGCGGCCCGACAGACCGGACGGGGGCGAGCACTACGCGGCGCTCGTGCGGACGATCGCCGGCCAGCAGCTGTCGGTCCGGGCGGCCCAGGCGGTCTGGCGCAAGCTGCTCGACCGCTTCGACGGGCGGGCGCCGACACCTGAGGAGGTGCTCGCGTCCGACGCCGAGGAGCTGCGGGCGGCGGCCGGCCTGTCGCGGGCGAAGGTGTCGTACCTGCGGTCGCTGGCCGAGCACGTGGTGACGGGCGAGCTCGAGCTCGACCGGCTCAACGAGCTCCCGGACGACGACGTGATCGCCGAGCTGACGGGGGTCAAGGGGCTCGGCGAGTGGAGCGCGCACATGTTCCTGATGTTCCAGCTCGAGCGCCCGGACATCCTGGCGACGGGTGACCTCGGCATTCGCCGGGCAGTCGAGCTGGCCTACGGGCTTCCGGGCCTTCCCAAGCCGGCGGAGCTGACCGAGCTCGCCGAGGCGTGGCGTCCGCACCGGAGCGCCGCGTGCCGATACCTGTGGCGCTCGCTCGACGCGACACCGGCATGAGCGGGTCCGGCCGGGCGGGCGCTGGGCGAGGCGGCCTCAGGCACTGGGTCGCCGGTAGCCGAGGCCGTGAGTACCGAGCGGGGAGGCCGGGTAGTCTGGCGCGCATGACGCAGGCCACACCTCCGACCGGCTAGCCGGGGTGGGGGCCCCAGAGGGGGAGGGGCGTGAGCCGGCGGGCACGGCGCCGCCGGGCTCCAAGAGCCCCCACCGGGCGGTCGATGCGGTCGACCGTTACCAGCGCGCCCACCGGTGGCTGGGCTTCCCGATCGCGGTCATCTACAAGTACGCCGACGACCAAGGCGGCTACCTGGCGGCGCTGATCACCTACTACGGGTTCCTCTCGGTCTTCCCACTCCTGCTGCTCCTCCTGGCCGTGCTCGGCTTCGTCCTGGCCGGGGACGCCCACCTGCGCGACAGCGTCGTCAACTCGGCGGTCGCCCAGTTCCCGGTCGTCGGAGCCAGCCTGCGCACCTCGATCCATGCTCCGGACCGGAGCACCACGGGCCTGGCGATCGGCATCCTCGGCACCCTCTACGGGAGCATCGGCGCGGCTCAGGCGACCCAGAACGCGTTCAACAAGGTCTGGGCGGTCCCCCGCAACGAGCGACCAAACCCGCTCAAGTCGCGCCGGCGCAGCCTGATCCTGCTCGGCGCGCTCGGCGTCGGCGTGCTGGTCACGACCGTCGCGTCCGGCCTGACGACCGGCGCCGGCAGCTACGGCGCGACCGTGGGGACGGGCGTGAAGGTCGCCGGCATCGTCGTCGTCGCCGTGGCCAACGTCGGTCTCTTCATGTTCGCCTTCCGGGTGCTCACGTCCGCGGAGATCCCGACCCGGCACCTGCGGCTGGGCGCGGTGATCGCCGGCCTCGGGTGGGAGGTGATCCAGCTGATCGGCACCTATTACGTGAGCCGGCTCAAGGGCACGCAGGAGGCCTACGGGGTCTTCGGAGCGGTGCTCGGCCTGATCGCGTGGATCTACCTGCTGGCGGTCACGACGGTGATGGCCGCCGAGATCAACGTCGTCTCCCAGCGGCACCTATGGCCGCGGTCGCTGCTGACGCCGTTCACCGACAACGTCCGTCTGACCCAGGCCGACGAGCGCAGCTACACCTACTACGCGGAGACGGAGCGCCACAAGGGCTTCCAGACGGTGGACGTCGACTTCGACGCATCGACCAAGGCGCAGGCGCAGGCGGAAGAGGCGGCCGAGGACTGAACGGGGATCCGCCCGGTCAACTCAGCAGGCGAGCATCTTTTGGATCGCTTGTCGCGTGACGCCCAACTCGCGCGCGATCTCGGCCTGGGAGACGCCGTTCTGGATCAGGCTGCTCATCAGCTCGCGGCGCTCGGCCGAGAATTGGCGGGCGAGCCTCGTGTGGTTGAGTGCTTCGGCCCGGGCCTCCTTGATGCGGCGGAACGCTTCCTGGTGGGCTGGCTCCCGGTCGGTCATCTCCTCAGGATGACAACCAGTGGTTGTCCTGTCAACAGCCGGTTGTCGGGTCAATCCGCGACCAGGTTCAGCCACGAGCGTGCGGCAGCCGCAAGCCGGCTTGTTCACGAGACATACGACTGGACGCGGTCGCCTCTTCGGCCGCCGGCCATTCGGGCGGGGACCCGGCCGAGCCCGGCCTCACGGCCAGTACTCGAGTCGACCCGCGAGGGTCAGGATCTGGCGACGAGCGGGTGGGTCAGACGGGCGAGCAGGACTCGGTTCCGGCTACCCGGAACGAGGATCCACAGCCGCAGGCGGCGACGACGTTCGGGTTGTTGACCTTGAATCCCGCGCCGATCAGCGCGTCGACGTAGTCGATCTCCGACCCGTCAACGTACGAGAGGGCCTCGCTGTCGACGAGCAGGCTGAGCCCCTTGATCTCGAAGACCTCGTCGTGCTCGCGCTTCTCGTCGAAGGCCAGTTGGTACTGGAAGCCGGAGCAACCGCCACCGCGAACGCCGACGCGGAGGCCGGCGGCCTTGACGTCGGTGCTCTGTGAGGCGAGGAACTCGCGAACCTTGTCTGCGCCCTTATCCGTGATGGTCACCATGGACTCAAGTGTAGCGACTGCGTGCACTAAGCTTGGCGAGGACCATGCCCAGCTCGACCGAGATCCAACGACGCATCGAGGCCGCCATCCCCGGCGCCCGGGTTGACGTCGAGGACTACACGGGAGGCGGCGACCACTTCCGGGCGGTTGTCCGCGCCGAGGCCTTCGCCGGCCTGTCTCGCATCGAGCAGCACCGCCTGGTCTACGCGGTCTTCGGTGAGGAGATCGGCGGCCCGATCCATGCCCTTTCATTGAAGACGCAAAGCGAGTGAGGAAGCCATGAGCGAGCAGACCGCCAACCCCGTCCGTGAAGCGATCGCCGCGGCGATCGCCGAGAACGAAGTCATCCTCTTCATGAAGGGCACGCCCGACGCGCCGTCATGTGGTTTCTCGGCGCGGTCGGTCGCCGCCCTCAAGGCGCTCGACACGAAGTTCGCCGCCGTCGACATCCTGCCCGACCCGCGGATTCGCCAGGAGCTCTCGGCGATCTCCAACTGGCCGACGACGCCGCAGTTGTTCGTCCGCGGCGAGCTGGTCGGCGGCTGCGACATCATCACCGAGATGTTCGACTCAGGCGAACTGGCCGAGCTCCTCGGCGCCGAAGGACAGGCCGACGTCCCGCCCGTGGCACTCCCGCAGGCGCCGATGCAGATCGGTAACAACCTGGCCTAGACAGTCCCGCCCGAGCCCCGAGCGTTTCTGCCCGGGCTTGGACGGATCGGCCCGACCCCGCGGCTGGGCGGCGTGGCCTGCCGGGCCGTCCCGGGAGACCGCGGCCGCTCATCAGCCCGAGCCGACCCGGCGCGGATCGGTTCGGCCGGTTGGTCAGATCAGCGTGGCCGCCTGTCGAGTCCGAGCCGACCGACGCGGATCAGCGTGGGCGGTTGGTCAGATCAGCGTGGCGCCTTGTCGAGTCCGAGCCGACCGGCGCGGATCAGCCCGGCCGGTTGGTCAGATCAGCGTGGCCGCCTGTCGAGTCCGAGCCGACCGGCGCGGACCAGCCTGGCCGCTTGGCCGACCCGACTCGACCCGGCGGATCAGCGGGGGCCGCGGGTACGCCCGGGGCGAACGAGTCGTCGGGCTGGCTGGGGTTTCGCCGGCTCCCGGCGAAGGGCATCCGCCGTCGCCGCCTCGGACGCGCGCCGGCGGGCGGCCGACTCGCGGGCCCGCTCACGGTCCTCGCTGAGGCCGACCTCGTAGAAGACGAGGCTCGTCGCGCCGACGAGGCCGATCGACACGAGTGCGACGGCCGATGCCATTCCGAAGACGTCCGGCCGCAGCACGGCGACGACCGTGCCGATCACGACGAGCACGAGAGACGTCCCGTACCCGATGATCCGCGATCGCCGCTCCACCGGGTGAACGTAGCGCAAAGGCCGCGGCCCGACGTGCCGCGGGCCGGGCGAGGCCGGATCCCGGTCGGTAGGGTTGCCGGCTGATGCGCCCGGTAACGATCGTCACGGACACGACCCAGTACCTCCCGCGGGCGGTCCGCGAGCAGCACGGGATCCATCAGGTCAGCCTCTACGTCCGCTGGGGCGACGATCTCCAGCGGGAGAGCGACATGGCCGACTACGACGACTTCTACGCCCGCCTGAAGGCCTCGGCCGATCCGCCGACCACGTCGCAGCCGTCGGTCGGTGACTTCGTCGCCGCCTACGAGCCACTCGTCGCGGCCGGTCGGGACATCGTCTCGATCCACATCTCCAGCGGCCTGTCCGGGACCTACGGGGCCGCGGTCCAGGCCAAGGCGATCATCGACGAGCGGGACGGCGACGGGCGGATCGCGGTGATCGACACCGAGAGCGCCTGCGGCGGTCTCGCGTGCCTCGCCCTCGTCGGCGCGGCCGGAGCCGCCGAGGGCGAGGACATCGACGCCGTCCAGGCCCGCCTGGCCGAGGCCCGCCGGCATCTGAAGATCTGGTTCTGCATCGACACGCTCGAGTACCTCCGCCGGGGCGGGCGGATCGGCAGCGCGCAGGCGTGGGTCGGCACGGCCCTGAAGATCAAGCCGATCCTCTCGGTCGCCCGGGAGATCACGCCGGTCGAGCGCGTTCGGACGCGGGGACGAGCGTTCGAGCGGATGGTCGACTATATGCGCGAACGTCATGACGACGGCGCCGACTGCTGGGTCCTCCAGCACATCCAGGCACCCGACCAGGCCGAGCGGCTCGTCGAGCGCGGCCGGGAGATCTTCGGCTCGGAGCCGTGGTTCGTCTCGGAGATCGGCCCGGTGATCGGGACGTACACCGGACCAGGGATGATCGGCGTCGGCGGCCTCCCGACCCGTTTCGTCGGGCCCGGGCCTTCAGCCCCGGACTGACGCTCCCGCGGTCGGATCGAGCCGGTCGGGTCGCCCGTCACCACGACTGGACGCAAACCGGAGGCGGTGCTCTCCGGCGCCGAGGCACTCCGCCACAGACGCGATCCGCGGGCCGATGAGCGACGCCGAACGAGGTGTTCCGCTGCATTGACGGCGACCTCGCGACTTCGCGCGTCCAGCCGCGGGCGACCTCGCCCGTCAGATCACGCGCGCCGGCGGCGGCGAGCCCGGCGGAACGTCAGCACGCCGGTCAAGCCGGCGAGCCCACCGCTGATCACGAAGGACGTGACGGCCGCCCCGATCATCAGAGGCTTCTGATTGGCGCGCAGCTGCTTGCGCCAGTCGGTGATCTCCGCGACCTCGCCCCGCAGCTCGACGACCGACAACGCCAGGGCCTCACGGTTCTTCTGGATCGACGCCCGGATCTCCTCGGGGGTCCGGCTGGCCATCAGGGCTTCTTGGCCTTGACGGCGTCGCGGATCTTCCGCGCCTCGCCGATCGCCATCTTCGGGGTCGGTGGCCCCCCGCTGATCGCCTTGAAGGCGAAGTAACCGCCGGCGACACCGAGGACGAGGAGGAGGAACGCAACGACGAAGAAGCCCCAGAAGTAGTCGCCGCTCGGGAACAGCTCGATCGAGATCAGCCAGGCCAAGCCTTCGAGGACGAAGAAGACCGCGACCAGTGCGAACACGCCGGCGACGAGGCCGACGACCGCGCCCTTCGCGATCTTCGTCGCCTTCTCGACGATCTCCGCCTTCGCCAGCTCGATCTCCTCTCGCACGAGCAGCGACGCCCGTTCGGAGACCTCGGTGATCGTCCGGGCGAAGCTCTGGGCCAGCTGTGGATCCTCAGGTGCCAAGGCGCCTGAGCAGCTTCGCGAGAATCAGCCCGCCGGCGAACGCGCCGGCGACGGCAAGCTCCGGCCGGTCGCCAACCAGCGACTCGACCTGCTCGCGGACCATTCCGGCAGCCGCCGCCCCCCGCTCCTGCGCGAGTCGAGCAGCATCCTCGACGGCCTTCTGGTCGGGTGGGTTCATCCCCGGGTCACTCGGGTGGCTCCTCGTCGAAGAGGCGCCTCCAGATCATCGCACCGGCCTTTGCCGTCACGATCGACGCGACCGCGCCGAGCCCTGCCATCAGTCCCGACCAGAGCAGTCGCTTTTGAAGATCTCCCTGCACCGTGGGCGCAGTCAATCAGATCCGGAGACCCAGCGCGCGGAACACCTCAGGTCGAGCTCCGCGTCCCCCGAAGATGCTCGGGCCTCAGGCCTCCAGACCCGCGCAGATCGTCTCGACGATCTGTTGCTTCGCCAGCTCGAACTCCGGCTCGCCCCCGTCGAGGACGCCGAAGATCCAGCCGGTCAGGACCTGCTCGAGGGCTCCGTAGAAGGCCAGCGCCGCGAACAGCGGGGCAACCTCCGAGCCGAACGTACCGTCAGCCTGCGCCTTGGCGACGATCTCGGCGATCAGGGCGTAGGCCTCCCGGATCTCGGCGATGTGCCGGGCACCGAACGTGTTGACCGCCCGGGTCACCTCGACGATGATCACCTTCATCAGATCCGGATCCCGCCGGTAGGACTCGATGATGAACGACGCGATCGCCAGCAGCTTCTCCCGCGCGGGGATCCCCCGGCCGTCGACGTCTCGGATCAGCTCGAGCATCACCGTCCACCGCTCGAGGAACAGCGTGTCGAGGACCTCGTCCTTCGACGCGAAATAGTGGTAGACCAACCCGTAGGCGACCCCCGCCTCGTCGGCGATGTCCGACACCCGGCACGCGTGGAAGCCCTGCCGCGCGAACGTCCGGACAGCCGCGTCAAGGATCAGCCGGCGCTTGTCCGCGGCCGCCTGCGTACGCGCCTTCGTCGCCATCAGCCGCCCTCCGGCCAGACGTACGCGACCGGCCGGCGGTTGGCGAGCGCCGGAAGGTCGGCGCGAATCCGCTCGAGGCGATCGAGGTCGAGCGTCGCGGACGCCACACCGATCGTGTCGCTCGCCTGGGCGAGCACCAGGCCCCACGGGTCGACGATCATCGACCGCCCGCCCGACCGGTAGTCCGGCGGATGGCGGCCGATCTGGTTGGCCGCGACGACGAACGCCTGGTTCTCGATCGCCCGCGCCCGCAACAGCGTCTCCCAGTGATCACGGGTCGTCGCCAGCGTGAACGCCGCCGGGACGAGGAGGATCCTCGCACCCCGGAGCGTGAGGATCCGGTAGAGCTCGGGGAAGCGGACGTCGTAGCAGATACTCATGCCGAGCTCGACGCCCCCCGACGTCCGCGAAGTCACGAGCTCCGTCCCGGCCTCCTCGTGCTCTGACTCGTCGTAGCGGATCCCGTCGACCAGCACATCAAACATGTGGACCTTCCGATAGATCGCCTTGATCTCGCCGTCCGGTCCGACGTGGACGCTCGTGTTCGCAAGGCGCTCAGACTCGGCCAGGCGCTCGACGATCGACCCGGCGATCAGGTCGATCCCGAGCTCCCCGGCGATTTCGCGGGCCCAGCTGACCGCAGCGCCGCCGAGCGGCTGCGCTCCGGCCAGGAGGTCCTCGCCCGACCCGAGGACGTTCCACTTCTCCGGCAGGAGAACCACCTCCGCCCCGGCTGTGGCCGCCGCTCGAGTCAGCCGGTCAGCCTGGGCCAGATTGCCGGCGCAGTCGTCGGTGGAGTTCATCTGAACCGCCGCGACCCGCAGCTTCGAAAGGTGGATTGACTGGTCAGTCAAGGTCTCTTCGGCAAGAATACCTGCGTGGACAAACTGATCCCGTGGACCGGCGTCGACGGCGCCCTCACCGCCTGCGTCTGGTGTGCCGCGGCCCCCGGCGCCGACGACCGGAAACTCCATGGGAGGACCGTCTGCGCGGCCTGCGGCGTCGCCAGCACGGATCCCTGGCCGAGCGACGAATCCCTGGCCGCCGCGTACGGCGGCGCCTACCGGCCGGCCGGCGGTCGCTTCGCCGGACCGGGTGACGCCCTGCTCGCCCTCACCCGGGGGACGCTCGCCCGCCGCCTCGACCAGATCGCACCCCCCGGGCGGGTGCTCGACGTCGGCGCGGGGACCGGCGGCCTCGTCGCCGCGATCCGACGCCGCGGCCGCGACGCGGTCGGTCTCGAGCGGGAGGCCGACGGCGAGGCGATCCGCGACGCGACGCTGGGCGAGGTCGACGGCCAGTGGGCGGCGATCGTCTTCTGGCACTCGCTCGAGCACCTGCCCGAACCCCGCGCCGACCTCGACCGTGCGATCGACCTGCTCGCGCCGGGCGGGGTCATGACAATCGCCATCCCGAACGCCGACAGCCTGCAAGCCCGCCTGTTCGGCGATCGCTGGCTCGCCCTCGATCTTCCCCGCCATCTGACGCACATTCCCGCATCCGCTCTGACCGACCGCCTCCGCGAGCGCGGCCTCGAGGTCGAGCGGGTCAGCCACTGGCGGGCCGGCCAGGTCTTCTTCGGCTGGCTCGACGGCCTGGTCGGCCTGACGCCCGGCGCGCCGAGCCTCTACGACGCCGTTCGCCGGCCGGCCGCCCGCTTCGCCGGCCAGGACAACCGTCGCCGCGCGGTCACGCTCGCCAGCGCCGTCCTGCTCGCCCCGCTCGCGGCGCTCGGCGCGGCCGTCGAGGTCCGTGCCCGCCGGGGTGGCACCGTCTACGTCGAGGCCCGCCGTCCGTAGCAGCTACCGCAGCAGGTACCGGGGCCCCGGACCGAGCGTTCCCGCCCAGTCATCCGGGTTGGCCAGCTTGCACCGGTCGAGCGACAGGCAGCCGCACCCGATGCACTCGGTCAGACCCGCCCGCAGCCGCTCGAGGTCGGCGATCCGCTCGTCGATCCTGGCCGTCCACGACGCCGACAGCTGCGCCCAGTCGGCCCGCCGTGGGACGCGATTCTCCGGGAGCCGGCCAAGCGCCTCCCCGACCTCGGCGAGCGTCAGACCAACCCGTTGGGCGAACACGATGAACGCGATCCGCCGGATCACCGCCCGCTCGTATGTCCGGTGCCCGCCCGACGTCCGCAGCGACCGGATCAGGCCGCGTTCCTCGTAGAAGCGCAGCGCCGACGTCGCCACCCCGCACCGCTTGGCCACCTCGCCGATCGTCAGTGGCTCGGCCACGCCCGACAGTCAACACCAATGCCCCCTTGACTTCAAGTGCACTTGAAGATGCATGATCCTCGAATGACCGCGTCCGAGCTCAGGGGAGCTCCCAGATGAGCGTTGCCATCGTCACCGGAGCGTCCCGCGGTCTCGGGCTCGCCCTGACCCGCGAGCTGGCCGCCGCCGGCTGGAAGGTCGTCGTCGACGCCCGGGACGGCCGTCAGCTCGCCGCCGCGACCGCCGAGCTTCCCGGCGTCATCGGCCTCCCCGGGGACGTCACCCAGGCCGAACATCGGGCCGAGCTGATCAGCGCCGCGGGCCCGGTGATCGATCTCCTCGTCAACAACGCCAGCCTCCTCGGCCCGAGCCCCCGCCCACCGCTCGCCGACTACCCACCGGACGAGCTCCGCCGCGTCTACGAGGTCAACGTCTTCGCCCCGCTCGCCCTGATCGCCGCGGCGCTGCCCAGGCTGGCGGCAGGCGCCGCGATCCTCGACATCACCTCCGACGCCGCGGTCGAGCCGTACCCCGGCTGGGGCGGCTACGGCTCGTCCAAGGCGGCGCTCGACCACCTGACGGCGATCCTCGGCGTCGAGCACGCCGGCCTGCGAATCTACGCCGTCGACCCCGGCGACATGCGCACGCAGATGCATCAGGACGCCTTTCCCGGCGAGGACATCTCCGACCGGCCGCCGCCTGAGGACAGCGTCCCCGGGCTGCTCGCCCTGATCAACGGGTCCCATCCCACCGGCCGCTACCACGCCGCCGACCTCGGATGACCGCCCTCACCTTCGCCGAGATCCCCCCAGCCGCCGAACCCGCCGAGGCCGGCGGCGGGTCACGCGCCGACGTCGCCCTGCTCGTGGCGACCCGCTCCGACGATGCGCTCCGGGCCAGCCGCTTCCCAGACCTCCCGGACTTCCTGCGGCCGGGCGATCTGCTCGTGGTCAACACGTCGGCGACGATCCCCGCCGCGCTCGCCGCCCGGCTCGACGGCGACGACATCCACGTCCACCTCTCGACACCGCTCGGCCCGAACCGGTGGGTCGTCGAGCTCCGGGCGGCCGACCTCGGCCGGCTCGACCGGCCGCCGATCGGGACCCGCGTCGGCCTGCCCGGCGGCGGCCTGGTCACGCTGGTCGCCGGCTACCGCGGAAGCAGCCGCCTGACCGAGGCCGTCGTCGACCTGCCACGCGAGACGACCGCGTACCTCGAACTGACGGCGGCGCCGATCCGCTACGCCGACCGCGGCCGTCGGTGGGGACTCGATGCCTACCAGACGGTCTTCGCACGCGATCCCGGGAGTGCCGAGATGCCGAGCGCCGGACGACCCTTCAGCCCAGAGCTCGTCACAGAGCTCGTCTCCCGCGGCGTCCTGATCGCCCCGGTCACACTCCACGCCGGCGTCTCCTCACTCGAATCCGGCGAGGACCCCTACCCCGAGCCGTATTGGGTTCCGCCGACGACCGCCCGCATCGTCAACGCCGTCCACGCCTGGGGCGGCCGCGTGATCGCCGTCGGGACGACGGTCGTCCGCGCGCTCGAGACGGCCGCCCAGGCCACCGGGCAGGTCGGCCCGGCCGATGGCTGGACCGACCTCGTGATCACGTCGGACCGCGGCCTGCTGGCAGTCGACGGCCTGCTCACCGGCTGGCACGAGCCAGAGTCGTCCCACCTGCTGATGCTCGAGGCCGCCTGCGGTCGGGACCTGCTCGAGCGCTCCTACGCCGAGGCCGCCCGGCTCGGGTTCGCCGGGCACGAGTTCGGCGATGTCCATCTGATCCTCCCGTAGGAGCGTTGATCCCGCCGACGGATCCGCGTCGGGGTCCCTCCTCCAACTCCTCGACAGCTCAGTCCGCCCGGCGCGCGGTTGTCCTCTCTCGAGCCGCGGTTCGGGCCGAACCGAACACGACGACGGCCACTGCCGGCCGACGCGGGTCAGAGGAACTCGGGACGAGCGAACCAATCGTCTACGGGCGGGCAATCCGCCCACATCGTCGTCCGTGATAGTCCCGGTCCGACTGATGTCCGCTCGTCCCAACCGCTAACAACGGATCAGCCGGTCAAAGGTTGCGGTCACTGTGGCTTACTGTCGGGTTCGCTGAAGGTCGCCGAGAGCATCGCCAGGACATCGCCAGCCGACCGCGCCACGCCCTCACTCGTCCCGATCAGGCGGCCGCCCGGAAGGCCTCGTAGCGGACTTCCAGACGTTCCGGGTCCGGATGCTCGGCGGTCCGCCGCGGCCGGAGCATCTTCGCGCCGTGGAAGCCCTGGAGACCATTCCTCAGCATCGGCCCGTCGATCTCCCTGAGCAGACGCTCGGCGATGTGCACCACTCCGCCGGGGTCGATCCCCATCACGTTGCGGTCGTAGGCGAGGTGGTGGATCGCACACATCGCGATTCCGTTGACGACCGTCGCCGTTCCGCGTGGATCCCGGTCCTCGAGGATGTGCGCTGCCTGGAGAAGGGACGCCTCACGCAGCGCGCAGATCGCACAACGCCCGCCGTAGGCCCGGAGCACCAGCGTCCGGAATCGCTGCTGGTGAAGCCTGACGAGCGCTTCACGGGTCGCGTAGCGCCGCAGATCGGGACCGTCGGCCGAGAGCGGCGCCCCGACACCGAGTCGGCCGACATCGCCGAGGAACATCGCCGCCTGCAACTCGACCAGTCGCCGCGCGGGATCGTCGCGGACGACGAAGACCGGCGCGACGACCGCGTACTGGCCGGGGGCGATGCCGTGGAAGTAGATGACCGGCACGGCGAGAGCGACCGCCGCCCGCAGCGACGCGTTGTCCGCCTCGGCCGCCCGCATCGCCCGGAGCGACGATCCCTGGGCCGTCCGGTAGTGATAGACGAACGTGTCGGTCGTCTGGTCCAGTCCGTCCTCGTAGGGAGCCGCGCCTGCGGTCTTCGGCGGAGTCGTGACGAGGCAGAGCGCCGCCGGCCCGCGCATCTGACGCGGCCGGAAGATTCCGCTGTAGAAGGAGCCGAACGAGATCCGCTCGCCCGCGAACACGAAGCCCTCCCCCAGCGCGGACCGGGGCACGATCCCGTCGTAGCGATCGGCGATCGTCCGAATCCGGTCGATCGCGACAAGTCGCAGCTCGTAGTCCCGCTCGGCCTCCACGATCGCAGCATCGCGTGTCCGGACGGTCCTCGCAAGGCGCACCCTCGATATAACGAAGGGTCCGTAGACCGCGACAAGGGAGACCAAATGGGAGTTCTCGACGACAAGGTGGCGATCGTCACCGGCTCCGCCCGCGGCATCGGTCGCGCGACGGCGGAGCTCCTGGCCGAGCATGGCGCGAAGATCCTGATCAACGACCTCGACCCCCAGGTCGCTGGCCTCGCGGCCGACGAGATCGAGGGTGAGACGGCGGTCTTCGCCGGCGACCTCACCAAGCCCGGCATCCCCGACCAGCTCGTCGCCAGGGCGATCGACGCGTTCGGCCGGATCGACATCATCGTCAACAACGCCGGATATACGCTCGATGCGCCGCTGCACAAGATGTCCGACGACTGGTTCCAGAAGATGCTCGACATCCACGTCGTCGCGCCCTTCCGCGTGATCCGGGCCGCCGCCCCACACCTCCGCGAGCCCGCCAAGGTCGAGCGAGAGGACGGGCGCGAGGTGTTTCGCAAGATCGTCAACGTCTCGTCGATCTCCGGGACGATGGGCAACGCCGGCCAAGCCAACTACGCCGCCGGCAAATCGGCCGTCGTCGGCCTGACGAAGACCCTCGCCAAGGAGTGGGGCCAGTTCAAGGTCAACGTCAACGCCGTCGCCTTCGGCTACATCGAGACCCGCCTGACCGCGTCCAAGGACGAGTCCAACACGATGGAGATCGACGGCGAGAAGGTCCAGCTCGGGATTCCCGACCAGCTCCGCGGGATGGTCCCCATGCTGATCCCACTCGGCCGACCAGGAACGCCCCAGGAAGCCGCCGGCGGCGTCTTCTTCCTCTGCTCACCCTGGGCGAACTACGTCCACGGCCAAGTCCTCAACGTGACCGGCGGCCAGTTCACGGGCATGACCACCTAGTAGATGACGAACCCGGGACCCTGCGAACCCGGCGATGGCCTCCCAGGCAGGGCTTGCGAGGATCGCCAGCCTGGGGACAGAGAGGCCCGGGCGAAGACGCGGAGAACGTGGAGAGCTCCGACCAAGCAGCCGCCTGTTGGCGCTCCTTGGAAACAAGTTGACTGACTCATGAGTCATTGAGTCATGACTCGGCTTTCGCGGTTTGCGCCCGGCGGCAGCCCGGGCGTGTTGGACGCCGGCGATTTCGCTGGTCCTTGGGGGTCAGGTCCCCGTTCCGGGGTGATACTTCGCGGCGGCGCGGTGCTCACGCGGCGGGGGGGCTTGGCGGTCGGCGCCTGTCGAGGATCATTCGGGCCGGGCTTGGCGACGGTCAGAGGCGGGCGAGCTCTCTGTGGGGGACTGGGTCGTGGAGAGAAGTGGACTCTCCAAGGAAAGTAGTTGACTGACTCAGTCAGCTACTTTCGCGACGAAGGTCTCCCATCCACCTCCACCGCCCCGGGAGCAGCCCGGTCGATCACATCCACACCTCCGCGCCCCCGCGCCCACCCCCCCACGCCCGCGCGGTCGGGAGGTCACCGGGCTCAACACCTCCGTCCACAGTACGCCACCAGCGGCCCGCTCCCACACGTACGGTCCACCGGCACGACTGGTCCGCAGCGAATCACACGGGGCGCAGGGCCGGCGCCATACCCAGATGCCCGGCTGCCCCGGGCCGTTTGCACACTCGGCATGGTTCACCGTCCGTGAGCCGGACTCGACCGGAATGTGTCACGCCGAGACGAGGCCTTCGCTCGTACCCAAGTCAGGTCCGCGACGGCCGGCGGCCGACGGCCGGTGGCCGCGCGCCGGGCGAGGCAACGCGAGTGACCCGGCCGACGCCACCGGCCGGGGCGCCGCGTCCTACGCGGCTCACGCGGAGCCGGCTTGGTCTGCGCCGTCGAGCTTCTCGAGCAGGCCGGCTCGATGGTGGCGTGCCTGCGCGACGAAGTCCAGGATCGTCGGGTCGTCGTCGTCCTCAAACCGCGCGACCACCTCGGTGAACGTCGCCAGCGCCTCGTCACCCCGGTCGAGCTCACGCAGGACCCCCGCCTTGTTGACGAGCGCTCCGACCGCGTGGCGGCGCAGCTCGGGTTCGGCGGTCTCCTCGAACCGACCGGCGACCTCGTCGAAGGTGGCGATCGCCTCGTCGCCGAAGCGGGCGACCATATCCTTGTGGGTGGCGACCGCCTCGTCGGCGTGGCCGAGCTCCATCAGCATCGCGACGCTGTTGCTGAGCGCGAGCACGACTCGCGAGCGCAGCGCTGGATCCCGGGCGTTCTCGAAGTGGGCGACGACGCCCGCGAACACGCCGAGCGCCTCCTCCCAACGCTGTTCGGCGACGAGCCCGGCGGCCTGGCCGATCAGAACGTCCCCGACCAGGACGAGCAGCTCGGGTGACGGCTCGCCGCCGGAGCGGGCGAGCAGGTCGTCGCAGACTGCGATGGCCTCGTCGCTTCGATCGAGCTTGATCAGATTCGCCGCCTTCTGCTCGAGGGCGGACACTACCTGGTCTGCGAGCTCGGGCGCGGTCGCATCGGCGAAGCGGCCGACCAGCTCGTCGTAGGCGTCGTTGGCCGCGTCTCGGCGCCCGAGCGCGACGAGGGCCGCGGACTTCCAGCGCAGAGCGTTCGCGACCATCTCGCGCAGCTCGGGCTCGGTCGCGTCGGCGAAGCGGCGGGCCAGCTCGTCGAAGGCGGCGATCGCCTCGTCACCCCCGCCCGGACGCCTGAAGAGGAGATGCCCCTTGAACGCGAGGGCGTCGGCAAGCTTCGTGCGGACGTGCGCCGAACGATCGTCCCCGTAGCGGTCGACCAGCTGTTCGTAGGCGAGGAGTCCTTCGTCGGCGCGCCCGAGATCGAACAGGTTGGCCGCCTTCAGCAGCAGGGCGTCGAACCCGACGTGCGGCGCCCCGGCCGGCGGATCGGCGCCGAAGCGCTCGAGCAGGACGTCGGCGGCCGCGATCGCCTGCTCGTGGCGCCCCCGCTCGCGGAGCGCCCGGGCTCTGCCGAGCTGCCGGAGCGCGTCGGCGTCGGCGGACTCGGACATCAGCCGAACCTCGGAGGGCTCAGCGCTGCGTGGCGCCCGCCGGCCGGCGCCGATCGCGGGCACCCCGGGCGATCGCGACGTGGCCGTGCTCGTCGAGCTCGGCATAGAGCGTGCGGATCGCCGCGAAGATCTCGTCGGCGACCTCCTGCTGGCGCTCGCGCGGAGCGTCGGATGTCTGCTCGAAGTGGAGCTCGCTCCCGTAGTGGACGCTGACCCGCGGAAAGTGGAGGCGCTTCCAGTTGCGGATCCCGGCGGACCCGTGGATCGCCACCGGCACCACGGGTGCACCCGAGGCCAGCGCGAGCCGGCCGATCCCCGGCTTCGCCCGCTCCTGGAGCTCACCGGTCCGTGACCGGCCGCCCTCGCAGTACATCGCCACGACGCCGCCGCGGTCGAGGATCGTCTCGGCCGTGATGAAGGCCTCCTCGTCGCGGGCGCCGCGCCGGACGGGGAAGACGCCGCCGTGGGTGTAGACCCACTGCATCGGACCGCTGAAGAGCTGGCTCTTGGCCATGAAGCGGACCTTCCGGCGGATCGAGGAGCCGAGCAGGAAGTGGTCCATGTAGGAGAAGTGGTTCGGCGCGAGGATCGCCTTCCCGGTCGCCGGGACCCTGTCGGAGGCGATCGACCGGGTCCGCAGAAGGGTGAACGCGTAGAGCGAGGTGATCGTCCTGACGACCCCGTAGACCCAGTCGGGCTCGCGGGTCCGCGAACGCTCGTGGAAGCGGTCGAAGTACTCCTTCGGTCGCGGGTCCTTGTAGACCTGATCCTTCATCGCCACGAGTGTCTCGCTCATCCACTGCTCCTACGCCGCCGGCCGGGTCTGGTTACGCCGCGGCTGCGGCGTGTGAGCCTCACGCGCCGGCGGTGGTCGTTCGGCTGACGGCGTCCCGCCAACCGGCGAGCAGCTCCTCCCGGACCCCGGCGTCCATCCCCGGCTCGTAGCGGACCCGCTCCCGCCAGCCGGTCCGGACCCGGTCGAGCGTCCACACGCCCGACCCGACGGCGGCCATCGATGCCGCCCCGAGCGCGGTCGTCTCGGCAAGCTCGGGCACGAGGACCGGAACCCCGAGCATGTCGGCCTGGAACTGCATCAGCCAGGCGTTGACGCTCGCGCCCCCGTCGACCCGCAGCTCGACCAGCTCGGGCGACCCGGCATCCTCCATCGCCCGGATCGCGTCGAGCGTCTGGTAGGCGATCGCCTCGAGCGTCGCCCGCGCGAGCTGGGCACGCCCGGTTCCCCGCGTCAGACCGACGATCGTCCCGCGGGCGTCGGGGTCCCAATGGGGCGAGCCGAGGCCGGTCAGCGCGGGCACGAAGTAGACGCCGTCGTTCGAGGAGATCGACGCGGCCAGCTGCTCGGTCTCGGCCGCCTCCTCGATGATCCCCAGGCCGTCACGCAGCCACTGGACGCCGGCTCCGGTCACGAAGATCGACGCCTCGAGCGCGTACTGGAGGCGCTCGCCGATCCCCCAGGCGACCGTCGTCAGGAGCCCGTTCGCGGGCGCCGGCGGGACCCCGCCGGCATTGACGAGGACGAACGACCCGGTCCCGTACGTGTTCTTGCCCATGCCCTGCTCGAGGCAGGCTTGCCCGAACAGCGCGGCCTGCTGGTCACCTGCCACCCCGCACACTTCGATTTCGTGGCCATGGAGCGCGTCCGGGCGGGTGCAGCCGCGGGGGCCTATGCTCGGTCGGAGTTCGGCCATCGCCTGTTCCGGCACCCCGAACCGGTCGAGCAGCTCGCCGTCCCAGGCTCCCCGCCGGATGTCGTAGAGCATTGTCCGCGCGGCGTTCGACGGGTCGGTCGAGAACTCGCCGGTCAGCTTGAAGACGACCCACGAGTCGATCGTCCCGAACACCGCCCGCCCCGTCCTCGCGCGGTCGCGGAGACCGTCGACGTGCTCGAGCAGCCACTCGATCTTCGTCGCCGAGAAGTACGGATCCAGTACGAGCCCGGTCCGCTCGCGAACGGTCGTCTCGAACCCGGCGGTCCGGAGCTCCGCGCAGCGGGCGGCGGTGCGCCGGTCCTGCCAGACGAGCGCGCGGTGGAGCGGCCGGCCGGTTGCCGGGTCCCAGACGACGACGGTCTCTCGCTGGTTGGTGATCCCCACCGCGGTGAGCCCACCCCGGCTGACGCCCGCGTCCGCGAGTGCCTCGCCGGCCACGGCCTGCGTGACCTGCCAGATCTCCTCGGCGTCGTGCTCGACCCAGCCGGGTTTCGGGAAGTGCTGGGTGAACTCCCGATAGGCGCGGCCGACGAGCTCGCCCGCAAGATCGAAGACGAGACACGTCGTCCCGGTCGTCCCCTGGTCGATCGCGAGAATCACGCGCGCGAGGATAGACGGCGCAGCGCGGACGGCGGAGCCTTGACCGACGACCGACGACCGGCGGCCCGCCGGCCGGGCTTGGGTCAGCCCCGGCGGAAGATCGCCAGCCCGGCGTCGAGGGACCCGACGTAGACGCTGTGGGAGTCGGGGCTGACCGAGACGGTGTCGGCCTCGCCGATCGCCCGACCGGCGGCACACCCGGAACTGGCGTCGGCGTTCACGCAGCCGGTCGGGCCGGCCGGCTGGACGAGTGCCCCGGTCGACGCCCTGGTGAGGATCGCGAGTCCGCGGCTCGAGTATGCCGCCGCATAGACGCTCAGCCCGTCCGGGCTGACCTTGAGTCCCTCGATTCCGGCCAGCGAACGCCCGATCGCGCAGCCGTCGCCCGCGGTCTGGGTGATGCATCCGGCCGGCCCGGCGAGCTGGGTCACATCGCCGGTGCTCGCGTCGCGCGCGAAGCTCGCGATCCCGTCGGCCGCGGCCAGGTACACGTTCCGGCCGTCCCGGCTGATCGCGACCCGGCTGCCACCGCTCCGCGTCGGGTCGGTCGACCTCGAGACCGCTCGTCCGACGGTGCACCCTCCCGCACCGGTCGCGTCCACGCACCCGGCCGGGCCGGCCAGCTGCGTCAGGGACCCGGTCCTCGGGTTGCGGGCCGCGACGGCGAGTCCGTCGGCCGACGCCACGTACGCGTAGCGTCCGTCGGGGCTGAGCGCGATGCCCGACGCTTGGGTCGTCGCTCGGGCCGCCTCGCACGGGATCCCGCGGAGCGCAGGCGCGGGCGGGCCGAGGCAGGCCGCCAGGAAGACTCCCCCGGTCGGCGTCCGGCCGAGCGTCACGACCCGGTCGCCGACGGCCACATAGATCTCGTGACCGTCCGGGCTGACGGCGAGGGCGCGCGGGCCGGCGCCGAGCTCGACCGAGTACTGGCAGTGGTGGCGCCGGTCGGCCGCGTCCACGCCCTTGGCGCTCCCGCACGAAACCCCGGGCGCGGCGCCTCGAAGCCCTCCGCCGCTGAGGCGAACCACGGCCTGGACGGCTTCGACGGGACGATAGTCGGCGATCGAGTAGAGATTGCGGCCGTCCGGGCTGAGCGCGAGCCCCGACAGCTGCCGCTGACGATAGACCGGCGGCTCGCACGCACTCGTCAGCGGGAGGATGCAGCCGGTCGGGCCCTTGACCGGGACGAGGCTCCCGTCGGCGGCCCGGCCGAAGGCGACGATCAGGTTCGTGCCCGCGTTCGCCGCGACGTACAGGTTCCGGCCGTCGGAGCTGAGCGCGGTCGAGACGATGCTCGGGGTCGCGAAATGCGACAGCTCGCGCGGTGCGCTGTACACGCTGCACCCGTCCGCCGGCTTGAAGACCCAGCATCCCAGGGCCTTGGGCAGCTGTCGCAGGACGCCCGGACCCGCCGAGGCGCCGATCGCGCCCGTCGTCGAGCTCAGCACGAGCAGGACCACGGCGGCGCCGGCGCCGAAGATGGTCGTCCGACGAATCCTCATTCTGCGCACGACCGTGCCCCCTCGGTGGTTGGACTGCTGAGAGCTCCAACCACGCAGGCCGGTCAGAGTCGCGGTTCTCCGTCGAGCGGTCGGGCGCCGGCCAACCTATACGGTTCTCGCAGCGACGCCGCGCACCGAGCTCGGACGGCCCGCCTGACGGCGTGCCGCGCCTCTCCGGGGTCACCCCGGGGAAACCGACTCACCTCAGCAGAGCATCGCGCGCCCGTCGGCATCCCGAATGCGGTGCGGGGGGGCGCGCACGACGAAGACCAGTCGGGGCGCGGCGTCGCCATGCTGTGGGGTGTGTACCCGGAGGCGAAGCGCAACGAGCTCTCACGTGCCCTGGCGTTCGCCCTGCTCGCCGGGGAATGGGACCCCGACCGGGCCATCGGGCGAGCCGCCGAGGCGCTCCGGCCGCGTCCGCGCTGGATCGCCGGCGTCGTCACGGAGGTGTTCGCCGCCTACCACCGGCCGCCGGCCGATCGGCCGCGCGAGCTCACCGCGTTCATCGCCGTCCTGCTCGGCCGCCGCACGACGACGCGGCCTGCGCCGGATGTCCACCGCTGGTTCCTTCCCGAGAGCGCGATGGGCAGGATGCGCTGGCCGGTGCCCGAGCTCGCCGATCCGGCGGCACTCGGCGCCTTCCTCGACCTCGACCCCGGCCGCCTTGAATGGCTCTCGGACACCCGCGGACTCGAGCGAACGGCGACGGACGAGCGCCTGCGCAACTACCGCTACGTCGTCCGCCCGCGACCGTGGGGGCCGCCGCGTGTCATCGAGGCGCCCAAGCCCCGCCTCAAGGCGGCCCAGCGCCGTCTGCTCCACGACCTGCTCGACTGGATACCAGCCCATCCCGCGGCCCACGGCTTCACCCGCGGACGATCGGTGCTGAGCCATGCACGGGCCCACGCGGGTACGCACGTGGTGATGCGACTCGACCTCGAGGACTTCTTCGCATCCGTCCCGGCCGCCCGGGTCTACGGCGTGTTTCGCACGTGCGGCTACCCCGAGGCCGTCGCCCACGCCCTGACCGGGTTGGCGACGAACACCGTGCCGGCGGCGGTCTGGGCCGAGCTCGACCGACCCGGCGAGCCCGGTCTCGTCGGCGCCCACCACCGCCTCGGCCGCCGCCTGGCGAGCGCGCATCTGCCCCAGGGGGCGCCGACGTCGCCGGCCCTCGCGAACCTCGCCGCCTTCGGACTGGACCGCCGCCTCGCGGGTCTCGCGAGGGTCGCCGGGCTGGCATACACCCGCTACGCCGACGATCTCACGTTCTCCGGGACGGCGCGGCTCGTCCGCCGGGCGGGCGACCTGCGTCGGGCGATCAGGGCGATCGTCGAAGACGAGGGGTTCCGCGTGAACGAGCGGAAGTCGACGCTCACGACCCGTGCCGGGCGCCAGACCGTCTGCGGGCTCGTCGTCAACGACCGGCCAAACGTGAACCGCCGGGAGTACGAGACGCTCAAGGCGATCCTCCACAACGCCGGCCGGGGTGATCCCGAGGCCCAGAATCGAGCCGTCGTGCCGGACTTTCGCGCCCATCTGCTCGGCCGGATCGCGTGGGTCGAATCGGTGAACCCGAGCCACGGAGCCAAGCTCCGCAGCCGCTACTCGCAGATCACCTGGCCTGGCTGAGGACGCCGGGCCCTACGCGGCGAGTGCCGCCGGCGACCCGTCGCGGGGGCTCGCCGACGCGTCGAGCCAGACATCGCCGTCATGGATCTTGACCTCGTAGACGCCGACCCGGAGCTCGTCGCTGTGGCAGCGACCGGTCGCCAGGTCAAAGCGGCGATCGTGGAGTGGGCAGGTCACACACCCGTCGGCGACGATCCCGTCGGCCAGCGGCCCGCCCCGGTGGGGACAGCGCTGATCGAGCGCGTACCAGCCGTTGCGGGTCTGGAAGACCGCGACTCGGCGCCCGTCGAGCTCGACGGCCCGCCCCTCGCCGAGCGGGACGTCCTCGACCCTGCAGACCAGCCGGGTCATGCAGGCGGCCCGACGAGCTCGACGAACTGGTTGGGGTGGTAGGGCTCGTCCCGCTCGAGCCACGGGTCCCGGACGGCGGCCTTGGCGATCGCCAGGCGCTCACGGAGTGCGGCGCCCTGCTCCTCGTCGAGCACGATCTCCTTCACCCGGTCGAGTCCGATCCGCGGCACGAAGGCGTACATCCGCTCCTTGTAGTCGGCGTTCTCCCGGTAGAACTGCAGAAACGCGGTCGTCACCCTGAGCGCCTCGGCCGGGGTCTCCACGGTGGTGAGGACGTCCGCCTCCCGAACGCTGGCCCCGGCAGCCCCGCCGATGCGGATCTGCCAGCCGCCCTCGACGCCGACCACGCCGATGTCCTTGACGGTCGCCTCGGCGCAGTTGCGCGGGCATCCGGACACGCCGCTCTTGACCTTCGCCGGCGTGTGAAGCCCCTCCCAGGCCTTCTCCATCTCGACGCCCAGGGCGATCGAGTTGCCGAGGCCGAAGCGGCAGAAGTCGGTCCCGACGCAGGTCTTGACCGTGCGGATCGCCTTCGCGTACGCGTGGCCCGACGGCATCCCGAGATCCCTCCACATGCCCGGCAGGTCCTCCCGGCGGACTCCGAGCAGGTCGATCCGCTGGCCGCCGGTGACCTTGACGAGCGGCACCTCGTACTTCTCGGCGGCGTCGGCGATCCGTCGCAGCTCCGACGGGGTCGTGACGCCCCCGTACATCCGCGGGACGACCGAGAACGTCCCGTCGTTCTGGATGTTCGCGTGGACCCGATCGTTGATGAAGCGGGCGTCCCGCTCCTCCCGGTGGCGGTTGCCCTTGATCTCCGAGACGAGATACGCGAGGGCCGGCTTGCACGCACCACAGTCGTGGCCGGTCCCGCAGCACTCACCGACCTGGCTGACCGCGTCGAGGCCCTGCTCGCGGATCACGGCCGCCAGCTCCTCGCGGGTCTGCTTGCGGCACGGGCAGAGGTAGTAGGGCTCGTTCGCCGCGTCGCCCGAGACCATCGTGACGATCTCGGCGACCAGCGTCCGGCACGACCCGCAGCCCGTGCCCGCCCGGGTCGCCGCCATCACCTCGCGCGGGGTCGGCAGTCCGTCGCTGACGGCCTGGACGATCTCGCCCTTGCAGACGCCGTTGCAGTTGCAGACCTGCGCCGCGTCCGGCAGATCGGCCGCCGTCGCCTCGCCGGCGGCCACGAGCCGGGCGAGCGGGTCGGTGACGAGCTCGCCGGCCCGGACCGCCTCGAGCAGGTTCTCGTGGCCGCGGATGTCGCCCATCAGGATCGCCCCGCTGATGCGCCCGTCGCGGAGTACGAGCTTGCGGTAGATCCGGTCCTCGCGGAACTCGGCGATCGCCGACTGGTCGGCGTCGGCCTCGCCGATCGAGACGAGATCGACACCCATCACCTTCAGCTTGGCCGACGGAATCGACCCGGCGTAGTCGAGTCCGATTCGCCGCAGCAGGGTGTCCGCGGCGACCTTCGCCTGATCATGGATCGGCGCGACCAGCCCGTAGACGACGCCCCGGTGCTCGGCGCACTCGCCGACGGCGAGCACGCCGGCTGCCGACGTCCGCATCCGGTCGTCGACGACGATCCCCCGACCGCAGGTGATCCCCGCCTCCCGGGCGAGCGTGGTCTCCGCGCGGATCCCGATCGACACGACGACGAGATCCGCCGCGAGGGACTCCCCGTCGGCGAAGTGGAGCTCCCGGACCCGGCCGTTGCCGGTCAGCGAGGTCGTCTGGCGCCCGAGCTGGACCTCGACGCCGAGATCGGTCATCGCCGGAGCGAGCATCTCCGCGGCGCCGTGATCGAGCTGGCGCTCCATCAGGCGGCCCATCAGGTGGACGACGGTCACCGACGCGCCCTGCGCGACGACCCCGCGGGCAGCCTCGAGACCGAGCAGGCCGCCGCCGATCACCGCCGCCTGCCGGGACTCGGCCGCCGCCAGGCGGATCGACTCGCAGTCCTCTGGCCCGCGGAACGGGTAGACCCCCGGGAGGTCGATGCCCTCGATCGGCGGCATCAGCGGCTGGGAGCCGGTCGCGAGGACGAGTTGTGAATAGGCGAGCGGCTCGCCGACGGCCGAGGAGCTTGACACCGTCACGACCTTGGCCTGGGTATCGCACCGGGTGACCCAGGCACCGAGGCGGATCTCGACGCCCCGGTCTGCGTACCACTCCGGCGGGCGCAGCGCCAGGGCCTCGGCCGACTCCCCGGAGACGAGGATCTCCGAAAGACGGACCCGGTCATATGGCAGCCGCGGCTCGCCGCAGAGCAGGACGAGCGGGACGTCCGCGTCCCGCTCGCGAATCGCCTCGCAGACGGCCTGGCCGGCGATCCCGCCTCCGACGACGATGACTGGTGCAGCCTGCTCGCTCATTCGTTGATGCTCCCAACAAGCCGTTTCCCGGCCGTCACCGTTCCATTTCCATCAGATGAACACCGGGCGGGGCGTCGGCGTCGGCCGCCGAGCTCGCTCGGGTAGGCTGCACCCCGCGACGATGCTCGAGTCCTTCACAGCCGAGACCTTTGCCGAGCTGGTCGGCGACGAGTTCCGCCTCCACGTCGACGCCGATCAGGTCTTCGAGCTGCGGCTGGCCGCAGCCGTCCCGGTGGGTGGCGCACCAGCCGGCGGTCGAGCCCCGTTCTCGATCCTCTTTCGCGGCCCTGCCGACCCGATCCTGCCACAGGGGACCTACTCCATCGAGCACGCGACGCTCGGCCGCTTCGACCTCTTTCTCGTGCCGCTGACCCCGGACGATCACGGCGCGCGCTACGAGGCCGTCTTCGCCTGACCTGCGATGGCGGCCGACCGGAGTGGTCGTAGCGTCCTGGCGCGGCTGAGAACCGGCCTGCTGGCAGACCCCGAGCTGACCGCGCGTGCCAGGGCGGCCACCGACGGGGCCGAGTTCACGCGGCTCGTCCTCCGCGCCGCCGGCGAGCGCGGCTGGACGCTGGACCGAGCCGAGGTCGCCGAGGCCGTCTCGCAGGCGCGGCGCGAGCGCGTTCGACTTCGCGCGGCGATGACCGGATCGCTCGGCGGGGCGATCCTGGTCGGGGTCGGACAGACGCCGGGGCTCCCGGTGCTCTGCCAAGCCGCGGAGGTCGCCGGCTGCGCCCCGATCGGGATCGGCATGCACGACGGCGAGATCGTCGTCGAGTGGTGCGATCTGCGCGGGCTGAGCTTCGACGAGCCGTTCTTCGAGCTCACGATCTCGCGGGCCTTGACCGAGCCCTACCGACAGCTGTCGGTCCGCTGGACCGGGCTCGATGCGCTCCTCTCACTCGGGGACGGCGGCGACCCGGCCCCGGACTGCCTGATCTTCCACGTCTCGCGTTGTGGCTCGACGCTCCTCTCCAGAGTCCTTGGCACCTTGCCCGGGGCCAGGGCGATCTCGGAGGCACCCGCGATCGACGATCTGATTCGGGCGCCGGGGATCGACGCGGCGACGCGCACGCGGGCGCTTCGCGCCCTCGTGGGAGCCCTCGGCCGCGTCGAGCCGGCCGTTGCGGAGATCCCGGCCGGGCCGCGGATCGTCAAGCTCGACGCCTGGGCGATCCTCGACCTCGAGCTCCTGCGCGAGGCGTTTCCGAACGCGCGACGCGTGTTCCTATACCGGGATCCGCGCGAGGTGATCGCCTCGCAGATGCGCATGCGCGGGACCCAGATGATTCCCGGTCTGTTCGGCCGCCAGGCACTGGCGGACGCGTCGCTGAGCGGCGAGGAGTACTGCGCGGCGGTGCTCGACCGATTCGCCGACGCGGCCCTCTCGGGGTTGGGCGACCGTGACCTCCTGGTCGCCTACGACGAGCTCCCGGGCGCGGTCCTCACGCGGGTGATGCCGCATATCGGCGTCGCCCCGTCAGCGTCGGCGGCGGCGAGCATCCGGGCGACCGCGGCCGGCGATGCGAAGACGCCGGGACTCCCGTTCGAGCGCGACCGTCACGCCGCGGAACGGCCGATCACCCAGCGGATCGAAGCGGCCGCGCGCCGTCTGGCGTGGTCGTCCTACGAGCGCCTCGAGTGCCGTCGGCGGGCCCAGGTCGCCGGAGAACGGGTCGCCTGAGCGCGCTGGCGGTCAGTTGCGGGCGGGGAAGACGCCCTGGAGGGCGATGCAGAAGTTGAGACCCAGGTAGGGCATCAGGTTGTTGTGGGGGGTTCCGCCGCCGACCGAGGAGATCACGCTGGGCGCCATCGTGTTTGCGGCCGGCGTCCCGAACAGCGATCCGCCGCTACTCGCCGTGATCGCGGCGCCGGCGGCCGGGACCGTCGTCCCCAAGCCGCCGCGTCCCTCGAAGGCACTTGGGGCGTGCGAGTGCGCCGCCATCTCCGTGGCAAGCAGCGTGTGGGCGTTCTCGCCGCCCGTCTCGCCCAACACCCGGGGGGTCAGGCCGGGCCCCGATCCCTGGCCCATCGGCGCGCAGCCACGGAGGTCGGGGAGCGCGAAGTTCGTCGTTCCGTTGCCGCCGTAGAACGTCCCGATCAGCGAGAAGAGCGCCTGGTTCTGAGCGATCGGGAGTACCTGCCCCGAGCAGAACGCCCAGCCACGGGGCGCGAAGTTGTACGGGAGGACGCGGATCTCGGCAACGAAGGGCTCAGCCATCGATCACAACTTTCAGTTCCGGGAGGGGAAGACGCCGAACAGCGCGATGATGAAGGTGACGCACAGGACCGGCTGGATGTTGTTGTGGGGTTGTGACTCGCCGGTCGTGGCGACCGCCGTCGGGGCCATCGGGGTGGCCGGGGCCTGCGTCGTGTAGAACCCCAGGCTCGAGCTCGCGACGAGCGCGTTGTTCGACGGGCTCGCCTGCGTCCCGGGGCTCGTGCCGGCCTGGAGGGCGTGCGTGTGGGCGGGCAGCTGGTTGCCGGTCACGGTGACATCCTCCGATCCGGCCAGCTGGCCGATCACGTAGGTCGCGGCGCCGTTGTTGCCCTGGTGGACGGGGAGGCGGCCGCGCAGGTCGGGGAGGCTGAAGGTGGTCTCCCCGTCGCCGCCGTAGGTCGTCCCGAGCAGGGCGAACAGCGTCTGGTTCGCCGCGATCGAGAGGCTCCTGCCGTCGCAGAGGGCCCAGCCCTGCGGCGCGAAGTTGCCCCCGAACATCCTGATTTCACCGACAAAAGGTTCGGACACGTCCTCCTCCTCGCTTCAGTTCCGGGACGGGAAGATGCCCTGCAGGGCGATGCATGCGTTGATCGTAAGGTACGGCTGGTGGTTGTCGTGCGGCTGGCCCCCGCCGGCGCTCGCCAGGGACCTGGACGCCAGCGCGACCGCCCCGGACGCCGGCGGCGGACTGTACGGCCCGCCCGTCGTCGGCGCTCCGAGGAAGGCGTTCGCGGGAGCCGATGTCGTCGTCGTCGCCGCGCCGGCGACGAGGTGGGTGTGGCTTGGGAGCTCGGCGAGCGTCATCGTGTGGGCCTCCTCGCCGCCGACCTGGCCCTCCGTGGGGTTGCCGCCCTGGCTGCCGACCGGGACCCGGCCCTGGAGGTTGGGGAGGGCGAAGTTCGTTGTGCCGTTGCCCCCGAACGTCGTGCCGAGCAGCGAGAACAGCGCCTGGTTCTGATTGATCGGCAGCAGCTGGCCGTTGGCCTGGGCCCAGCCCCGCGGCGCGAAGTTGAAGCCAAACAGGCTGATCTGGCCTAGGAACGGCTCTGACATCTGACTCCTCTGGTCATGCTCACGGCGCGGTCGGACACGTGACGTTGGTGAAGCCGTTCGCGGCACTGTTCTGGATCAGGGCGATCGCCTCGTCGTCGGGGTCGGACACGCCGCTCAGCGTGTTCTGGGCGATCACGAAGCCCTGCACCGCAGCGAGGTCCGTCGCGCCGCCGGCGTACCCCTGGATCGCGAACGTGCTGTCGCCGGTCTGGCCGTTCTGGACGAGGCTGACGCCGTCCCCATCGAAGGGGAACTGCTCGTTCTGTGCCGCGGTCCCGGCCGCCGCCGACGTGTTGCTCGTCATGTTCAGACAGACCGCCGCATGGTTTGCGGTGTTCGTGCCCGAGACGACCGTGATCCCGTCGGCCGACGTCGCCTGGTCCATGTGGATCGTGTTGCTCGCGACGGTCGCGTTGAGCGTCCCGCCCGCGGTGTTGCCGCCGGCCTGGAGGTTCATGCCGTAGCTGCTCAGGACGCGGTTGATCGTGTTGTTGCTCACGTCGGCCGTCACGGTCCCGCCACCGTCGGAGACCAGGTCGATCCCCTCGCCGCCGTCGGAGGCGAACTCGGCGGCCGTGGCGTTCGCCGGGTCACCCTCGGTGTTGCCATGTACGTGCCCGGTGACGGTCCCCGACCCATGGAACTCCAGCTGGATGCCGCTGCCGCTCGACCGTGACCCCTGGTAGCTCACGGCGTTGCCGTTGACCTTGAACGGTCCGGCGAGCGTGGATGCGGACGTGTACTGGAGGAAGATCTGCGGCCCCACGTTGTTGGTCACCGAACTGTTGGTGACGGTGAAGCCGTTGACGTTGGTGGCGAAGATCCCGCTCTCGTCGTCGTTCGCCGTCGACGGATCGCCGATGATCGTCATCTCGTTGAGCGACACCGCGCCGGTGTTGGTCAGCGAGACCTCAGCGGAGTTGACGCTCGTCGACTCGACCTTGCTGATCGTCCCGCCCGAGCCCGCGCTCCCGGTCCCGGTCACGTTGAACGGCCCTGCGCCGGTGCTGCTCAGCACGATGCCCTGCGCCCCGTTCGCGATCGGCGGAGCGCTGAACGGGCCGGCCGAGATCGACCTGAAGTTCAGACCGGTGCTGCCGATCGCCGTGCCCGAGACGTTCAGCGCCGTCGCCGTCGTCGTCGTCAGCGTGTTGCCGGCGCACGTCGCGTCGCTCGGGGTCGTGCAAGTGATGCTGATCGTGCCGCCGCCGGTTGCCGTGAACGCGGGGTTCGCGCCCGTGCTCAGGGCGACGCCGCCGGTGAAATTGATCGTGCCGGAGTTGCCGGTCAGGCTGATGCCCTTACCGGTCCCGGTGACGGGACCCGAGAAGGCGTCGGTCCCGGTCGCCCCGGTGACATCCAGCGAGAACCCGCCCGTCGCGCTGATCGACGCGCCGACGCTCCAGTTGCCACTCCCCGAGAGGTCGACGCCGTCGGCGCCGGCCGTCGTGTTCGCCACGGTGACGTCCGAGTTGGGCCCCGGGGAGCCCAGCGTCAGCGCGCCAGGACTCGATCCCGAGACTCCAGCTCCGGCGGTCGCACCGACGCCCACGCCGCGGATCGTGTTGCCGGTGCTCAAGGTGATCCCGGCCCCCGACGTCGTCGTGATCGCAGGAAGCGCGCCGCCCGTCCCCGGCAGCACGTCAGAGAAGGCCGGGACCGTGATACCGGCGATCGAGGCCAGCGGCGCCGAAGCGCCCTGCCCGACGACGATCTGACTGGAGCGCAGAGTCAGGCCACTCGAGTACCCCGACCCGGTGTAGATGAAGATCGTCTGACCGTTCGCCGGATGCAGGGCCGCCCCCGTGTTTGCCGTGTCGAACGCGGCGATGGAGCTGAACGGCTGGGCGAGCGTCCCGTTCCCGCCCGTGTCCGCGCTGTCGATGAACCAGACCGGCGCGCTCACGCTGATCGCCACCGTGGCGGTCGACGAGCCGCCGAGCGTGTAGGTGAACGAGTCAGAGCCCGAGAAGCCCGCCGCCGGCGTGTAGATGAAAGCCCCGGCGTTCGCTCCGGTGGTCGTCATCGTCACCGTCCCGCCGCCGACCGATGTCGAGTCGAAGGCCGTGATCGAGTTGCCGTTGAGCGTGTCGTTGGCGAGCACGCCACTGGCCGCCGGGACCGTGATCCCGACATTCCCGATCGACGAGTACGAGTCGTTTGCGGCCACGGGCACGCTGCTCGTCGTGAACGAGAAGACGTAGTTCGCCGGCATCGGGATACTGCTCGGCGGCGTGCTGGTGACGTCGCTCGCGACGACGGTCACCGTGCAGAGCGTGTTCGACGGCAGCGGAGCCGTCGGCGTCAGCGTGAACGTCGACACGTTGCCCGGCGCGACCGGCGACAGCGTGAACGGCTCGGGCGTCCCGGTCGGGCATTCGATGTCGAACGCGCTGCTCGACGAGACCGCCACGTTCTCGAAGAAGCTGATCGTCACCGCCCCGGACGGCGAGACGCCGGTGGCCCCGTTCGCCGGCGTCGTGCTCGACACGGTCGGCTGGCTGCCGGTCGTGAACGAAGCCGTGAAGTCGGCGGCCATCGGGATCCCGGCGGCCGCCCCGCTCACGTCGGCGTGATTGACCGTGATCGTGCACGTCGTGCCCTGCGGCAGCGGGCTGTTCGGCGTCAGCGTGAACGTCGTGTTCCCGTTGAGCGGCGTCGGGGTGACCGTGATCGGCTCGTTGGTCCCCGACGGGCAGGCCAGCGAAAACGCGCTCGCCGACGTCACGTTGACCGGCTCGTTGAACGTGACGCTGATCGACGGCGACAGCGCCTGGTTGGTCGCGCCGTTGGACGGCGCGGTGGCCGATACGATCGGTGCGGTTCCGGTCGTGAAGGAGAACACGTCGTTCGCCGGCAGCGGGACATCGCCGGGATCGACGCTCGTCACGCCGGACGCCTTGACGGTGACCGTGCACACGGTCCCCTGGGGCAGCGGGGCACTCGGATCGATCTGGTAGGAGCTCGACGGCGAGGTCGTCGGGACCGTGAACGCGACCGACGTCCCGCCCGGACACTCGAGCGCGAACGACCCGGCCGACGCCTTGACGGGCTCGTTGAACGTCACCGTCACGGCCTGGCCGAGCGGCACGTTGGTCGCCCCGGAGGCCGGCGTCGTGCTCGTGACCGCCGGCGTCGCGCCGGTCGAGAACGAGAAGACGAAATCCGCTGCCATCGGCACGCCGGAGCCCGTGGCCGTGACGTGACTCGCCACGACCGTCACCGTGCACGTCGTGCCCGCCGGCAGCGGACCGCTCGGCGTGAGCACGAACGTCGTGCCGCTCCCCGGCAGGCCCGGGCTCGAGGTGAACGCCTCGGACGTCCCGGTCGGGCACTCGAGCTTGAACGCGCCGGCCGTGGCGTCGATCGACTCGTTGAAGTTGACCGTCACGGCCTGGCTGAGCGGCCGCTGGGTCGCCCCGCCCGCCGGGATCGTCGAGGAGACCGCCGGCGGGGCGTTGACGTGGATCGTCACGGTCGCGAGATTCGACCCCTGGAAGGCGTCGTGCGCCGTGTAGGTGAAGGAGTCCGTCCCGCTGAAACCCGACGTCGGTACATATGTGAACGACCCGTCCGCGTTGAACGTCAACGCCCCATGCGCCGGACCGGTCCCCAGGACGGCCGACAACGAAAGACCACCCGGATCGGAATCGTTGCCCAGGACTCCCGGCGCCGGGACGGTCAAGGTCGCGCCCTGCGTGACGTTGTACGAGTCGTTGGCGGCGACCGGCGGCGCGTGGACGTGGATCGTCACCGTCGCCGTGTTCGACCCCTGGAACGCGTCATGGGCCGTATACGTGAACGAGTCCGATCCGCTGAAGCCGGCCGTCGGCGTGTACGTGAACGACCCGTCGGCGTTGAAAGTCAACGCCCCATGCGTCGGACCCGCCCCGAGGACCGCGGACAACGAAAGACCACCGGGGTCCGAGTCGTTGCCCAGCACGCCCGGCGCCGCGACCGTCAGGCTCGCGCCCTCGTTGACGTCGTAGGGGTCATTGACCGCGACCGGCGGCGCGTGGACATGGATCGTCACGGTCGCCGTGTTCGAACCCAGGAAGGCGTCGTGCGCCGTATACGTGAACGAGTCCGTGCCGCTGAAGCCGGCCGTCGGCGTGTAGGTGAACGACCCGTCGGCGTTGAAAGTCAACGCCCCATGCGGCGGACCCGTCGCCAGGACCGCCGACAACGCCAGACCCCCCGGGTCCGAATCGTTGCCCAGTACCCCAGGCGCCGCGACCGTCAGGCTCGCGCCCTCGTTGACGTCGTAGGAGTCGTCGACCGCGACCGGCGCCCCGTGGACGTGGATCGTGACCGTCGCCGTGTTCGACCCCTGGAAGGTGTCGTGCGCCGTGTAGGTGAACGAGTCCGTCCCGTTGAAGCCCGCCGTCGGGGTGTAGCCGAACGAGCCGTTCGTGTTCAGCGTCAACGCCCCGTGCGCCGGACCCGTCCCCAGCACCGCCGTCAGCGCGAGGCCACCCGGATCGGAATCATTGCCCAGGATGCCCGGCGCCGCCACCGCCAGCGTCGCCCCCGTGTTGACGTCGTAGGAGTCGTCCACCGCAACCGGCGGCGCGTGGACATGGATCGTCACGGTCGCCGTGTTCGACCCCTGGAAGGTGTCATGCGCGGTGTACGTGAATGAGTCCGACCCGCTGAACCCGGCCGTCGGCACGTACGTGAACGACCCATTCGCGTTCAACGTCAACATCCCATGCGCCGGATTCGTGCCGAGCACGGCGGTGATCGCCAGTCCCTCGGAGTCGGTGTCGTTGCCGAGCACCCCGGGCGCCGCGACACTCAGGCTCGCGCCCTCGTTGACGTCATACGAGTCGTTCGCCGCGACCGGCGGCGCGCGGACGTGGATCGTGACCGTCGCCGTGTTCGACCCGAGGAACGCGTCGTGCGCCGTGTAGGTGAACGAGTCCGTCCCGTGGAAGCCGGCCGTCGGCGTGTACGTGAACGAACCGTCGGAATGCAGCGTCAACGTCCCGTGCGCAGGCCCGCTGCCGAGCGCGGCGGTCAGCGGCAGGCCGCTCGGATCGGTGTCGTTGCCGAGCACGCCGGGCGCGAGCACCGCAAGCGTGCCGCCCTCGAGCGCGTCATACGAATCGTTGACAGCCACCGGCGGCCCGTTGACCTGGATCGTCGCCGTCGCCGTGTTCGACGCGGCCAGACCGTCGTTGGCCGTATACGTGAAGGAGTCCGACCCGTGGAAGCCGGCGGTCGGCGTGTACGTGAACGACCCGTCCGCGTTGAGCGCGAGCGTCCCGTGCGCCGGGCCGTTGACGAGCACCGCGGCAAGCGTGTGGCCGGCGCCGTCGCTCGAGCCCGCGAGCACCCCCGGGGCCGGCACGACGAGCGTCTGGTTCTCGGTCACCTGATAGCTGTGATCGATCGCGTGCTGATCACCCGGTCGACCGGTCGGCGCGCACTGGCCGAGGCCGGCGCCGCCCGTCGAGTTGGCCGTGCCGGCGTCCGACGGCTGGGGGGAGTTGCCCGAGCAGGTCAGCGCGCCGGAGACGGTGTTCCCGCTCAGCGTGACGCCGCCGGTGTCGTTCTTCGCCGACAGCGGCCCGCCGATGTGGTCGCCCGAGAGCGTGATGTGGCCGCTGTTGCCGGTGATGATCACCGACCCCGATGAGAGGTTCGCGAGCCGGACCGCCCCGGCATTCCCCGTCATCTCGACCGCACCGCCGATGCTCAGGCCGACGCCCTGGCCGGCCTCGAGGTCGGTCACGCTCCCGGCTGGGGTGTTCTCGATCTTGACGGCGCCGCCGATCGATCCGCCGATGAACCGGGCCGAGCCGCCGTTGATCGTCAGCCCGCCGTTGATGTGCGACGCGCCTCCCGAGCTGGCGTCGAGCGTCCCCTCGACGCTCGCGGCCGAGCTGACGGTCACCGACTGGAGGACGCACGTGCTCCCGGCGGGGACGTCGAGCAGCGCGACCGTCGTGTGCGAGAGCGTCCCCGAGCACGTCGTCGCAGCAGCCGCAGTGGCGCTCGATCCGAGCCCGCCTGCCAGAACTGCCGCCGACACGAGCAGCGAAGATACGACGCGCGGTCTGATTTCCGGAACCTAGTCCTCGCATCACCCCCCGTCAAGCGGGCCGGCACGACCCGGATTAAGCTTACGCGTCGAGCATTTCCTCGAGATCGGCAGCGCACCCGCCGCAGCCGGTCCCGGCCCGCGTCACGTTGCCGACCTGCGCGAGGGTCCGCAGCCCGCCGCTGCGGATCGCCTTCTCGAGCTCCCCGCGGCGGACCGCGTTGCACGAGCAGACGATGTCCGAGGCCGCCGCCGCGGCCGGCGGCCCCGGCGCCGAGCCCGGGACGAGCACCTGCGCGGGCACCGGATCGCCGCTGCGCAGCAGCCCCGACAGGACCCGCGCCTCCTTCGTGTCACCGACCAGCAGTGCCCCAGCCAGGCTGTCGCCGGAGAGCACGAGTTTCCTGTAGATCCCGCGGCGCGTGTCGCTCTGGACGATCTCGTCGCGACCCTCAGCCGCACCGCCGGCGAAGACGTCGACCCCGGCGACCTTCAGCGTCGTCGAGGTCACCGTCCCCCTGAACGCGCCCGGCTCGCCCGCGAGGACCGCGCCGGCGACCCGTGCCTGCTCGGCGAGCGGTGCCCAGAGTCCGTAGACCGTGCCACGATGCTCGGCGCACTCGCCGACTGCCCAGACCCGGGGTGCGCTCGTCCGCAGCTCGTCGTCGACGACGACGCCCCGCCCGCACTCCAGGCCGGCCTCGCGTGCCAGCGTCGTCTCCGCACGGACACCGACCGTCAGCACGACGAGATCGGCGCGCATCCGCTGGCCGCTCTCCAGGATCACGGCGTCCTGCGTGATTCGTGCGACCGACCGTTCGACCAGCGTGATCAGACCGAGCGTCCGCAGGCTCCGACGCAGGATCGCAGCAGCCCCCGCGTCGAGCTGCTGGGCCATCAGGCGCTCGGCGAGCTCGACGACGGTGACCGTCTTGCCCTGCGCCCGCAGCCCGGCCGCGGCCTCCAGGCCGAGCAGGCCCCCGCCGACGACGACCGCCGATCGGCCGGGGGCGTGGCGGAGCGCCTCGACGTCGGCGGCTGTCCGGAAGACCTGGACGTGCCGCAGGTCGGAGCCCGGGATCGGCGGAACGAACGCGCGCGAGCCGGTCGCCAGGACGAGCGCGTCGTACGGATGACGCTCGCCCGCCAGGTCGACCACGACCTGGCGGTCGAGATCGAGCTTGGTGGCCGACAGGCCGCCGCGCATGTCGACGCCGTGCGCCGCATACCAGTCGGCGGTGCGCATCTGAATGTCCCCGTAGCCCGCGGTTCCGGCCAGGATCTTCGAGAGCAGCACCCGGTTGTAGGCCGGGCCCGGCTCCTCCCCGAGCATCGTCACTCGGAGCGTCGGCCGGCGACGCAGGGCCTCCTCGACGACGGCGAGTCCGGCCATTCCGGCGCCGACGACGACCACTCGCCTCTCGCGGACCCGCCGGGGCTCCGGCGCCCGCACGCCGATCCGCTCGACCCGCACAGCGGCGGCCTTCAGCTCCGGCTGGCGGGAGACCGGGTCAACCGCGCCGTGGGTCGCGTTGTTGAGCTGACCGTCACCGGCCGGCGCGTGGAGCAGTCCGAAGTGGAACGGTGCGAAGGCGACCCCGGCCGCGAGCTTCGGCTCGAGCCGGGCTCGCGCGACGAGCTCGCCCCGCGCCGAGACGATGCGCACCCGCTCACCCTGCTCGATCCCCGGAGCGTCGACCGGGTTGAGCTCGACGAACGGGCCGTCGGTCGCGAGGCCGGCCGCCTTGCCGGTCCGCGTCATCGTGTGCCACTGCTCGGAGATCCGCCCGCTCGTCAGCGTCAGCGGGAAGTCCCCGTCGGGTGCCTCGACCGGCGGGGTGTGCGGCGTCGGCGCGAACCGTGCGCGGCCGTCCGGCGTCGGAAAGCGCCGGTCGGTGTAGAGCCGGGCGGTGCCCTCGTGGCCTGGCTTGGCCGGGCACGGCCACTGGACGCTGCCCGAGCGCTTGAGACGCGCGTGGCTGAGACCGCTGACGTCGCACGGACGTCCGGCCGTCGACGCAGCGAAGTCGTCGTAGACGGCCGCCGAGTCCGCCCAGCCGAACTGCTCGCCGTGCCCGAGCGCCCCCGCCAGCCGGGCGAAGATCTGCCAGTCGGCAAGCGCGTCGCCGGGCGGCTCGATCAGCTTGCCGACGAGCCCGACCCGCCGCTCCGAGTTCGTCATCGTGCCCTCCTTCTCCGGCCAGGCGGCCGCCGGGAGGACGGCGTGGGCGAGCGCGGACGTCTCGGTCGGATGGTGGGCGTCCTGGACGACGACGAGCTCTGCCGCCTCCAGCGCCTCGCGGACCCGCGCCGAGTCCGGCATCGACACGGCCGGGTTGGTGGCGACCACCCAGATCGCCTTGAGCCGCCCCGGCTCGAAGATCTCGGTCGCCGTCAGGCCCGGCCGCGAGTCGATCTCACCCGGCGTCGACCAGTGGGCCTCGATCTCCGCCCGGTCGGCGGCAACCGTCACGTCCCGGTAGCCCGGCAGCAGATGCGCCAGACCCCCCGTCTCCCTACCGCCCATCGCGTTCGGTTGTCCGGTCAGGCTCAGGGGACCGGCGCCCGGCCGCCCGATCTGGCCGCTTGCGAGGCAGAGGTTGATCAGCGCGCGGTTCTTCAGCGTGCCGACGGTCGACTGGTTCGCGCCCATCGACCACAGCGCCATCGCGGCGCCGGCGCTCGCAAAGCGGTGCGCCGCCAGCTCGATGTCGGCCGCCGCCACGCCGCAGACGCCGGCCGCCCGCTCCGGCGACCAGTCGGCGGCGACCTCGCTCAGCGCGGCGAAGCCGCTCGTGCTCCGCTCGATGAACGCCTCGTCGAGCAGGCCGTCACGCTCGATCGTGTGGAGCATCGCGTTGAGCAGCGCCAGGTCGGTCCCCGGCCTCACGGCCAGATGCAGGTTCGCGTCGCGGGCCGTCGGCGTCGGCCTCGGGTCGACGCAGATCACGAACGCCCCCTCCGCCTGCCGCTCGCGGATCCGCGACCAGAGGATCGGGTGGCAGGCCGCCGTGTTCGAGCCGAGCAGCAGCAGGCAGTCCGACAGGGCGAGATCGGCGTAGGCCGGCGGCGGGCCGTCGAAGCCGAACGCCCCGCGATAGCCGGCGACCGCACTCGACATGCACAGCCGCGAGTTGGAGTCGAGATTGTTGGTCCCAAGGAAGCCCTTGACCAGCTTGTTGACGACGTAGTAGTCCTCGGTCAGGAGCTGACCGGAGATGTAGAAGGCGATCTCGTCCGGCTTGTAGGCGCGCAGCCGGCCAGCCAGCGTCCCGAGCGCCTCGTCCCAGGTCGTGGGCTCGAAGCGGGAGTCGCGGTCATCGCGCAGCAGCGGCGTCACCGCGCGATCCTCGGCGTGGACGGCGGCCGCCAGCTCGAGCGGCTTGCGGCAGGTCCGGCCGTGGTTGACCGGATGGATCGGATCGCCTTCGATCGTTCCCAGCCGCCCGCCCTGGGCGCGCACGACAAGCCCGCAGCCGGTGCCGCAGTAGGGGCAGAGTGTTCGCATCGTCGCGTTCATCCTGGAGATCGGCCGTTGCCGGGGTGGGTCTGTTTGATGAACGGCGGGTGAACGCGGGCCGACCGGCGCTCGCCCGGACGCCGGCCGCGTGGTCGATGGCTGGTGGACGGAGGCCGCGACGGCCCGCCGGGACCCGGCCCGCGTGGCGGGTTGACGCACGCCGGCCACGGCAGGCCTGCACGCCACCCGTGTAGCGTCCCGGCGATGGGGAGCGATTCGGAGTTCGTGCTGCGCACCGTCGAGGAGCGCGGCGTCCGCTTCGTGCGGCTCTGGTTCGTCGACGTCCTCGGGCTCCCGAAGTCGATCTCGATCCCCGCCTCCGAGCTCGAGTCGGCGATGGAGGACGGAATCGGCGTCGACGGCTCCTCGCTCGAGGGCTCAGCCCGGCTGGCCGAGCGCGACGTGATCGCCCATCCAGACCCCTCGACCTTCCAGATCCTTCCGTGGCGACCGTCGTCGCTGGTCGCGCGGATGTTCTGCGACACCCGCCTGCCCGACGACTCGCCGTTTCCGGGTGACTCCCGCGAGGCGCTGCGCCGCGTCCTCTCCCACGCAGCCGAGCTCGGCTGGAGCTTCCAGGTCGGCGTCGAGATCGAGTTCTTCCTGTTCTCGGGATCCCCCGGCCCGGACGTCCCCGTGCCGCTCGACGAGGGCGCCTACTTCGACCTGACCCCCCAGGACCTCGGGTCGGACTTCCGCCGGCGGACGATCGAGTACCTCGAGCAGATGGGGATCCCGATCAAGGCGTCCCACCACGAGGCGGCGCCCTCCCAGCACGAGCTCGACCTCGCCTACACCGACGCCCTGTCGATGGCCGACGCCGTGACGACGTTCCGGATCACGGTCAAGGAGGTCGCCCGCGAGCTCGGCCAGTACGCGACGTTCATGCCCCAGCCGCTCGAGAACCAGCCGGGCTCGGGGATGCACACCCATCTGTCGCTGTTCGACTCGACCGGCGCCAACGCGTTCTACAGCCCGACCGCCGATCAGCCGCTCTCGGCGACCGGCCGGGCGTTCCTGGCCGGCGTACTCGGCCACGGCCGCGAGCTGTCCGCCGTGACGAACCAGTGGGTCAACTCCTACAAGCGGCTCGCCAGCGGCTTCGAGGCCCCGTCCCATGTCGCGTGGACCCGCCACGGCGGCTCCGGCCTCGTCCGCGTGCCGTCGCGCCGCCCGACGCGAGAGTCGGCCGCACGGATCGAGCTCCGCTCGCCCGACCCAGCGTGCAACCCGTACCTCGCCTTCGCGCTGACGCTGGCGGCCGGCCTGCGAGGGATCGAGCGCGGGTACGAGCTCGAGGCCGAGACGACCGACCACGCAGCACGCGACGCTCCCCGGCTGCCCGAGGACCTCCACGAGGCGACCGACATCTTCGAGACCTCCGAGCTGGCTCGCGAGACGCTCGGCGACCGGCTCTGCGACTGGTACGTGCGCAACAAGCGCCGCGAGTGGGCCGAGTACCGCACGACGGTCTCGGCCTTCGAGCGGGGCCGCTACCTGCGCCTCTGATCGCCCCCCGCACCCGGCCACCCTGACGACTCACGCGGGCTGGGGCCGGGCCTCGGACCGCCCGCCGTGGACGGCGCCGTCGCTCGTGCCGGTTGCGTGCTTTGATGCAGTTCGCGCATGGATCTGCGTCTGTCGCACCTACGCTCGCTGGTCGCCGTCGTCGAGGAGGGACACTTCGGCCGGGCGGCACGCAAACTCGGACTCTCCCAGCCGCAGGTCACCCGACACGTCCGTGCGCTCGAGGACGAGCTCGGCCTCGTCCTGCTCGATCGTACGTCCCGCCGGACGCAGCTGGCGCCGGCCGGGCGCGCGGTGCTGCCAGCGGTTCTCGAGGCCCTTGCCGCCGCCGAGCGCGTCCGCGCGAGCGCCGATGCCGCGGCTCGAAGCGCCGGCGGCGGGGTCTCGGTCGGCTTCGTCTGGAGCACGCTTCCCGCCTACCTCGGCCCGCTCCTCGCCGCGGTCGGCGACGGCCATCCCGAGATCGACCTCTCCGTCCGTCAGCTGCGCTGGCTGGAGATCCTCCCGGCGCTCCGACAGGGGAGCGTCGATCTCGTGATCGCCCGCTCGCTTCACGAGTCTTCGGAGATGGTCGCCGAGCCGATCGCGACCGAGCCGACGGTGTTGATCGTCGCTGACGGCCACCGGCTCGCCGGGCGGCGACGCGTCACGACGGACGAGGTCCGCGGCGAACCGATCATCGCCCTGCGCCGGTCGCTCGGTCCGGCGGCCTACGACGCCCTGCTCGGCGCCGCGCGCAGGCGGGGGCTCGAGGCGGAGATCGCCCAGCATGCCTCAAGCCCCCAGGAGGCGGTCGCCCTCGCCGGCGCCGGGATCGGCATCTACAGGCTGCCGGCGTCGGCGGCCACGCCCCGGCCGGGGATCGCGCTCGTCGAGATCGCCGATGCCCCGTCGCGGGTCTGGCTGCTCCGCCGCCCCGAACCGCCGGGGGCCGGGCTGCTCAGCGTGATCGCGTGCGCCCGGCGGATCACCCCTAGAACGCCGGGGATCGGCGCGATGTAGAAAACGCATCGAACGATGACGGCTCAGGCCTTTCCGTCCGGCACCGGCGCTCGTACCCTCTCCCAAGATATGAGCCCGCTCACCAGTCGACCGCACCCACCAGGGAAGTGGAGCCCCCGTGCGAGGATCCGCGCGTCGCGGCGTCTGCGGGCCCTTCGCCTGTTCGCCGGCGCCAGCCCCGGTCTGTTCGCCGCCGCGATCGGCTTCGTCCTGGCCGAGGGCATCCTCCCGATCCTCGCGCTCGTCCTGCTCGGTCGGGCGATCGGCCTGATCCCGGCGGCGGTGACCTCAGGGATCGGGTCGCACGCCGGCCATCGGCTCGTCTGGGGCCTGTTGCTCGGCGGCGCCGCCTATGCCCTGTCCCTGCTCCGCGGCCCGGTCGAGGACCTGCTCACGACCGCCGTCGCAGACCGGATGTCCGCGGTCCTCCAGACCCGGCTCGTCCGCGCCGTCGGGACACCCGCGGAGATCGACCATCTCGAGGATCCCGAGGTTCTCGACCGGCTCGCCTCGGCCCGCGGCGAGCTCACCGGCCAGGGACCGGCCCGGGCCCCGATGGCGGTCCTCTCGCTGCTCGGCGACCAGCTCTCCGGGATCTTCGCGTGTCTCGTGATCGCCACCTTCCGCTGGTGGCTCGGGCTCGCCCTGCTGATCGCGTGGGCGACGATCCGCCGGCCGTTGCGCAGCCTGATCGCCGGGCGCGCCGGGATGATCCGCAAGGCCGGACCCGCGCTGCGCCGCAGTTGGTACCTGCTCGGCCTGCTCTCGCGCCGCCCGGCCGCCCAGGAGGTGCGCATCTTCGGGCTCGGCGACTGGCTCGCCGACCGCCACGCCGAGGAGTGGACCGAGGGGATGGCCCCGTCCTGGCGCGAGCTCCACCGCCTCAGCCTGAAGGTCGCCTGGATGAGCGTCGGCGTGCTCGCGGCCTACGCGCTCGCCGCCGGGACCCTGGGTCACGCCGCACTCCACCACGCGGTCAGCCTGCGCACGATCGCCACCGTCCTCCCGATGCTCCCGGTCAGCCTCAACGTCGGCAGCATCTCGCTCGCCGACATCCAGGTCGAGCAGATGCTCTCCGCCCTGCCGGACGTCGACCGCCTGCTCGCCGACCTCGCGCCGCCCACGGCCGATCCAACCGCACCCCGGGCGAGCAGCGCACCAGTTCCGACCACGCCCCAGGCGGGCAGCACGCCAGTTCCGACCACGCCCCAGGCGACCAGCACGCCAGTTCCGACCACGCCCCAGGCGGGTGGCACGCCGTCCGGGAATCAGCCGTCGACACCTGCCGGCTCCTCGGCCGGCGGGCTGCCGCGGCGGTCGATCCGCTTCGACGCAGTCGCGCTGCGCTACCCGTCGGGCACCCAGGCCCTCGCCGGCGTCGACCTCGAGCTCCCGAGCGGCAGCTCGCTCGGCCTGGTCGGCCTCAACGGCGCCGGCAAGACGACGCTCGTCTCGCTGCTCGCCGGACTGCGCCGGCCGACCGCCGGGCGGATCCTGATCGACGGGACCCCGTTGACCCGGCTCGACGTCGGCCGCTGGCAGCAGCAGGTCGCCGTCGTCTACCAGGACTCGACCCGTTTCCCATTCACCGCCGCCGAGAACGTCGCTCTCGCCCTCGGCGAGCGCCCGATCGACGACACCGCGCTCGCCCGGGCCGCCGACCGGGCCGGCGCGAGCGACCTGATCGCCGGGCTGCCGGGCGGGTGGGAGACGGTTCTCTCGCCCCGCTACGCCGGCGGTCACGAGCTCTCCGGCGGCCAGTGGCAGAGGATCGTCCTCGCCCGGGCGCTGTACGCCGTCGAGTGCGGCGCCCGTGTCCTCGTACTGGACGAGCCGACCTCCCAGCTCGACGTCCGCAGCGAGGCCGCCTTCTACGACCGGTTCCTCGAGATCACGGCCGGCACGACGAGCATCGTGATCTCCCACCGCTTCTCGACCGTCCGCCGGGCCGATCGGATCGCCGTGCTCTCAGGCGGCGTGGTCACCGAGCTCGGCGACCACGACGCCCTGCTCGCGGCCGGCGGCACCTACGCCGAGATGTTCACGATCCAATCCGAGCGCTTCGCACCCACAGCCCGTGACTGAGCTGACCGACTCCCTCGCCGTCCTGGGCCCCGGCGGCCCCCGCGAGCGGGCCCGGCGCCTGCGCCGGCTCTCCGGCCCGCTCGTCGGGACCGGCTTCCGGGCGGCTCCCCGCCTCGCCTGGGGCGCCCTCGCCCTGAGCACGGTCGGCGGTCTCGCGATCACCTGCTACTCGCTCGGCTACCGCATGCTGGTCGACGGCGCCCTCCACCACCAGACGCGACGGGTCGCCCTCGGCGCCGGGCTGATCGCCGTCCTCTTCACGATCGGCTGGCTCTCCACCGTCCTGGCGGCGATGCTCGGCAGCGAGCTCACCGACCGCTCGAATCTGACGCTCGGTCTCCGCATCGGACGGCTCACCGCGTCGGTGCCCGGCATCGAGCATCTCGAGCGCCCGGACATGCTCGTCCACGTCGAGCCGCTGCGCGACAACCGCCGCATGCTCGCGGCCGCGCCCAACCAGCTCTTCTCGCTGTGGGGCTCGGCGATCCGCTCGGTCGGCGTCGTCGTCCTCCTCGCGACCGTCTACCTCCCGATCCTCGTCGTCCCCGCCTTCGCCGTCCTCCCCGCCTTTGCCAACCGCCGCGCCGCGAGGATCCAGGCGCTTGGAGACGACGAGCTGGCCGAGGACCGTCGCCTCGTCGAGGAGCTCTTCACGCTCGCGACGACCGCCGCCTCCGCGCGCGAGCTGCGTACCTACGGCCTCACCGGCGCGCTCGCCGACCGTCACGCCGAGCTCACCGAGCGGACCCGCCATCGCTCGCTTGCGATCGCCCGTCGCAGCGCCGCCTGGGAGGCCGCCGGCTGGATCGGCTTCGCGATCGGCTTCGTCGGCGCGATCGTGATCCTCGTCCTCCGGGCCGCTCACGGCGAGCAGTCGCCCGGACAGGTCGTGATGTCGGTCAGCCTGCTGCGCCGCGCCCAGACCCAGATCTCCCGCTCGACCAGCACCGCCGGCAACTTCGCCACCGCCCTGCGCACCGCCCAACACCTGCTCTGGCTCGAGGACTACGCCCAGTCCCGACCGACCACGCACCCGACCGAGGCACCGCTTACGTCGGTCGGACCACCGCCGTCCCCCGCCGGACCACCGCCGTCCCCCGCCGGACCACCGCCGTCCCCGGTCGGACCACCGCCGGCCGAGCCACGCCGGCGCGGCGATGTCCCCAGCCGCCTGCACGACGGGATCGCGCTCCAGGAAATCGGCTTCCGCTACCCCAGCCGGGGAGCAAGCGTGCTCGCCGATGTCGATCTGCAGCTGCCGGCCGGGAGCGTCGTCGCCCTGGTCGGCGAGAACGGCGCCGGCAAGAGCACCCTCGTCAAGCTCCTCTCCGGGATGTACCCGCCCACCACCGGACGCGTCCTGATCGACGGGATCCCGCTCGCCGAGCTCGATCCTGCCGCCTGGCGCCGGCGGATCGCCGCGACCCTCCAGGACTACGAGCGGTTCATGCTCCGCGCCGGCGAGAGCGTCGGCGTCGGCGACCTCCCCCGGGTCGCCGACGAGGCCGCGATCCGCGCGGCGCTCGACGCCGCCGGCGCCGCGCGCCTGCCCGAAGGGCTCCCCGACGGCCTCGCGACCCGGGTCGGCAACCGCTTCACCGGCGGGCACGAGCTCTCCGGCGGTCTGTGGCAGCGCCTCGCCCTCGCCCGCGGCCTGATGCGCCCAGACCCCCTCCTCGTGATCCTCGACGAGCCGACCGCCAGCCTCGATCCCGTCAGCGAGGCCGCCCTCTACGCGCGCTTCGCGAAAGCCGTCCGCGGTGCCCGCTCCCGCTCGGGCGCCGTCACGCTGCTCGTCTCCCACCGCCTCTCGACCGCCCGGATCGCCGATCGCATCGTCGTGCTCGAGGCCGGCCGCGTGATCGAGGTCGGCTCACACCCCGAGCTGATCGCCGCAGCCGGGACCTACGCCGAGCTGTTCGCACTCCAGGCCCGCGGCTACGCGCCGACGCCCGGCTGAGACGGCCGATCACACGGGCGCCCGGGCCGGACGTCGTGAGGGTGATCCGCGCGCCGCCCAGACGCTCGGCGAGCCACCGCGCTTGTCGGACATCGCCGATTTCGCTGGTCCTTCGGGTCAGGTCCCCGTTTCGGGTGACATTCCGCGGCGGTGACGGTGATGCTCACGCGGGCGAGGGGCGCGGCGAGCATGCAGTCGAGGACCATTCGGGCCGGGCTTCGGGAGGTCAGAGGCGGGCGGGCGCTCTGCGGGGGACCGGGTCGTGGAGAAGCGGACTCTCCAACGAAAGAAGTTGACTGACTCATGACTCAGTCAACTACTTTCGCGACGAAGGTCTCACCATCCGCCTCCACCCCCCGGGAGGACCCCGGTCGATCACATCCCACGCCCCCGCGCCCCCGCGCCCGACCGGCACCCGCCCCCGCCCGACATCCGCACCCGCACCCGCACCCGCACCCGACGTGCAGCCGGCCGAGCGAAACGTGCGAAACCGTGGACGTCAGCGCCTCGACAGGTAGACCCGCACGAAGTCGCCGAGCTGACGCGCCCGGTGGGCGAACCCCCGCCAGTCCCGGCCGGTCGCCCGGTGGCGGAGATCGAGCTCGACCTCGACCACCTCGAGGCCGGCCCGGACCGCGTCGATCGTCATGCCGATCTCCATCCCGAAGCGCGCCGCGAACGGCAGGACGCTCGCCAGCGCCCTCCCCGACAGGGCCCGCTGACCCGAGATCGGCGCTGCCGTCTCGAGGCCCGTCCTCCGGCGGATCGCCCACCCGGCAAAGCCGACCGCCAGGCCGAAGCCCCCACCCGCCCGCTGGGCGAACGCCGCGACGGCCAGGTCCGCGCCGCCCTCGCGGACCGCCCGGACGAGCGCGTCCAGGCGCAGCGCGCTCTCACGGAGGTCCCCGTCGCACAGCACGTAGACCGTCTCCGACCCGCCCAGCTCGAGCGCACGCCGCGCCGCGAGCGTCGCCGTCCCGCCCTTGCCGATGTTCGCGCCCGCGCTGCGAACCTCGGCGCCGGCCGCCCGTGCCAGCGTCGCCGTCTCGTCCTCCGACCCGTCGTCGCCCACGACGACCACCGACCCTGGAAACGCCCGGCTCAGGGCGTCCAGCGTCGCGGCCAGGCTGTCGGCCTCGTTGCGGGCGGTCAGGATCACAATCGTCGGTGGTGACATCTGCGGCGGCGGCTATTGTCGCCGGTTCGCGTTCAAAGGAGGCGGCAGTGTCCGACGTCGTGGCCCACATCACCGGGACCGTATGGAGCATCGAATGCGCCGTCGGCGACCACGTCGACGAGGGCGACACCGTCGCCGTGCTCGAATCGATGAAGATGGAGATGCCCGTCGAGGCCGAGCAACCCGGCCGGGTCGCGGAGATCGCCTGCCGCGTGGGCGAGGCCGTCCGCGAGGGCCAGGTGCTCGTCGTGCTCACCGACGACTGACCGCAGAGCGCCCGGCAGGCCGCCGGTCCGGTGGCCCCCCCCGCCGGCTGGAGAGTCGTGTGAAAGGGCCAGCAAAACGTCCGGATCCATGCCGTCCGACGGACGGCCTACGCTGCGCTTGACCGATGCCGCCTCTGATCACACCTGAGGAAGCGCTTCGCCTGGGCGAAATCGACGACCACGGCGAGATCGAGGCGCTGATCGAGCGGGCGTGGCTCGCCCGGACCGAACGGTTCGGCGACGCGACCGACATGTGCTCACTCGTCAACGCCAAGTCCGGCGGCTGCGCCGAGGACTGCGGCTTCTGCGCGCAATCCCGCTACGCCGACGCCGAGACGCCGCTCCACGCGATGATGGACCCCGAGCAGATCCTCGAGCACGCCCGCGCCGCCGAGGCCGCCGGCGCCCACCGCTTCTGCATGGTCACCCAGGGCCAGGGCCTGTCCAAGCGCGATTTCGAGCAGGTCCTCGCCGGAGCCCGGCTCGTCGCCGAGCACACCAACCTGAAGCGGTGCGCCTCGATCGGACACACGTCGCCCGCCCGCGCCCGGGCTCTCAAGGACGCCGGAATCCAGCGTGTCCACCACAACGTCGAGACGGCCGAGAGCTACTACGACGAGGTCTCGACGACCGTTCGCTACGAGGGGCGCCTGCGGACGATCGAAGCCGTCCGGGAAGCCGGGCTCGAGACCTGCGTCGGCGGCATCCTCAACCTCGGCGAGACCCGCGCCCAGCGCGTCGAGATGGCCTTCGAGCTGTCGGCGATCAACCCGACCAGCGTGCCGATCAACATGCTCAACCCCCGGCCGGGAACGAAGTTCGGCGACCGCGAGTACATGGATCCGTGGGAAGCGGTCAAATGGATCGCGATCTTCCGGCTGATCCTCCCCGAAGCCCTCTTCCGCCTGTGCGGCGGGCGTGTCGAGAACCTCGGCGAACTCCAGGCGCTGGCCGTCCGGGCGGGGATCAACGGCGTGATGATGGGCAACTTCCTGACGACGCTCGGCGCGACGCCCGAGGCCGACCGGGCGCGATTCGAGGAGCACGGGCTGAACGTCGGACGCCAGCCCGACAACGGCTCGAACCCACGGCCCGACAATCGCAGCGGCTGGCTCGACGGGGAGACACCGGATCTGGTCGAGGACTTCCTCGGCGGCGGCGCGCCCGACCTCGACGTCCGTCTCTGGGACCCGTCGACCCAGCTTCGCTTCCGCGCGAAGCGGCCCGTTCGGGCCCATCCCGAGCGGATTCCCGCGGCCGACTGACCGGACTGGACGGGTCACTTGAGCGATATCGACGATCGACTCGAGGACCTCCGCGACCGCGGGCTCTACCGGCGGATGCGCATGGTCAGCGGCCCGCAGGGTCCGCGCGTGCTGCTCGACGGACGCCCGGTCCTGCTGCTCTGCTCGAACAACTACCTCGGCCTCGCCGATCACCCCCGCGTCCGCGAAGCCGCCGCCGACGCCGCGATGCGGTGGGGAGTCGGTGCCGGGGCGTCGCGCCTCGTCTCCGGGACGATGACGATCCACCGCCGGCTCGAGGAGCGCCTCGCCGACTTCAAGGGGAGCCGGAGCTGCCTGCTGTTCGGGTCGGGCTACCTCGCCAACCTCGGCGTGATCGGCGCGCTCGCCGGTCGTGACGAGGTCGTCTTCTCCGACAAACTCAACCACGCCTCGATCATCGACGGGTGCCGCCTGGCCCAGGCGGAGACCTTCGTCTACGAGCACTGCGACCTCGACCACCTCGCGTGGGGCCTGCGTCAGGCCGACGGCCGCGGCGCCCTGATCGTGACCGACTCGGTCTTCTCGATGGACGGCGACGTCGCTCCCCTGGCCGAGCTCGTCGAGCTCGCCCACCGGTATGACGTCCGCGTCGTCGTCGACGAAGCCCACGCCGTCGGGGCGATCGGCCCTGGCGGTCGCGGCGCGGTCGCCGAGGCCGGCCTCGAGGCCGAGGTCGACGTCGTGGTCGGTACGCTCGGCAAGGCGCTCGGCTCGTACGGCGCCTACGTCTGCTGCGACCCGGGAATGGCCAGGTACCTGACGAACACCGCCCGGTCGTTGATCTTCTCGACCGCCCCGCCGCCGCCGGCCGTCGCCGGCGCGCTCGCCGCGCTCGAGCTCCTGTGCGAGCAGCCCGGCCGGGTCGACAAGCTCCAGGCCGCCGGGGATCACCTCCGCGACCAGCTCGGCCGCGCCGGCATTCCCGCGCCGGTCTCACGGACACAGATCATTCCCCTCGTCGTCGGCGACGCCCGGCTGGCGATGGAGCTCTGCGAGCGCGTCCTCATCCGCGGCGTCTTCGCCCAGGCGATCCGCCCGCCGACGGTCGCGCCCGGCAGCTCGCGGCTGCGCCTCGCGGTGATGGCCTCCCACACCGCGAGCGAGCTCGCCCGCGCGGCCGAGGCGATCGCCCTCTCGGCCCGCGAGCTCGATGTCGAGTTCCAGGCCCCCGTGCCGACCCCGGTGCGCCGGCCGGCCCGCGAGCCCCGAGCCGCCTCGTACGCCCCCCGGCCGCGAGACTACGCCGCGCCGGCGTCACGCCAAGGTCACACGCCGCCGAGCCCGCAGCTCTTCGACGTCGAGTCCGACGTCGTCCCCCACGCCGCCTGAGGTCATGCATCCGGTGTCGGGCGTCCCGGTATCGGTTCGCGGCTGCCTCGTCACAGGCACGGACACCGGGGTCGGCAAGACCGTGCTCGCGTCGGCGATCGTCGCGGGCCTCGTTGCCCGCGGTTTGCGGGTCGCGGCCCACAAGCCGGTCCTCACCGGCCTCGACGACGCCGTCCCCGGCGTGCTCGGCGACCACGAGCTGCTGGCCGGCTGCGCCGGGATGGACCCCGACGAGGTAGCCCCGATCCGCTTCGGGCCGGCCGTCTCCCCCCACCTCGCGGCGACACTCGCCGGACAGGAGATCGACGTTCCGGCAATCGTCGCCCGCGTCACCGCGATCCGTGCCGGCGCCGACGCCGGCGCCGACGCCGTCGTCGTCGAGGGCGTCGGCGGCCTGCTCGTGCCGCTCGCCCCAGGCTGGGATGTCCGCGCGTTCGCCCGTGCGCTCGGCCTCCCCGTCGTGATCGCCGCCCGGCCGGGACTGGGCACGATCAACCACACGCTGCTCACGCTCGAGGCCGCCCGGAGCGCGGGGCTCGACGTCCGCGGTGTCGTTCTCACACCCTGGCCGCACCCGCCGGGCGTGGTCGAGCAGTCCAACCGCGAGACGATCGAGGCGCTCGGCCGCGTGGAGGTCGTCGCCCTGGGGCTCGTCGACCCCCTCACGCGGGCGGGACTCGCCCGCGCTGGGGCCGTGCTCCCACTTGACGCTTGGATCTCCCGCAGACGTCGAGGATCACCGCCCGGGCCCGGGCGGTCAGGCAGCACTCTCCGCGGGGGACCGGGTCGTGGAGAAGGAGACTCTCCAAGAAAAATAGCTGACTGACTCAGGCAACCATTTCACGATGAACGTCGACAAACACGCACCTCCGCAGCCCTGGCGGAGCCCGGTCGACCAACATCCCGACACGCCCCGGCGCCGACCGGCACCCGCACCCTCCTCGTCTTCGGCTTCGTCACGCAGTCGGGCCAATCGTCGATCGACCTCGCAGAAGCGCCGCGCGCCGTACCCGACGCAACGCCGTCGAGCCCGGCGCCAGGTCGATGCACGAATCCACCGCCGGGCCGACGGGTTTTCCGACCGGCCGGCACCCTAGCCTGCCGAGCATGGAAACCGCCCTGTTGACCGAACTCGACAGCCGTCACCTCTGGCACCCGTTCACCCAACAGCAGAGCTGGTCTGACGAGCCGCCGTTGATCGTCGATCGGGCCGACGGGACGACGCTCTACGACACCGACGGCAAGGCCTACATCGACGGCGTCTCGTCGCTCTGGTGCAACGTCCATGGACACCACCACCCGCGGATCGACGCCGCCGTCCGCGCCCAGCTCGACCGCGTCGCCCACTCGACGATGCTCGGCCTCACCCACCAGCCGGCGGTCGAGCTGGCGGCCCGACTCGTCCGGATCGCCCCGGCCGGACTGACCCGGGTCTTCTACTCCGACAGCGGCTCGACGGCCGTCGAGGTGGCCCTGAAGATCGCCTTCCAGTACTGGGCCCAGCAGGACGATCCGGCAGCCCGCCGCCGGACCGGTTTCATCAGCCTCCGCGAGGCTTACCACGGCGACACGATCGGATCGGTCTCGGTGGGCGGGATCGAGCTCTTCCACTCGCAGTACGCGCCCCTGCTGTTCGACGCCTGGCAGGTCGACGCCGGCGACCTCGAGCAGCTCGACGCGATCCTCGAGGCCCACGGAGATCGGGTTGCCGCGATGATCGTCGAGCCGTTGGTCCAGGGAGCCGCGGGGATCCTCGTCCACCCGGCCGGCTACCTGCGGGCCGTGCGCGAGCGGTGCGACGCCCACGGGGTCCTGCTGATCTGCGACGAGGTCGCCACCGGCTTCGGCCGGACCGGGCGGATGTTCGCGTGCGAGCACGAGGACGTCGCACCGGACCTGCTGTGCATCGCCAAGGGGCTGACGGGCGGCTACCTCCCGCTGGCGGCGACGCTGGCGACCGAGCGGATCTATGAGGGCTTTCTCGGCGCCCACGAGGACTTCCGGACGTTCTTCCACGGCCACACGTACACCGGCAATCCGCTGGCCTGCGCGGCGGGCCTGGCGTCGCTCGAGATCTTCGAGCAGGAGCGGACGCTCGAGCTGCTCGGGCCGAAGATCGACCTGCTCTGCCGGCTGCTCGACGAGCAGGTCAGGCCGCTGGGCTCGGTCGCCGAGATCCGCCGTTGCGGGTTCATGGTCGGGATCGAGATCGCCGGGTTCGCGGTCGCCGATCGTATGGGCCACCAGATCACGCTTGCGGCGCGCCGACGCGGCGCCATAGTCCGGCCGCTGGGCGACGTGATCGTGCTGATGGCGCCGCTCTCGATCAGCCTGGACGAACTCGGGCGGCTCGTCGGGATCACGGCCGGGGCGATCGCCGAGGCGACCGGCGAGCGGGCCCTCCAGGCCGCCTGAGCGGCCCTCCCGCCGTCGGCCAACGCCCGGAAGGGCCAACGCCCCCGGAGAGGCCAACGCCCCCAGAGAGGCCTCCTGGCCTCGGCTGCGGCTCAGGCCTCGTAGGGGACGAAGTCCCGCTTGCGAGCGCCGCAGACCGGGCAGTACCAGGTCGACGGAATGTCCTCGAATGGGGTGCCCGCCGGGATTCCGCCGTCCGGGTCGCCGTCGGCCTCGTCGTAGATGTAGCCGCAGGACTCGCAGATCCAGCGCTGGGTCATCGTCGCGCTCATGACCCCAAGCCTACCGACGCGCCCGCCGGGCGGGCGCCCTCAGGACCGCGGCTCGCTCAGCAGGATCCCGAAGAACTTCATGTCGACGTCACGCGTCAGGTCGACGTGGACGTGCTTGATCTCGGTGTACTCGTTGAGCCCGTAGATCCCGTGCTCGCGACCGTTGCCAGACTGCTTGTAGCCGCCGAACGGCGCGACGCAGTTGATCAGATGGTGGTCGTTGATCCAGATCGTCCCGGCCCGCAGGCGGCGGGCGGTCATCAACGCCCGGTCGTAGTCCTCGGTCCAGACGGCGGCCGCCAGGCCGTAGATCGTGTCGTTGGCGACGCTGATCGCCTCCTCGTCGCTTGAGACCTTGATCACCGAGAGGACCGGCCCGAAGATCTCCTCCTGGGCGATCCGCATCGAGTTCTCGACCTCGGTGAAGATCGTCGGCTCGAAGAAGAACCCCTTCCCATCGGGCCCGCTGACGGCCTCGCCGCCGAGCACGCACTTGGCGCCCTCGTCGCGGCCGATCCGGACATAGTCGGCAACGATGTCCCGCTGGGCCGCCGAGACCAGCGGGCCCATGTCGGTGTCGTAGTCCAGCGTGTCGCCCAGCTTGATCGTCTTCGCCCGCTCGACCAGCCGCTCGACGAACTCGTCGTGGATCGAGTCCGGAAGGATCAGCCGGGTGCCCGACTCGCAGGCCTGCCCCTGGTGGAAGAACGTCGCCCAGAGCGCGCCGTCGACCGCGGCTTCGAGGTTTGCGTCCTCGAAGACGATGTTCGGCGACTTCCCGCCGAGCTCGAGCGTGCACTTCTTGATCGTCTGCGACGCCAGTTCCATGATCCGTCTTCCGACGACGGTCGAGCCGGTGAAGGAGACCTTGTCGACGAGTGGATTTGACGCGAGCTCCTCCCCGACGGAGCTGCCCGGCCCGGTGATCACGCTGAGAACCCCCTTCGGCAGGTCGGTCTCCGCGATCAGCTCGGCCAGGCGGAGCGCGGTCAGCGGGGTGTTCGACGCCGGCTTGAGGACGACGGTGTTGCCCATCGCAAGGGCCGGGGCCAGCTTCCAGACGGCCATCAGGAGGGGGAAGTTCCAGGGCACGATCGCCGCGCAGACGCCGATCGGCTCGCGGAGCACGAAGTTGTAGGAGTGCGTCGGGAAGGACACCGGCTCGAGCGGCTCCTGGAGCTGGCGATTGGCGTTGCGGGCGAAGTAGTCCCAGTGGACGATCGACTGGCCCAGCTGGACGGTCGACGCGGCCCGGATCGTCATCCCCGACTCGACGGCCTCGAGCGTCGCGAGCTCGTCCTCGTTCTCGGTCAGCTTGCTGACGACCTGGAGCATGATCCGCGAGCGCTCGTCCGGTGGCAGGTCGGCCCAGACGCCGCCGTCGAAGACCTCACGCGCCTTGCCGATCGCCACCCGCGTCTCCGCCCGGGACATCGACGGGACGGTCGCGACGAGCTCCTCGGTACACGGGTTGCGGACGTCGATCGTCGCCCCGTCGGCCGCGTGGACCCACTCGCCGCCGATGTAGTTTCCCCACGCCCTGACATCCGTCGCTGTGTGGGTCGCCATCTATGGTCTCCTCGAAGTCGAAGCTGCAGTGGGACGCCGGACCACGGTCAGAGGGCCAGGCGGTAGAGCTCGGCGAACTCCTCTTCCGAGGTGTCACGGGGGTTGACGAGCGTGCACGCGTCACCCATCGCCCCGTCGACGAGCAGGTCGATCGACGCCTCGGTGACGCCGACCTGAGAGAGGCGGGTCGGCAGGCCGAGCGAGGCGACCAGCTGGCGAACGTGCTCGCCCAGGGCATGCCCCACGGCTTCGGCCGAGCCGCCGGTCTCGAGCCCGAAGACGTCGTTGACGTCGCGGTAGCGGGCTGCGATCTCGTCGCCTCCGGCCGCGTTGAACTCGATCACCCACGGGAGGTTTATGGCGTTGGCCACGCCGTGCGGGACATCGCAGTGGGCACCGCAGGCGTGCGACATCGAGTGGGCGATCCCGATCGCGCTCGAGGACGTCGGCTGGATCGCGAGGTTCGCTGCGATCAGCATGTTTCCGCGCGCCTCATCATCCGCGGGGTGCTCGAACGCCCGGTGGAGGTTGTCGCGCAGGAGGCGCAGCGCGGCCATCGCGTATGCGTCGCTGTGGGGATTCCACTCGCTCGAGACGTAGCCCTCGATCGCGTGGGTCATCGCGTCCATCCCCGTCGACGCCGCCAGCTTGACCGGCAGGGTTCGCGTCGACTCGGGGTCGAGCAGGGCCAGCCGCGGGTACATCGGGATGTCCCCGATCTGAAACTTCACGTGGGCGTCGCGATCCTTGACGACGGCCACAAAACTGACCTCCGACCCGGTGCCTGCGGTCGTCGGAATGCAGGCCAGCGGCGCCAGCTCCTGCGGGCGGCCCTGGCCGTCGTCGTCCCGTGGAAGCCCGAAGTAGCCCTCCCAGCCGCGGGGATCCCCGCCGTGGACGAAGATCACGTTGGCCACCTTGGCAGTGTCCATCACCGATCCGCCGCCGACTGCCAGAATCGAGTCGGCACCATGCTCGTGGCCGGCCTCGGCCGTCCGCATCACGACCCCGGCGTCGGAGTCCTGGGGGACGCCGTCGACGATTCCCGCGACCTCCAGGCCGCCGTCCTCGACCCCGGCGATGACCCGATCGACGAGGCCGGTCTCCCGGAGCACCTGGTCGGTCACGATCAGGACGCGCTTGGCGCCCTCCTTCGCGAACTCGAAGCCGATCCCGCCGATCAGGTCGTAGCCGGCGATCACGCGGGTCGGCGCGATGAACTGGTAGAACGGCTTGAAGCCTGCCATCTGGCGGGAGCCGAACTCCCCGGCCCGGGCCGTCGCGTCGTCGTCGTACTCGTCCATCAGGGAATGATCAGGTCCTCGCGGCCCGCGTCGCTGAGCAGCTTCTTGTAGCGGGGGAAGACCGGCTTGACGAGCGGAACCAGCTTGAGGATCTTGGCGACCGGACCCTTGGCCTTCATCTGACCGCGCGCCAGGGCGACCGTGATGTTGACCTTGCCCAGCCAGAAGTTGTGGGCCGTATCCGCCTCCATCGTCATCAGGACCTCGTGGACGAGCTCGGTCGGCCCGAGGTCGACCTGGCCCTCCTCGCCCTCGATCAGCTTCGTAGTGATCTGGGCGTCCGGGTTCCGGTAGCGGTACTGGACGATCGTGTTGGCCTTCTTGAACTTGGGCGCCAACTCCTCGTCGGCAGCCAGATCCTGAAAGAGTCGACCGATGTACTGGTAGAGCTCTTGCTCGTCTTTGAAGTAGGCCACTCACCCTCCTCGAGCTTTCGTCGCCGAACGTCGGGACCCCCAGCATATCCCTTGCGAGCGGGCGGGCCGACGGCTCGCGGACCCGCTCCAGAGCCGTCGGCTACGGCCGGGTCGGCGGCTCGGACGGCCTCCAGGGCGTCAGCCTTCGGCGGCGATCACGTGCGAGACGGCGTTGATCAGGGCGAGATGCGTGAAGGCCTGAGGGAAGTTCCCGAGGTGGCGGCCCGAGCGGGCGTCGAGCTCCTCTGCGTAGAGATTGAGCGGCGACGCGTACGACAGCAGCCGCTCGCACAGCTCGCGCGCCCGGCGTGGCTCATTGATCTCGCTGAGCGCGGAGACCAGCCAGAACGAGCAGATCAGGAAGGTCCCCTCCTCGCCGTGGAGGCCGTCGTCGGTTTCCGCGGTTCGGTACCGCAGGACGAGTCCGTTCTCGCTGAGTTCGTCGGCGATCGCCAGCACCGTGGCCCGGATCCGGTCGTCCTCGGATGGGAGGAACCGAAGGAGCGGAAGCAACAGGTTCGAGGCATCGAGGGAAGTCGTCTCGTAGTGCTGGACGAAGACGCCCCGTCCGTCGAGGCCGCGCCCGAGGATGTCGGCCCGGATCACCTCCGCCTCGGCCTGCCACGCCTCGGCCAGCTCGGCTTCGCCCCGGTACTCGGCGAGGCGGGCGCCGCGATCGAGCGCGACCCAGCACATCAGCTTCGACGAGACGTAGTGCCGCGGCTCCCCGCGAGCCTCCCAGATCCCCTGGTCCGGCTCCCGCCAGGCGCCAAGCGCGCCGGCCACCTGATCTCGCAGCACCGGCCAGAGGCGGTCGGGCACGTGATCGTGTCGCTTGGCGTGTATGTAGACCGAGTCGAGCACCGCGCCGTAGACGTCGTTCTGACGCTGGTCGTAGGCCCCGTTGCCGATCCGCACCGGCCGGGCCCCCTCGTAGCCCTTGAGGTGGTCGAGCGTGGACTCGCGCAGATCTCGCTCGCCGTCGATCCCATACATGATCTGCAGCGTCCCGTCCGGATTGCGTTCGAGATCGGCGACGTACTCCATGAAGTCGTCGGCCTCCCAGTCGAGGCCGAGCTCGTGGAGGCCCCACAGCGTGAAGGTCGCGTCGCGCATCCAGCAGTACCGGTAGTCCCAGTTGCGCTCACCGCCCGGGGCCTCCGGGAGCGACGTCGTCAGCGCCGCCACGAGCGCACCGGTCGGCGCGTAGGTCAGGCCCTTCAGGACGAGCGCCGCCCGCTGGAGGTAGCCCCGCCACCGGTGGTCGGGAAACGTCCCGGCCGCCAGCCACGACCGCCAATAGTGCGACGTCCGGTCAAGCTGGGTCTGGGCCTCGTCGTGAGTCCGCGGTCCGCCCAGGCCGGCGGCCCACGAGAGCGCACAGAAGCGTCGCTCGCCCTCGACCATCGTGTGCCGGGCATGCGCCCGGTTTCCGTCGAGGCCGACGCGCATGTCGCTGAACAGGCGGATCGTCGTCGCCCCGTCCGTCGCGTCGAGCACGTGGTCGCCGTCGCCGGCGACCCGCGACCACGCGGTCTCGGCCCGGCCGTAGTCGAAGCGCGGCTCGCAGATCGCCTCGATCGGGACCTCGCCCTGGATGCACTCGATCGTGCGCACGAGCATGTAGTCGGCGTCGTGGTCTGTCGGCGGCCGCGTATGGCCTGTCGCGCACGCCCCGTCCGTCCAGTCGCCGATCGTCAGAGCGTCGACCACGACGACCCAGCCGGTCGGCGTCATCCAGGTCGTCTCGAGGATGTTGGTGCCCGGGAGGTAGCGACGACCCGCCGGCACCTCAACCCCGTAGGGCGCCACCCGGAAGCTTCCGGCGCTCCGATCGAGCAGCGTCGCGAACACGCTCGGCCCGTCGAAGCGCGGCGGACACAGCCACTCGACCGACCCATCCGGCGCGACCAGGGCTCCCGTGTGGCAGTCGGAGAGGAACGCGTAGTCCGCGATCGGCGGGAACGGCGAGTTCTCGGTCCAGACCGCCGGCGGGTAGGGGCTCGACCGCGGTGTCAGGGACGGGCGCATCGCCGAGCCCGCCGAGGTGACCTCTGGTCGCTGCATCCCGCACCGAGCGTATCGCGCGCGACCCGGCGCTGTGTTTTCTTCGGGCCTTCCAGAGGAAGCTCTGCAAATGGTGTTCCATCCCTGTGGTTTGCCGAAACTTCGGTCCTCGTCGAGCGTTACAGTGGTAGTCGAGCGACACTATGGAAGCCTCCGCCCTCCCACGCCCCGCAGCGATCCCGAGACCGAGGCTGGCAGTTCCGGTCCCCGTCCTGCGGCTGCACTCCGATGATCAGCTCGTGGCCCTCTTCCGCGCCGGCTCCGACGACGCCTTCCGGGCGATTCACGACCGCTACCGCGTCCGCCTGCTGGCCTATGCCGCCCAGATGCTCGGTGGATCCCGCGCCGACGCGGAGGATGCCCTCCAGGACGTCTTCGTACGCGCCCACCAGGCACTCCGGTCCAACCGCCAGCCGATCATGCTCCGCGCGTGGCTCTACCGGATCGCGCACAACCGGTGCGTCGACCAGCTGCGCCGCCCGGCGCCGATTCCCAGCGAGATCATGCCGGGGGCGCAACTCGCCCTCTCGCGCGGCGCCCGCCACGACCCGCCGGCCGAAGCCGAGCGCAGCGAGGATCTCCGGCGCCTCGTCGCCGACGTCCACTCACTGCCTGAGCAGCAGCGCTCCGCCCTGCTGATGCGCGAGCTTCAGGGTCTCAGCTACGAAGAGCTCGGCTGCGCGCTCGGGATCTCGGTGGCCGGCGTCAAGTCGCTGCTCCTGCGAGCGCGTGGCGGGGTCCTCGATGCCGCCGCCGCACGCGATGCGCCGTGCGCCGACATCAGGCTCGAGCTGGCCTCCGCGCACGACCGCGGCGTCCGTGCGAGCGGCCGGGCGCGTCGTCACATGCGCGAGTGCGACCAATGCTCGTCCTACCGCGGCCAGCTTCGCAGCGTGAGTCGTCAGGTCGCCGCCCTCGTCCCCGTCGGACCACTCGGGCACCTCGGTCTCCTGTTCGGGATCGGCGGCGGCGGAGCCGGCGCCGGAGCAGGGGCTGGAGCCGGCGGGGGAATCGCCGCGAGCAGCTCGGGCGCCCTGCTCGGTGGAGCGGCGGGTGTCACGGCGACGAAGGTCGCGGCGATCGTCTGCGCATGTGCCCTGGTCGGCGGCGCCGGCGCCCTTCAGGCTTCGGCACCGTCGACGCATCGAAGTCAGACACACGCGAAGGCTCACACGACACGACACGTCTCGAGCTACGTCCCACCGGCGAGCCCGACCGTCGTCGCACACACCGCCGGTGGCACGATCGCCCCGCCGCCGCCGATCACACACCCCGCCAGCGCGGCGCTGCCGACGGTGCCGTCGTCTTTGAGCGGTCAGGACCAACTCGCCCTCTCGCCGACCGGCGCGAACACCGTAGATCCGACGACCACCGACCCTAACCTGGTTTCGCCGGCGGCGGGCACCGACCCGACGACCCTTCCGGGCGCTGCGACGACGCTGCCGGGCGGCCCGACGACGACGTCCTCGACTCCGGGCGCCGCCGGGCTCGCCGGTTCGGCGGATCCGGACGGGTCTGCCGGTGCGACCGGGCCCCCGGTCGCACCCGGGCAGGCCGCGTCGCTGACCTCAGCACAGACGCCGACGTCCGCGTCGTCGTCGGCCGCCGGCGCCGCGGGGTCGAGCGCGACCGGCGGAACCTCGTCGTCCGCGCCTCCGACGCCCGCCTCGGCAGCGACGACCTCGGTCCCGGTGGCCACGTCGTCCGTCCAGCCGACGGCCACGGTCGCGTCGACCCCGCCGGCCAACCGATTCTCGCGCGATGCCGACTCCGTCCACAACCTCGCGAGCGCTCCGATCACCGGCGGCACGTACTCGACCGCGGGTGGCAGCCTGACGGTCCACTGGCAGCACAAGCCCAGGGTGTCGGGCACATCGCATCACACCGTGCAGCAGCACTACGCGATCGACCTGCACTAGCCGAGATCGACGTTCGCCGTCGATGGCCGAGATCGACGTTCGCCGTCGATGGGGTGGCCGCGGCGCAGCCTCACCCGGAGCCTGAGCTCGGAGCGGAAGCCGACGCGCGGAGCGGAAGCCGACGCGAGCTGACGAGCCAGAGGGCCGGGGCGAGCTGACGAGCCAGAGGGCCGGGTCTGCCCGGCCGGGGAGCTAGAGGGCCAGCTCTGCCCAGACCAGACGGCCGTCGCGGTGGTCGGAGCCCCACCGCCGGGCGAGCTGCTCGACGAGTCGGAGCCCGCGGCCGCCGGCCTGCGCCGGCACCTCGTCGCGTACCCGCGGTGTCTGCCCCGATCGGCCGGGGTCGTGGACGGCGATTCGCACGCAGCCGGCGCTCAGCAGCGCATCGAGCCTGATCGTCTGCTCAGGGTCGCAGCCCGAGTGCTGGACGGCATTGGTCACCAGCTCGCTGACGACGAGGGCCGCGTCGTCTCCGACCCGCCTCGATCCGAGCACACCGCGCAATGCCTGCCGGGCGAGCCGGGGCGCAACCGGCCCGCAGGGTAGGTCAAGCTCGAGTCGCCCGTCCGTCGCTCTGATATCCATAAGGTCGGGCATACCCGGCTGACGCCAGATGATTCGGCGTATTTGTCGACCGAGGCGTCGAACGGGACTCGTCGGGGCCCGGCGAGCTCGAACAGCTTCTGCGCCCGCGCGGATTCCCCGAGTGATCTGAGCGCGGATTTCCCGAGTGATCTGAGCCCTCATACCTCGTCCCGTTCGGCGGTCGGGTCCGCCCGTTCGACTGTCGGTCCGGCGCACCAGGCGCCGGGTCCTCGGGCGGCCGAGTCCACCGCCGCAACCCACGCCGGACCCGAGTCCACCGCCGCAACCCACGCCGGACGTTTGCTGCCCGGGCGCGCTTGCGACCAGCCATTCGGGGGTAGCTTCATCCAATGACAGACGACTCCAAAGCTCACCGATCATCCGGTGTTCTCGACACTCTGCTAATACCACTGCGACTTCCCGGCAGGGTCGTCGGCGAGATCGAGAGCGTCTCGCACGCGCTGCTCTCGCTCCAGCGGGCCGCCGAGGTCCACCTCGCGTCGCTCGACGAGCGGGCCGGACAGCTGATCGAGGGACTCGCGGTTCTGCAGGGCTCGATGAATCGCGTCGAGGGCAAGATCGACGCCCTGACAACCCTCGAGGCGACGATCGAGGGGAGGATGGACCTTCTGAGGGACGACCTCAACACCCGAATGCTCGCCGTCGAGGCCGAGGTTCGCGGGATTCGCCCGGCGATCGAGCAGACGGCGCGCGACGTCCAGACGATCGGGCAACTCCTGCCGAATCCTGCCGACGGACCGCTCGCCCGCCTCAAGGACACGCTTACGCCGAGCTGACGGTCGGGGACGGCCCGAGACGGGTTCTGGGAGCCGTCGGCCGAGACGGGTCTCAGGGCCCGTGGGCCGAGACTGGTCTAGGAGCCCGTGGGCCGAGACGGGTCCAGGAGCCGTGGCCCGAGACCCGAGACGGGTCTAGGAGCCCGTGGGTGAGGCGGCGGCGAGCTGCCGCGAGACGAAGTCGTCGATCGTCTTGATGACGAGTTCCGGGGCGTCCCACATCGGGACATGCCCGGTTCCCTCGAGCATCGTGAACTCGGCGCCGGCGATCTCGTTGCGGAAGCGATTGGAGTGGCGAGCCATGGGGAGGATCCGATCGTGCTGGGGCCAGGCGATCAAGGTCGGCGTATGGACGGCGTCGAGACCTTCGATGGCTGCCGTGTTTGCCCGCAGCGCGGCGATCACGCGTCCTTCGATCGGGCAGCGCATCGACGAGACGACCATCTGGACGGCGGCCGGCGGTGCGACCCGCTCGCCGCGCCACATGATGTCGCGGAGCGCCAGCCGGCGAGTCCGGGCTTGGCGCATGACCAGCGCCAGGCTGGGCCGACCGGCGTGAACAAGGGCCCGCTGGCGGACGAAGAACCGAGCCAACCGGCGGCTCTCGTTGCTCTCGGGTGCCCAGCCGCCGGCCGGAGCGAGTGCGACGACACTCCGGGCGCGTCCGCGCTTGGCCAGCTCCAGGGCGATCCCGCCGCCGATCGAGCTGCCGACGATGTGCGCTGAGCCGATCCCGAGCTCGTCGAGCTGTGCCTCGACCGCGTCGCCGGCATCGATCAGACGCAGCGCACCGACCTTCTGGAACTCCGGCCCCCCGTCATGGCCGGGAAGCGTCGGGGCGATGACCTCGTAGCGTTCACCGAGCCTGTCGGCGATCGGCTGCCACTGATGCCAGGTGCCCTTGAAGCCGTGGAGCAGGAGGAGGGGCTCACCCTCGCCTTTGCGGTACAGCGCGGGTGTGACCGTCTCGGGCATCTGCCGCCGAAGTGTAGGAGGCTTGAGAACGGCGCGCTCCGCGGGGGTGGGAGCCGGCCGGCCCGCGGGGCGCGGCCGACCGCAACCCGCCTGCCTCGCTGGCCGCCGGCCCGCGTCCGCGAGGTGCGAGCGCCGCGTTGGCGGGCGACCGGGACGGCGCTCGATTCGGCGTCGACGAGGTCTGCGCGATGCGATCCGCCGGGACGGTGACGAAGACGGCGAGGGATCGGCCTGTCGAGTCGGTCCCGGGCCGGGCCGGATCAGATCGGCCGGGCTGGGTCACGAGGAGCAGACGGGACTCTCCAAGAAAAATAGCTGACTGACTCAGGCAACCATTTCGCGATGAACGTCTCAACATCCACGTCCGCCGCCCGGGACGAGCCCTGTCGATTCACATCCCACACCCCGGGCGCCGACCGCACCCGCTCCCTCGGTGAGTTCTCGCAGAGAGTCTCGTCCGAACCCCTCGGCTGCGCTCCCTCAGCCGACGAGCATCGCCGCGCCGAGTGCGCCGCCGAGGTCGCCGAGGCTGGTGACAAGGACGGCCGGGGGTCGTGAGTCGGCGAACAGGTGAGGCGCCATCGCCGCCGCGATCCGCTCGGCGTACGGCGCGCCCAGCCGGTCTCCGAGGCCGCCGCCGATCACGACCGCCTCGACGTCGAGCAGGTTGACCGCCGAGGCGACGCCGGCCCCGAGCGCGGCGATCGCCCGATCGACGAGCTTCTCGGCCAGCGGATCGGATCTCTTCAGAGCCCGTGCCCAGATCCCGCTCGTCAGCCGGGTGCGACCGCGCTTCTCCATCAGCTCGAAGAGGTCCGTCTCGTGCCCCTTGTCGGCGAGCTCGCGCGCCCTCACCTCCATCGCCGCGCGTCCGGCGTAGGCCTCCATGCACCCGCGCCGCCCGCACGGGCAGCGGGCGCCGTCCAGCTCGACGACCATGTGTCCGATCTCGCCGGCCCCGCCCCGGCCGAGCCACGGCTTTCCGTCGAGGATCAGGCCGCCGCCGACGCCCGTGCCCCAGAACACGCCCAACAGCGAGGCGTATGGCTTGCCCGCCCCGCGTGCGAACTCCGCCGTCGTCGCGACGGTCACGTCGTTGCCGAGGCTGACCGGCGGGCCGAGCGCCTTGCTGATCTCCGCAGCCAGCGGGTATGTGCCCTCCCAGCCGGGCAGGTTGCGGGCCTCGCTGATCGTCCCCTTCGCCTTGTCGATCTCCCCGGGCGAGCCGACACCGATCCCCTCCAGCTTGCCCAGGTCGATCGACGCCGACCCGGCGGCCTCCCTGAGCGACTCGATGATCTCCTTGGCCACATCCCCGGGTCCCCCGGTGGTCGGCGTCGGCCGGCGCGAGGATGCCATCACCTCGTAGTCGTCGTCGACGACGATCGTCTGGATCTTCGTCCCCCCGAGGTCGACCCCCGCTCGCAGGCTCACTTCGCCTTCTCCGCGTGTCCGCCGAACTGACCGCGCATCGCCGAGAGCAGCTTGTTGCCGAAGTCGGCTGCTCCACGCGAGCTGAAGCGGTCGTAGAGGGCCGCACTCAGGACGTGGGCCGGAACGCCCTCGTCAACCGCGGCCACGACCGTCCAGCGTCCCTCGCCCGAATCCGACACGCGCCCGTGGAAGCCGTCGAGCTCCGGCGAGTCGTGGAGGGCCGCGGCGGTCAGGTCGAGCAGCCACGAAGCGACCACGCTCCCCCGTCGCCAGACCTCGGAGACCTCGGCCGTGTCGATGTCGAAGCGGTAGTACTCGGGGTCGCGAAGCGGCGTCGTCTCGGCGTCGTGCTCCTGCTCGGTGTTGCCGACGTTCGCCTGGCTGAGGATGTTGATGCCCTCCGCGTAGGCCGCCATGATCCCGTACTCGATGCCGTTGTGGACCATCTTCACGAAGTGACCGGCCCCGTTCGGCCCGCAGTGGAGGTAGCCCTGCTCGGCCTGCGACGGATCCCCCGTCCGGCCCGGCGTCCGCTCGGCCGCCTCGACCCCTGGGGCGATCGTCGCAAACAGCGGCTCGAGGTGCCCGACGACCTCCGTCTCGCCCCCGATCATCAGGCAGAAGCCCCGCTCCAGACCGAAGACACCCCCGCTGGTCCCGACGTCGACGTAGTGGATCCCCTTCGGCTTGAGCGCCCCCGCCCGGTCGATGTCGTCCCGGTAGTAGCTGTTCCCCCCGTCGATGATGATGTCGCCCTCGTCCATCAGGCCGGCCAGGTCGTCGACGGTCGACCCGGCGTAGGCGGCCGGCACCATGATCCAGGCGGCCCGCGGCTGGGTCAGCTTGCCGACGAACTCCTCGAGCGAGCCGGCGGCCGTCGCGCCCTCGCCGGCGAGCTCGGCAACCGCGTCGGCGTTGACGTCATAGACGACGCACTCGTGACCGTCGCGCATCAGGCGTCGGACGAGATTTGCACCCATCCGGCCAAGACCAACCATTCCGAGTTGCATGGCATCTCCGTTGTCGGGTAGGAGTGCCTGAGCCTACAAGCCGGCGCAAGCAGTCGATCCGGCGTTACGCAGTCGCAACCTGGCTCAGCTCGGCGACCTGCGCCGGGTTGAGCTCGACGCCCGCTGCGGCGCAGTTCTCCTCGAGGTGCTCGACGCTCGCCGTGCCCGGAATCGGCAGCATCACCGGCGAGCGGGCCAGGAGCCAGGCAAGGGCGACCTGGGCCGGCGAGCCTCCAGTCGCCCGAGCGATCGTGTCCAGATGCCCGCCGGGCGCCGCCAGATCGCCTGAGGCGATCGGGAACCACGGCATGAAGCCGATCCCTTTGCGCTCGCAATGCTCGAGCACCCCCTCAGACCTTCGATCGACCAGGTTGTACCGATTCTGGACGGTCGCGACCGGGACGATCCCCCGCGCCATCTCGAGCTCGGCCACGGAGACCTCCGAGAGCCCGATCTCACCGACCTTGCCCTCGTCGCGAAGCTCCCGCAGCAGGCCGAACTGCTCCTCGGCCGGGACCTCCGGGTCGATTCGATGCAGCTGGAAGAGATCGATCCGCTCGAGGCGCAGCCGCCGGAGGCTGAGCTCGCACTCCTGTCGGAGGTATTCCGGCCGCCCGACCGGGTGCCAGCCGCCGGGCCCGGTGCGGACCAGGCCGGCCTTCGTGGCGATCAGAAGCTCCGCCGGGTATGGATGGAGCGCCCGGGCGATCAGCTCCTCGCTCACATGCGGACCGTATGAGTCGGCCGTGTCGATCAGATCCACGCCGAGCTCGACCGCCCGCCGCAGCACGCTGACGCAGCCTTCCGGGTCAGCCGGCGGACCCCAGATCCCGGGCCCTGTGAGCCGCATCGCCCCAAACCCGAGACGGTGAACCCGGCGCTCGCCGATCGCGAAGGTCTCAGGCGGCATCAAGACCAATCTAGGCGACCAGCTCGGCCGCCCGGCCCGCCGAGACCGCCCAGGCCTCCCGCTCGGCGGCGAAGGCCGCCTCCCGCCGCGCGGTGAACGACTCGATCTCCGTCTCGTGGGCCGCAACGAAACGTCGATGCTCGAGCAGGGAGAACTCCGCCGGCTCGACCCGCGGCCGCCACTCCCCGGCCTCGCTCGCGCCCCGCAGATCCTCGAGCTCCGCCTCCGAGACCAGCTCGAAACTGAGCTGGTCAAAGTGCCGCAGGCGCCACGGCGGAGCCTCCTTCGTGTCCCAGATCGGCACGGTCCGCCCGACCAGCTGGTAGCCACCGGGCCCCTCCATGCCGTAGACGCACAGGAACGCCCCGCCGATCCCGACCGCATTGGCCGGCGTCCAGGTCCGGGCCGGCGTGTACTTCGTCGTGACCAGCCGGTGGCGCGGGTCGAGCGGGACGGCGACCGGCGCCCCGAGGTAGACGTCACCCAGCCCGAGCACCAGGTACGACGCCCCGGTCACGATCTCCTGTACCGCCCGCTCGTCCTCGAGGCCGTTGATCCGGCGGATGAAGTCGATGTTGTCAGGGCACCACGGCGCGTCCGACCGGATCGACGTCGCGTACCGCTCGATCGCACGCTCGGCCAGCGAATGGCGCCAGGCGAGCGGAAGGTGGACGACCCGGCCGGGGACGGCGGCCGCCTCCGGCGGCGGGAGCGATGCCTCGAGCGCCGCGAGGAGTCCGAGCAGGGAGTCCGTGTCGATCCGCAGCGGATCGTGCTGGATGTGGAGGGACCGCACGCCCGGCGTCAGGTCGCGGACACCGTCGACGCCCTCGGCCTCAAGCGCCTGCGCCAGCGCATTCGCCCGGACCCGCGACCCCAGGTCGATCACCGGTTCGCCGAACTCCACGAGCACCGCGCACTCGCCGGCCCGTCGATACGTCACCAGGCCGTGGGCTCCGTCGACCGGGCGATCGAAGGCCGGGGCATCCAGTCGAGACCGGCGACTCGAACCGGCGATCCCGTCGACACCCGTCCCGTCGAGTTCGGCCTCGGCCGCCGCGTGGAGCGCCGCAGCCAGTGCCGGGTCGACCGGCTCGAGCCGGACCGCGTCGCCCGCCCGGAGCTGCCCGATCCGCCAGCGGTCGGCCCGGATCACCTGGGCGACGGCCGCGAACCCCCCGAGACTCGGCCCGTCCGGCCCGACGATCACGGCCATGTCGCCCGCGAGCATCACCGTCCCGACGCCGTACGCGCTGTCGAGGATGTTCGACGGGTGAAGACCCGCCTCGCCCCCATCGGCCCGCGCCCATTCCGGCTGCGGTCCGACCAGGCGGATGCCCGTCCGGTCGGACTGGTGGTGAACGCTCCAATCCCCCGCGAACAGGTCGTCGAGCCCGCCCGGCGTGAGGAGATCCGGGGCCCCGTGGGGGCCGAGCACGACGCGCAGGACGACCGAGTTGCCGAGCACCACGGCCAGCTCGCCCAGCCGGCCGTCCGGCGCCCCGACAGGCTCACCCCGAGCCCCCATGCCGGCCTCGCTGACCGCGCCAACCGACCCGCCCGCGCCAACCGACCCGCCCGCGCCAACCGACCCGCCCGCGCCAACCGACCCGCCCGCGCCGGCCGCGCCAACCGACCCGCCCGCGCCGGCCGCGCCGACCGCGCCGATCGGGAGCAGGTCTCCCCGCGTGAGCGCCGCCCCGCCGAGGCGTCCGGCGACGAAGACCGACCGCGAGCCCATCACCGGGACGGTGTCGATCCCACCACGGACGGCCACGTACGCCCGGAGCCCGGCCCCGCGGATCGCCCCGAGCGCGAGCACGCCGCCGGCGGGGACGTCGAACGCCCGCCACGAGTCGACCGCCTCGCCGTCGAGCTTGACCGGGATCGGCGCGCCGGTCACGGCGACGATCGCGGCCTGGGCGAAGCGCAGCCGCGGCCCGGTCAACGTCACCTCGAGCCCGGCCGCGCCCTCGGGATTGCCGACGAGCCGATTGCCCACTCGGAGCGAGCGATCGTCGATCGGCCCGGATGGGGGGACCCCGACCTCCCAGAAGCCTGCCCGACCCGGCCAATCCTGGACAGAGGACAAGGTGCCTGGTGAGAGCACCTCGATTCCCGTCAAGCCGGCCACACCAGCAGACGGACGGGCGTCGGGTCATACCCGTTGCACGGATTGTTGAGCTGGGGGCAGTTCGAGATCAGGACCAGCGCGTCCCGGTCGGCCCGGAGCTCGACGTATTTCCCGGGAGCCGAGATCCCGTCGGCGAACTCGAGGCCGCCGTCGGGGGTCAGGGGGACGTTCATGAAGAAGTTGATGTTCGCCGACAGGTCCCGCTTGTCGAGGCCCCGGCCCCAGGCGAGGGCCTGGGTGAGGAAGGTGTTCCGACAGGCGTGCATGTGCCGGGTGTGCTCCCCGTAGCGGACGACGTTCGACTCCTGGGAGCAGGCCCCGCCAAGCGTGTCGTGGCGGCCGCACGTGTCGCCGACGATCGTCACCAGCGGCTCGCAGTCGAGCGCCAGCAGGCGAGACCCCAACGTCAGGTAGGCCGACCCCTGCTCGCGGATCGTGTCGACCGCGCTGTAGCGGTTGGCGTAGTCGTGGGCGTCGAAGAACAGCGTGTCGACCGCCTGGTTGCCCGAGAGGTCGACGATCCGCAGCGTCTCCCCGGTCCCGAGCTCATGGATCCAGCCGAGGCCGTCGGCCAACTCCCGGTCGAGCCGCGCCGACGCGGCGTCCCGGTCGACCGCCTCGCGCACGCTCATCGGAGGTCGGCCTCGGTTGCCGCGAAGCCTCGCTCGTTCTCCTCGCACGCGACCCGCACCGGGTCGTCCGATTCGACGTCCGGCACCCGGGCGACGACCAGGCGCACCGCGCGGGGGCTCCACTCTGGAGCCGGGTCGAGTGGATGGGGGACGCTCGAGAGGACGACCAGCGTGTCCAGCTCGAAGCGGACCGTCACGTGCGCTCCGGAGGCCGAATGGCCCTCCACGAAACTCAGCTCACCGTCGTCGCCGACGGCGACCTTCGAGAAGAAGTTCGCGTTCGCGACGACGTCCCGCCGGCCGAGGCCGTGCTTGGCGAGCTCGACGACGAATGCCTCGCGGGCGCTCCGCCGCCAGTCGTTGCGCCGCTCGTGGTAGCTCACGGCACCCCACCGGTCGGCGACCGCCGACGCCGTCGCGTGGCCGGTGATCGTGTCGTGCCACCCGCACGTGTCCTGCGTGACCGACGCCAGGACCCGTCCCATGTCCGAGTAGAGCGCGACCCCCGCGGTCAGGCGACTGACGTGCTGGGCCTTCAGGGTGTCCGGCATGCAGTACCGCTCGAGGGGATCGGACGCCCGGAAGAAGAGGGCCGACACGTTTGCACCGCCCTCGACGTCGGTCAGCGTTAGGGCCGTCCCCCGCCGGCAGACCCGCGACCAGCTGGCCCCGCCTGGGAGGATCGCCTCGAGGATCAGCCGCTCGGCCAGGCTCGTCACCTCAGACCGTCCGGATTCGCGGATCGGCCCAGGCCTGGGCGAGGTCGACGGTGAAGTTGACGACCACGTACGCAGCCCCGAGCAGGAGCGTCGTGCCGGTGATCGCGGGGAAGTCCGAGTAGGCGATCGACTGGTCGAGGTAGAGGCCGAGCCCCGGCCAGGCGAAGATCTGCTCGACGACGACGATCCCGCCGAGCAGCAGCCCGAACTGGAGGCCGCTCATCGTCAGGGCCGGCCCGGCCGCGTTGCGCAGGGCGTGGCGCAGGAGGACCCGCCGCTCGCGTAGGCCCTTCGACCGGGCGGTCCGGACGTAGTCCTCCCGCATGATCTGCTCGCACGACGTCGCCAGGGTCCGGGCGATCGCGAGGGCCGGCAGCAGGGCGAGCGTGAAGGCCGGCATGATCAGATGGACGAACGCGCTCCAGAAGAGGTTCGGCTCGCCGTGGAGGAGCGAGTCGACCAGCAGCAGCTTGGTCGGGCCGTTCGGAAGGACGAGGGTGTCCGAGACCCGGCCGGACGCCGGGAGGAGATGGAGCGTCGAATAGAAGACGAGGATCGCCAGGAGTGCGGTCAGGAAGGTCGGGATCGACGCCCCGCCGATCAGCCCGAGCCGCAGCAGGCGGGCCGGCCGGCCGCCGCCGACGAGCAGCAGGCCGAGACCGACGCCGAGCGCCGCGGCCAGGGCCGCCGCCGAGAGGGCCAGCTCGAGGGTCGCCGGGGCGAACGTCCCGAGGTCCTGGGTGACCGGGTTGCGCGTCCGCAGGGACGTCTCGAGGTTTCCGTGGGCCAGCCGGTCGAGGTAGTCGACGAAGCGCTCGGGCAGCGGCTTGTCGTAGCCCAGCTTGTGGCGCTCCTGGGCGACGACCGCCGGCGAGGCGCTCGCGCCGACCATCGCCCGGACGGGGTCGCTCGGGATCACCGCCTGGAGGGCGAAGACGATCACCACGAGGCCGAACATGACCGCCACGAGGGCGATCAGCCGGCGTCCGATCAGACTCGCCATCAGCCGGCGGCCCGCTTGAGGTCGGCCAGCGTCACGGTCCACGGGTAGGCCGGGACCTGCTCGACGCCGGTGAGATCCTTGTTCAGCACGAAGACGTTCTTGACGTCCCCGAGGAAGAAGATCTCGTTGCTGTTGACGACGTCCTGGCCGACCTCCTGGTAGAGCGACGTCGCCTGGGCGGCCGGCGCGCTGAGCGCCTTGTTGAGCAGGCTGTCGACGGTCGGGTCCTTGAAGCCGAGGAAGTTCAGGCCCCCGGTCGAGTCGAACAGGATCCTGGCCCAGGTGTCCGGATGGGAGGCGTCCGGCGTGTTCGTCTGGAGCATCAGGTCCGGCGCGGCCTTGAGGTTGTTGACGTAACCGTAGACCTGGGGGAGCTGGACCTCCTTGACCGTGACCTTCCACCCGGCCTGCGCGAGGTCGGCCTGGATCAGCTCGCCGACCCGCCGCTGGACGCCGGACTCGTCAGCCGTGTAGGCGAGCGTGATGTTCTTCGTCGATGCCGCCTTCGCCCCGGCGGTGGCGAGCTTCGTGTCCGGCGCGTAGGGGAGCTTCGGCTGGTTCGGGAGGATCGCCTCTGGATACGCGCCGATCGACGGCGTCGCCGTCCCCGAGTAGGCCTCGGCCACCAGTTGGGGGATGTTGACGTCCGAGCGGAGCGACGCCCTGACGGCGGGGTTGTCGAACGGCGGCTTGTTCGTGTTGACGTAGAGCAGCAGCCGCAGGAACGACGGGAACTCCTCGGCGTGGACGTTCGACGGGAGGGAGTTGAGCTCGGACGCGGGGAACGAGTGCATGATCGCGTCGACGCCGCCGTTCTGGAGCTCGAGCTGCTGGGTGCCGATGTCCGGCGTGATCTTGATCAGGACCTCCTTGAAATACGGGGCGGTTCCCCAGTAGTCGGTCGACCGTGTGAGGACGTACTGGCGGCCGCGGTCGAACGCCGTCAGCTCGTACGGGCCGGTCCCGTCGTCGTGGGTCTGCAGCCACGTCTGGGCGTGGTCTGACCCGGCGTGGGTGGCAAGTGCCCCCGGGCCGATCACCTTCGGCCCCCAGCTGGAGGCCATGTAGTCGATGAACGGGTTGACCGGGGACTTGAGGTGGACGACGAAGGTCAGCGGGTCCGGCGTGTCCATCGAGGCGATCGGCCTGAGCATGTAGGCCGGCGCCTGGTTGACGGCCAGCCGCCGCTGGAAGCTTCGCTTGACCGACTCTGATGTCATCACGCTGCCGTCGTGGAAGTGGACGCCCGCCCGCAGGTGGAAGGTGTAGGTCAGGCGGTCGGGCGAGATCGTCCAGCTCGTCGCCAGGTCGGGGATGATCTTCGTCGAGCCGGTTGCGTAGGTGACCAGGCCGTCGTAGGTCGAGAGGATCACCGAGTTGCCCTCGATATCGTAGAAGATGTCCGGGTCGGGGACCGACATGTCGGCGAGATAGGGGATCCGGAGGATCTGGTCGGTCGCCGAACTCGACGCTCCCGATCCGGACGTCGAGGTCCCCGGCGACGAGGTCGTCGACGCGGCGCCGCAGCCGGCCAGCGCAAGCGCGCCGGCGACCAGGCAGATCGGGGCCAGGCGGGCTCGGCTGAGCTTCATCGAGTCGTCCTTTCATCGAGGCTGCGATTGGCCTTGTCACCAAGCAGGTTTGCGACCAGCGCGAGCGCCGCCACGCCGAGCGCCGGGGCCAGGGGGACCCAGGCGTAACCGAAGAGGTACTCGAGGCCCTGCGAGCTCATCGCCCCGAGCTCGGCCGCCGGCGGCGGGGCGCCGAGGCCGATGAACGAGAGGGCCGCGAGCGCGAGGATCAGGTTGCCGACGTCGAGCGACATCGCGACGATCACCGGGGCGAAGGCTCCCGGGAGGAGATGGCGGAGCACGAGACGGGCCCGGCCGACGCCGGCCAGGCGGGCGGCCTCGGCGTGGGGGCGGGCCGCCAGGGCGCGGACCTCGCCACGCACGATTCGCGCATACCACGGCCACCAGACGATGCTGAGGGCGAGCAGCGTGTGGAACAGGCTCGGCCCGACGGAAGCGATCACCGCGATCGCCAGGACGGGAGCCGGGAGGGCGAGGAAGAGGTCGGTGAGCCGCATCAGGATCGTGTCGACGATGCCGCCGAAGGCCCCCGCCAGAGCGCCGACCAGACCGCCGAAGGCCGCGCCGACGAGGATCACCCCGAGCGCCGAGAGCCACGATGCCCGGGCGCCGTAGAGGACGCGGGAGAAGACGTCACGGCCGACGTCGTCGGTCCCGAACGGATACCGGAATGACGGATCGTGGAACGGTCCGGCCGTCGTGATGTCGAGGGCCGAGTGGGTCGCGAAGACGGTCGGGAGGACGAGCATGACAAGGGTGACGATCCCCAGGGGGATCAACGCCCGACGGGCGCTCGCCGTGCCGAGGCCGGCCTCGGCGCCAGCGCGGCGGCGGCCGATCGGGAACCTCGGGCCCAAGGCCATCGCCGGGAGCCAGCGGCCTGGGGTCACCGGAGCACTTGCCATTACGCAGGCCCGGCCGCGGCGGGCGCCGCGCAGCGGGCGAACGGATGGCCTCGCGGCGGCCACCCGGCGAGACCCAGAACCATCAGGCGGCCTCGGCGACGTCGGGAACCGCGGCGAGCAGCTCCCGCGTGTAGTCGTGGGCCGGCTTGGAGAAGATCTGGTCGGCCGGGCCCCGCTCGACGACGACTCCCCTGTGCATAACGGCGACCTCGTCGGCCACGGCCCGGGCGGCGGCGAGGTCGTGGGTGACGAAGAGCAGGGCGATGCCGAGCTCGGCCCGGAGATCACAGAGCAGGTTGAGGACCTGCGCGGCGAGCGAGACGTCGAGCGCTGAGACCGGCTCGTCGCAGGCCAGCAGGGCAGGCGGCACGGCGATCGCCCGGGCGATCGCCGCCCGCTGGCGCTGGCCACCCGAGAGCTTGCGGGGGAAGGCGGCGGCCGCCTCGGCGGGAAGACCGACCGACTCGAGGGTCGCCGAGACCCGGCCGGCACGCTCGGCCCGGGGGACGTCGAGCGCCGCCAGCCGCTCGGCGATCTGGTCGCCGATCGACATCCACGGCGTCAGCGAGGCGCCGGCGTCCTGGAAGATCAGCTGGGGTGGGGCTCCCGGTCCGCGGCGGACGCTGCCGGCGGTAGGGTCGAGCAGGCCGACGACCATCCGTAGGAGCGTCGTCTTCCCCGAGCCGGACTCGCCGACGATCGCCAACGACCCGCCGGCCGGAAGGGAGAGGCTGACCCCGTCGACGGCGCGCAGCGGCTCCGGCCGGGCGGCGAACGGGTGGGGTCGGGGGCGGGCGTACTCGCGGACGACCTCGTCGAGGACGAGCGCCGGCACCGGCAGGTCGGGCTCCTGGCCCCGGCGGCCGTCCGTCGAGCCGGCGGCGGCGCCGAGGACGACGAGCGGCCCGGGTGCGAGCGCCCGGCCCGGTCGCCCGGCGGTTGCCGGCCAGGACTCGAGGGCGCCGACGTGGTGGCACTCACAGCGTCGGTCGCCCGAGGCCGACAGCGGTGGCGCCACGGCCTCGCAGTCGGCATCGGCCCGGGGGCAGCGGGGAGCAAACGCGCAGCCGGCGAGCGGCCGGCGTGGATCCGGCGGCTGGCCGGGAAGTGACGGGAGGTCCCCGCCGGCGATCAGGCCGTCGAGCCGCGGCCGGCTGGCGAGCAGGCCGACGGTGTAGGGATGCTGGGGGCGCCCGAGGATCTGCTGGGTCCGGCCGACCTCGACGATCCGCCCGGCGTAGGCCACGGCGATCCGGTCGCAGATCCGGGCGGCGACGCCGAGGTCGTGGGTGACGAGGAGGAGGGCGACGTCGCGCTCGCGGGCGGCGGCCGCGAGGAGGTCGAGGACGCGGGCCTGGACGGTGACGTCGAGCGCGGTGGTCGGCTCGTCGGCGACGACGAGGCGGGGCGAGCGGGCGAGCGCCATCGCGATCATGACCCGCTGGCGCAGTCCGCCGGAGAGCTCGTGCGGGTAGCAGCGGGCCTTCACGGCCGGCTCGGGGATGCCGGTCTGGCGCAGCAGCTCAACCACCCGATCGGCGTCCGCGGCGTCGTCGCCGGCGCCCGCCGAGAGGGCCTCGGCAACCTGGGCGCCGACCCGCATCGACGGGTTCAGCGAGCTCATCGGGTCCTGGAAGACTGCGCTGATGTACGCGCCGCGGCGGGCGCGCCGCTGGTCCTCGGTCGCGGCGACCATGTCCTCGCCGTCGAGGCGGACGGCGCCCGACAGCACGGGGTGGGGGTCGCGCGGGAGTAGGCCGAGGGCGGTCAGGCCGAGGACGCTCTTGCCGGAGCCGGACTCGCCGACGAGGCCGAGGATCTCCCCGGGGGCGATCGTCAGGCTGGCGCCCCGAAGGGCGTGGACCCGGCCGGCCGGGCTCTCGAAGGTGACGTGGAGGTCGTCGACCTCGAGGGCGGGGACGACCGCCCGGCGGCTGGGCGGGCTGGGGGCCCGGGTCGAGGCGGCCGGGCTCACGCGGTGACCCCGAGCTCGGGGACCGGGCGCCGGGCGAGCGTGTCGAGGACCTCGGCGGCCGTCACGAGGCAGTCGCGCTGGAGGTATTCCATCGCCAGGAGGGCGGCGTCGTGTGCGGCGAGCGACGATCCGCCGACGCAGTCGGTGACGACCCGGCAGTGGTAGTCGTGCTGGTGGGCGTCGGCGAACGTGTAGTGGACGCAGACGTCGGTCAGAGCACCGACGAGGATCAGCGTGGAGACACCGAGCGACTTGAGGACGAGCTCGAGCTCGGTCGCAAAGAAGGCGGAGTACCGGCGCTTGCGGATCAGGTACTCGTCGGGCCGGGGTTCGAGTCCGTCGGCCAGCTCGGTCGAGACCTCGCCCTCGAGGCAGTGGACCGTCTCGGTCCCGTCGAGCTCGCGGCCGAAGTCGACGAGCGACGGCTTGTGGACCTCCTGGACGAAGACCACGGGCACGTCATGGAGTCGGGCGGAGCCGACGATTTCTCTGACCAGTTCGTGGCGGGCGTGGCCGCCGGGCATGATCGGGATGCCGCAGCCCGCGGGCATCACCTCGCCCTTCTGGACGTCGATCACAACGAGGGCGCTCGTGCCGTGAAGTACCAATTTCTGCTCCTGGAAATGCAAAAGGCCCGGAAGATCTCGTCTCCCGGGCTTTTATCCCTCCGTGTCAGCGCGGCTATGTGAGTGCCGGCCTGTCCTCTCGGACCAGTCCTGCCGACCTGCTCGGCAGCGGAACCCTAGGACGCAGCCAATATAAGTTCGCGATGGCCGCCCGCGATATGTCCGGGCGTCCAGGATTTCGGGTGACCGGTTGGACGTGCGGTCCAGGCCTGAGGGCCGATTCCGCGTCGCGCGGGGATGACCGGCGTGGATCGACGCGGCCCGGCGCGTGCAGATCGCCTGGGCCGGGTGTGCGGCTCGGTCTCAGAGACCGGATCAAGCGTGGCCGCAGCGCAGCAGGTGACGCCAGTCGCCCTGCCTGCCGCGAACACGAACATCGGGGCGCCCGGATTCGAACCGGGGACCTCGCCGACCCGAACGGCGCGCGCTACCAGGCTGCGCCACGCCCCGATGACCGTCCAAGTATCCCACAGGCGGACGCCCACGACCGACTCGGCGCGACGTCGCGCTCGCGCCCGGCTGGCCTGCCGTCCGTCGAAGGCCGGCGGACCGGCATACTCGGACGCGTGGCCGCCCTCGAGGAGATCATTGCCGCCCTGGACGTTCTGCTCGAGCCGGACGCGTTCGCAGACCACTGCCCGAATGGACTGCAGGTCCAGGGGCGGGCCGATGTTCGGAAGGTCGCGACCGGCGTCTCGGCCACTCGCGCGCTCTTCGAACGGGCGATCGACGCCGGGGCAGACCTCGTCCTCACCCATCACGGCCTGTTCTGGGACGGCGATGACCGGCGGGTCGTCGGTCGCCTCCACGACCGGTTGCGTGTACTCCTGACCGGCGACGTCAGCCTCGCCGCCTACCACCTTCCGCTCGACGGGCACGCGACGATCGGCAACAACGCGCTGATCGCCGACGGACTCGGCTGCGTCGCCCCGGAGCCGTTCGGCGAGTACCGAGGCAGGTCGATCGGCTGCCGGGCGCGCTTTGCCGCAGACGGCATCCCGCCAGACGAGCTGGAGGACCGGATCGCCGGGCTGACCGGCCGGCGGCCGCTCGCCTTCATGGCGGGCCCCGACCGTGTCCGGACGATCGGGATCGTCTCGGGCGCGGCGAGCGGGCACCTCGACGAGGCGGTCGCCGCCGGACTCGACGCCTTCCTCACGGGGGAGCCGGCCGAACGGGTCATGGCACAGGCCGAGGAGTCCGGGATCCATTTCATCGCGGCCGGCCACTATGCGACCGAGACGTTCGGCGTCCGGGCGCTCGGCGCCCACCTGACCGAGCGCTTCGGTATCGACCACGTCTTCCTCGACCTCCCAAACCCGATCTGAGCGGGACGGCTCCGGCTCGGGAAGGCGGCGCATCCGGGCCGCTCGCCGGCGTCAGCCGGCCGCCACCGAGACTCGGACCGACGGTCCAGTCCGGCCGTCCGGGGGTCTACGGGCCGGTAGAGACCCGATCATCCGTCCTTGGTGCTTGTGTGCGTCCGCTCGAGACGATATACAGGTCAGGTCAAGAACATAGGAGGCCGCACAGATGCCGAATCACCTGACGCCCACCGAGCTTGCCCGCGAAGCCGGTCTCGAACGTCGCGACGTGATCACCAAGTGCATGCAGATGGGCGTGCCCATCTTCCAGGGCCGGATCGACAAGAACCTGTTCCTGAGCAATCTGCGGAGCGCCACCGACCCCCGCCAGCCCGCGGAGGCCTAGCCCCGGACGACCGATCAAAACCCGCGGGTCGGGCCCGGACGCACGGCACCGGGAACCTGTGCCGGCGCTCAGACGCCGACGGACGAGCGTCCGACGTCGGTCACGACGCAGCTCGGAGCCCGATCCGAACCGGCCCGCGGCGGATCGGTCGCCTTACCCCTGGCTGCTCTGGCGCAGCAGCGTCGTCGTCGTCTGTTCGAGGATCTTCCGCCAGGCGCGGGTCTTCTCCGGCTCGTCATCGAAGTGCTCGAGGACCTGGCGAACCCGGGTTGCCGAGATCTCGATCCCGTGGCGGGCGCAGACCTCCTTGAGCGAGTCGTAGTCCCCGGCCAGCTTCAGGGTCACCGACTGGAAACCGTGGCGGGCGATCGCGATCCGCTTCGTGAAGTCCATGATCGCCGTCTCGAACATCAGCTCGTCGTCGACCTCCGGCTCGATCAGGACGATGTCGACCCCGGGGTAGCGCTCCTCCCACCGGCGGGCCATCTCGTGGAGCCTCTGGTGGGCGAACATCTTGAAGGCCTGGTATCCGATCTGCGGGAAGCCCATGTCCGACACCCGGCGAGGCCGTGGCCCCCGCCAGGTCATCACGGTCTTGCGAAAGTCGTTGACGTATGGGACGAGGGGGTTGATCACGACGACCAGCTTCGCCCCGCGTTCGATCGCGATGTCGAGGTTCGTCGTCGAGACGATCCCCCCGTCGATCAGCTCGCGGCCCTTGACCATGACCGGTGAGTAGACGACCGGCAGGGCCGTCGATGCCCGGACGGCGGTCGAGATCGGGACGTCGTCCCAGTCGGGCCCACCGAAGACGACCCGCTCGCAGGTATCCAGATCGGTGGCCACGACATACAGCTCGCGAGCCAGCGTCCGGAAGTCGTCGGTCCGGCTGGGATCCGCCGCCAGTACCTTGCGGACGTAGTCCTCCATGCCGCCGCCGGTGTAGAAGCCCGACGGGAGGGACTCGGCCAGGCCGAAGAGCATGTCGACGACCGACGTCGGGCCGATCCCGCCGCCGAGCAGACGCCCGGCGAGAACAGCCGCCCGCAGCGGCAGGACGGCGCCCTTGCGGGCGTACTCGAGGACGTCGACCCGCAGGAGAGTGCCGATGTCGATGTCTCGCAGCGACGCCGGCCCCCGGCTGACGGCGCGCATCATCTCCTCCGGCCTGATCCCGTTGGCGGCGAGCGAGGCGATGAACGAGCCGGCCGACGTACCGACGAAGACATCGAAGTCGTTGACCGTGGAGTTGACGCTGAGCAGGTCCAGCGCCCGGAGTGCGCCGATCTCGTAGACGCCGCCGGTGAATCCCCCACCGCCGAGGACGAGCGCCGTCTTCGACGGGCGCGCCCGTCGGGCCGGGCCGCGGGCCCGCGTGGACCGCGGGCCGACCCGCTGTTCACCGGCGGATGCGAGCTTGACTACGTTTCCCATCGTCAACCGATCATACGTCTGTGGCTGGCTCCGCCCGAACGGCAGCCCCTCAACCGCGCCCGAACCGCTCGACCCGACCTCCGACGCCAGACCCGAGTGCGCCACCGGGACCAGGCCGCGGCCTATGCTCCGTGACGCTTGACCGGAGCTCTGCGCCTGTTCCTGCCCGTCGTCCTGCTCGCCTCGCTGGCCGGCGTGTCGACGACCGCCGTCCCGAGCGCCAGCTCCGCCCGTACCCCCGCCCCGAAGGCCGCCTCCGGTCATGCCGGCGGCGCGAGCGCCAGCTCGGCCCGTACCCCCGCCCCGAAGGCCGCCTCCGGTCATGCCGGCGCCGCGAGCGCCGGCTCGGCTGCCACGAAGTCCGGCTCCGACCGCGCCGGCACCCCGACGCCGCGCGCCGGGCGGGCGACGGCCGCTTCGACCGGCGGAGCGAGCCCGACGGCCGCTTCGACCGGTGGCGCGACTCCGACGGCTCCGGTCTCGCGCCCGACGACCGGTCCGCCGACTGCCCAGCTGGCCAAGCTCCGCGCGACGCTCGGCACCGAGATGCACCACGCCGGAAAGTCGTCAGGGGCCTATGTCGTCGACCTGACCACCGGCCAGGTTCTCTACTCGCTTCATCCGACGACCCCGCGGATCCCGGCGTCGGTCGAGAAGCTCTACACGACGTCGACAGTGCTCGCCAGGTTCGGCCCGGCCACCCAGCTGCAGACGAGCGTGCTCGGCGTCGGCAGCGCCGACGACAAGGGCGTCTGGACGGGGAACCTCTACGTCCACGGCGGCGGCGACCCGACCTTCGGCACGGACTCGCCGCCCGGTAGCCAGGCGACACCGACGATCCTCGCGTCAGCCCTCCTCGCCGCGACCGGGATCACGCGCGTCGACGGCGCCGTGATCGGCGACGAGACGCTGTTCGACCAGCGGCGGGGGGATCCGTCGAGCGGCTACCTTCCCGACTCGGAGCTCGACGGCGAGCTGAGCGGGCTGGCCGACGACCATGGCAGCCTCGGCGGCCTCTCCTCCCCCGCGGTATTCGCCGCCTCCCAGGTCGCGAAGGCCCTCCGGGCGTCCGGGGTCGCCGTGACCGGCCGCACCGGCGTCGGGCCGACCCCGAAGGGCGCCCGCCTGCTGGCAGGCGTGAAGTCGCCGAACCTGGCGACGATCATCGCGCTGACCGATCAGCCGTCGGACAACTTCTACGCCGAGACCCTGCTCAAGGATCTCGGCGCCTACTACGGGTCCGGCGGCTCGAGCGCAGCGGGAGCCGCCGTCGTCCGGGCGTGGCTCGCCCAGCTCGGGATCCGCCCGCACCTGGTCGACGGGTCGGGCCTCTCGCCCACCGACCGGACCACCCCAGAGCAGATCGTGACCCTCCTGGCCGACCTCAAACCCAACGCCGCCGGACCGCTCGCCCCGATCGGCGCGGCCCTGATGGCGGCCCTCCCGGTCGCCGGACGGAGCGGGACGCTCGCCGACCGGATGCAGAAGACCCCGGCCGCCGGGAGATGCCAGGCGAAGACCGGCACGCTGACCGGGGTCTCCAACCTCGCCGGCGTCTGCGACGGGCGCTATGCGTTCGCCTTCCTGATGAACCAGATCGGCGACACCAAGGCCCATACGCTCCAGGACGACATGACCGAGGCGATCGCCGCCCTCACGCCGGGCTGACGTGACGGATCTCGCCGAAGTGTCCGCACAGACCACGGCGCTCAGCGGGCGCCAAGGCCCTCGAGTAGGCCCTCAGATGAGACGGACGCACCCTCGCCGGTCGTCGACCCCGGCACGCCGATCGCGCTCGAGTGCGCGACGCGGCGCCGCGTGATGTCGGTGAGCGACCGCGCGGACCGGATCACTCATGCAGGCCGACCCGCTCGACCAGTCCGGCCTCGTCGAGCACGGCCACGCCCAGCCGCTCGGCCTTCTCGAGCTTCGAGCCGGCGCTCTCGCCGGCGACCACGAAGTCCGTCTTCTTGGAGACCCCGGTCGTCACCCGTCCGCCGGCCCCGACGATCAGCTCGGTGGCCTGCTCGCGCGAGAGCGTCGGCAGGGTCCCCGTGAGGACGACCGTCAGACCGGCGAGCGGTCCCTCGCCCGGCGGCGGGCCGGCCTCGGTGAAGCACAGCCCGGCCGCCCGCAGGCGGTCGATCTGCTCGCGCATCGCCGGCTCGGCCAGCTGCCCGGCGATCGTCTCGGCCATCTTCGCCCCGATCCCCGGCGTAGCTTCGATCTCCTGCGGCGTGGCCGCCAGCAGGGCGTCGATCCCCCGAAACCGCCGTGCCAGGTTCTGTCCCGTGACCGCGCCGACCTCCTCGATCCCGAGCGCGAACAGCACGCGGCCGAAGGACCGCTCACGCGACGCGGAGATCGCGGCGATCAGGTTCGCCGCCGAGACGTCGGCGTAGCGGTCGAGCTCGGTCAGCTGGTCCGCCGTCAACTCGTAGATGTCCGGCGCCGTCGTGATCAACCCACGGGCCTGGAGCGCGGCGACCTGCTTCTCGCCGAGGCCGTCGATGTCCATCGCCCCGCGCGAGACGAAGTGCTTGAGCAGCTGCCACTGGCGCCCCCGGCAGACCGGGTTCGGGCACTTCGTGAAGACGGCGTCCGCCGGCTTGACGGTCGGCGTCCCGCAGACCGGGCACGCCGCCGGCGGCCCGGGCGGCGGCGAGCGATCCGCGCGCCCGACTGCACCCGGCGCCGGCGAGACGACCTGGGGGATCACGTCGCCGGCACGCAGGACGATCACCTCGTCGCCGGGACGGACGTCCTTGCGGCGGAGGTCCTCCTCGTTGTGGAGCGTCGCCAGCTTGACCGTCACGCCGCCGACGACGACCGGCTCGAGCTCGGCGAACGGATGGAGGTCGCCGAACTTGCCGACGTTCCAGTGGACCGCCCGCAGCGACGTCTTCGCCGTCGTCGGCGGGAACTTCCAGGCCACCGCCCACCGCGGATCCCGCCCGACTGCACCGAGCCGGCGCTGGAGCTCGTGGTCTGAGACCTTGATCACGACGCCGTCGATCTCGAAGTCGAGCCGACCCCGTCGCTGCTCCCAGGCCAGGCACTGGCCGACGACCTCGTCCTCCCCGTGGAGCAGCTGGATGTCCGGGTTGACCGGAAAGCCGGCCGTCCGCAGCCAGGCCAGAGCCTCCCACTGGCTGCCCAGCTCGAGACCCTCGGTCACGCCGACCGCGTAGGCCAGCATCGAGAGGGGACGCTCCGCGGCCAGCGCCGGGTCGAGCTGGCGGATCGTCCCGGCGGCCGAGTTCCGCGGGTTCATGAAGGTCTGCAGTCCGGCGGCCGCCCGGCGCTCGTTGAGCGCGGCGAAGTCCGGCAGCGACATGTAGATCTCGCCGCGCACCTCGACCAGCGGCGGCCCGTCGGCGATCCGCAGGGGGATCTGGGCGATCGTGCGCAGGTTGTGGGTCACGTCCTCGCCGATCTCGCCGTTCCCCCGGGTCGCCCCCCGCTCGAAGACGCCGTCGCGATAGACCAGGGAGATCGCCAGCCCGTCGATCTTCGGCTCGCAGACGAACTCGAAGGCCGGCTCGTCGATTCCCTCCCGCGCGAGGTGCCCCCGCATCCGCGAGACCCAGCCGCGGAGCTCGTCCTCCGACCGGACGTTCGCCAGGGAGAGCATCGGTCGCAGGTGGGTGACCTTGCCGAGCCGGCTGACCGGCTCGCCGCCGACCCGCTGGGTCGGCGAGTCCGGCGTGACGAGGCCCGGGTCGGCCGCTTCGATCGCACGCAGCTCGTCGAACAGGGCGTCGTATTCGTCGTCGCCGATCTCCGGGTCGTCGAGCACGTAGTACCGCCGCTCGTGGTGGACGAGCAGCCGCCGCAGCTCCGCGGCTCGCCCGGCGGCGCCCGGCGACGGGGACGCGGGGGACTCGTCAGTCATCCAGCAGGCGCTCGAGCTCGAACTCCCGCAACAGCTCGATCCCCGGCACGTGTGTCAGGTCGAAGTGGATCGGCGTCAGGGCGATCCGCCCTGCGGCGACCGCCGCCAGGTCTGTGCCGACCTCGTCGTGGTAGCCGGGATCCGTGCCGTAGACCCAGTAGCGCCGGCGGACCCCCTCCTCATGCTCGAGCCGCAGCTCGTCGCGATAGATCCGCTTGCCCAGGCGGGTGACATCCACCCCGTCGGGCGTCCCCCCGGGCACGTTGATGTTGAGCAGCGTCCCAGGCGGCAGCGGCCGCGACTCGAGCGTCGCGACCAGTCGACCGACGAACCGTGCCGCCAGGCTGAAGTCGTAGCCCGACCCGACGCTGAAGTCGAGCTCCCGGGAGAGCGACTGCTGGGACACCGCAACCCCCGGGACGCCGAGTACCAGCCCCTCGAGCGCGGCGGCGACCGTTCCGGAGTAGGTGATGTCGTCGCCCATGTTCGCCCCGTGGTTGATCCCCGAGACGACGAGGTCCAAGCGGAAGTCGTCGATCAGCCCGAGCTGGGCAAGTCGCACGCAGTCGACCGGGGTCCCGTCGGTCGCGTACCCGACGCTCCCGTCGCCGAAGTCGACCTCGGTCACCCAGAGCGGCCGGCGGGTCGTGATCGACCGTGCCATCGCCGAGCGATTCCCGTCCGGCGCGATCACGACAAGCCGGACGCAGTCCAGGCCGTGGAGGGCGCGCCGCAGGCTCTGCAGCCCGTCGGCCTCGATTCCGTCGTCGTTGGTCAGCAGGACGTTGAGCACACCCGCAGGATATTCACGCCGGCTCCGACCCCGGCCCGCGCGGGCCGTCGTTCTCGGTGGCGTGCTCCGGGCTTGACCCCCGGTCGGCGCCGGTGCCCTGGTGGTCTGCCCGCCCGTAGAGAGCCTCGCGGACCTGGCTCTCGTAGAGCTGCGGCGATCCCGCGCCGCGGTCGGTCCGGGCGCGTTGGGCGAGCTGCGCGAGACCCCACACCTGACGCAGGCGTCCACCGCAGAACTCGCATCTCACGTCGTCATCGCTCCCCCGCGAGAGCTTGCCACGCCTACCACACGATTCACACCGCGACAGGGGGATGGGCACCACGGTCCTTGGCTCGAGATCGAAGGCGGACGCCAGTATCACGAGCTCCCCCGCGAAGCGTGCCTGTCCTGGGCACCAATGCGGCGACGGGCTGATCGGGCTCCTACCGTTCTAGCACACCGGCCCGTCCGGCGGCGGGGTCCGGACGCAGCCGCCTACGAGTCGTAGATCCGCACGCGGTATTCGCCGAGCATGCGGGCCGCGCTGAACCGCGGGCCGAGCGTCCGCAGCGAGTGACGCATCCGCTCGATCCACGCCGCGGGAATCCCGTCGTCACCGACCGCCGAGAACATCGGTACCACCTCGTCCCGGAGGATCCGGTGGAGCTCGGCTCCCGTTCGTGAATCCTGGGCCCGGTCGTCCGGGTCGGTCGCACCGTCCAGGGCCCAGCCGTTGCGCCCGTCGTAGGCCTCCGCCCACCACCCGTCGAGCACGCTCAGCTGGAGGCCGCCGTTGACGGCCGACTTCATCCCGCTCGTCCCGCTCGCCTCGAGCGGCGGGCGGGGGAGGTTGACCCAGACATCGCAGCCCCGCACCAGACGGGCGGCACTGTCGAGGTCGTAGTCCTCGAGAAACACGACCCGACGAGCGACCGCCTCGCTGCCCTTGAGGGCGAACAGCGACTGGAGGAGCCGCTTCGCGTCGTCGTCCCGCGGGTGGGCCTTGCCGGCGATGATCAGCTGAAGCGGACGGTCCCCGGCCAGGAGGTCGAGATTCGCCTGCTCCTCGACCAGCAGCCGCAGGCGCTTGTACGTCGCCAGCCGACGCGCGAAGCCGAGCGTCAGGACACCCGCATCGAAATCCTCCGCCGCCTCCGCGTAGGCCGCCGTGTCACCCCTTCCGAGCCGATCGATCGGACTGCGACGGCGAACGTATGAGGCCAGGTCGGCCCGCTGGGCGCACCGCGCCGCCCACAGCTCGGCGGCCGGGATCGCCTCGATCGGCTCCCACGTGGCCGGATCGGCGGCCCGGTCGGGCCAGGCCTCGCCGAGGTGACGATCGAGCAGGAGTCGCATCTCCGGGCCAATCCACGTCGGGACGTGCACGCCGTTGGTGACGTGGGCGATCGGGATCTCGTCGGCCGGCCGACCCGGCCAGAGCTCCTGCCACATCGCCCGGGCGACCTCCCCGTGGCGCCGGCTGACGGCGTTCGCTCGGCGGCTGCACCGCAGCGCGAGCTGTGTCACGCCGAACTGCTCGCCCTCCTCGTCGGGGTGCGACCGGCCGAGGCGGGCGAACGTCCGGCGATCCAGACCGAGCTCGTCGAGCACGCCCCCGACCGCGTGGAGCACCTGGTCGGTCGGATATGTGTCGTTCCCGGCCGGGACCGGCGTGTGGGTCGTGAAGACGGTCCGCTGCTTCGCCAGCTCGAGCGCCTGCTCCGGCCCGTGGCCCTTCGTCGTCTCGGCGCGCGCCAGCTCGAGGGTCGCGAATGCGGCGTGTCCCTCGTTGAGGTGAACCGTCGACGGATCGACCCCCAGCCGGTGGAGCATGCGCAGGCCGCCGACGCCGAGCAGGACGTACTGGGCAAGGCGGACCTGCGGATCGGAGACGTACAGGCGCGAGGTGATCCACCGCGCCTGCGGCGGGTTGTCCGGCCGGTCGGTGTCCAGCAGGAATACCGCCACCCGGCCGACCGCGACCCTCCAGACCTGCGCCCGAACCTCGACCCCGGCGATCGGCAGGCTGATCGAGACCGGCTCGCCGCCCGGCTCTCTGACGAGGGCAGCCGGCACGCGTTGTGGGTCGGTCGCCGTCCAGTACTCGTGCTGCCACCCCGACGCGTCGAGGCGCTGGCGAAAGTAGCCCTCCCGGTACATCAGGCCGACGGCGACCAGCGGCGCATCGTCGTCGGAGGCCTGCTTGACCAGGTCGCCGGCGAGTGCCCCGAGCCCGCCCGAGTAGACCGGCAGCGAGCAGTGGACCGCGTACTCGGCGCACAGGAAGGCCGTTGTGCGGCGCGATCCCGCTCCGCCGCCCGCGGGCTCGAGCTCGTCTGCGACGACCCCCTCGGCATCGGCCACCCGCGCCAGCAGCCGGTCGTCGGCGGTCGCGCGGGCCAGGCCCTCGGCGGACGCCTCCTGGAGGAGCCGGACGGGATTGGCGGCGCACAGCACCCAGCGCTCGGGATCGACCGCCGAGAACAGCTCCGGTCCACCGGCAAGCCATGACCAGCGGTAGTTGTAGGCCAGCCTGGCGAGACCGGCCAGCGGCCGGGGCAGGCGTGCGGAGAGCGCCGCGGCCGCCCGCTCGAGGTCGGCGAGCCCGGCCTGCGGCGGTGTCAAGATACGCGGATCCGGCGGCTGCCCACCGCGGTAGTGTAAGCAGAAGGCATGGGCCCTCCGGTGGCGCTCACGCTGCGCGACGCGATCGCCTCGAAGCACCGTCTGGAGTCAGGCGGACCGCGAGCAGGCAGACGTCGTCGTCGTGATCTGGGCTGTCGAGTCCCCGGACGAGGCCGGCGGCGAGCGTCTCGGGGTCGCCGTCCCGAGCGCCGTCCAAGCGGGAGCGCAGCCGTTCCATGCCCTCGACGAGCGAGCTCGACCGGCGCTCGACAAGGCCGTCGGTGTACAGGACCAGGATGCTCCCGGGTGTCAGCGCAACGGTCGCCTGCGGCCTGCCGGACGCTCCCGAGCGGTGGGCGGCGAGCGGTTGGGAGCGGCCGTCCCAGACGAAGCGAGCCGCCTCGCCCGGACCCGCGACCAGGGGCGGCGGGTGACCGGCACAGGCCAGACGGAGCTCGCGCGAGTCGAGGTCGAGCTCGGCGTAGACGACTGTGGACATGCGCCCGCCGCCGTGTCGCCGGACGTAGGCGTCGAGCGCGCCGAGCAGCGCGCCGGGACCGAGCCCGGTCAGGGCCAGTGCCCGGACTGCGCTGCGAAGCTGGCCCATCGCGGCCGCCGCGTCGAGACCCCGGCCGACCACGTCACCGACGACGAGCCCGGCCGTCTCGCCCTCGGTGAGCCAGAAGGCGTCGTACCAGTCGCCGCCGACCTCCAGGCCGCGGACGCCGGGATGATAGGCGACGGCGACGCCGAGGCCCGGTCCGGCAGGGAGGTCCCCGGAGAGCATGCTGAGCTGGAGCCGGCGGGCGATCGCCTCCTCGCGCCGCCGGGCGGCGAGCAGGTCCTGCTCGTAGCGTCGCCGTTCGGTCGCGTCGAAGATCGACGTGTTGACGACCGCCGGGCGCCGCCCGTCAGCAGGCCGCAGGACGGAGTTGACGAGCGTCGTCAGGACCGATCCGTCCGCGCGGAGGACGTCGAGCGCGATCTCCCGGAGCGAGCCCTGCACCCCTAGGAGCGGACCACAGTGCGTCTCGTAGAAGAGCCTTCCGCCCGGTGAGAGCAGTTCCGCGAAGCGCTTTACCCCGACCAGGTCCCCGCGCGTCAGGCCGGTCCAGGATTCGAACGTCCGGTTGACCCTGATGATCGTCCCATCGGGCCTCGTCGTGACGTATCCGACCGGCGCGTCCTCGAAGAAGTCCTCGGCCGTGGCCTCGAAACCGCCGCCGGCGATCACGTGGCCAGGAATGCCCTGATTGCCGCGACGGTCTCCTCGGGCGCACTGAGGTTCGGGCAGTGGCCGGTCGCCTCCAGCTGGACGAGCCGGCTCCCGCGGAGCCGGCTGTGAACGTAGGAACCGATTGCCTCCGGGGCGATCACGTCGTCCGAGCACTGGAGGATCAGGCTGGGCGTGGTCATCCGGGCGAGGTCCGACCGGTTGTCGGAGAGGAACGTCACGCGGGCGAAGTGCCTGGCGATCGCGGGGTCGGCCCGGCAGAAGCTCTCGGTCAGCTCCCGGCCCAGCTGCGGGCGATCCGGATTGCCCATGATCACCGGCGCGATCTCGCCCGACCACGCCAGGTAGTTGCTGTCCATCGAATCCAGCAGACCGTCGATGTCCTGCCGGCTGAAGCCGCCGGTGTAGTCGGTGTCATCGATGTACCGGGGCGACGGCCCGATCATCACGAGCCGCCCGAATCGCTCGGGCTCGGCGGCCGCGGCCAGGCCACCGATCATCGCGGAGACCGAATGGCCGACGAAGACGATGTCCTCGAGCGCGAGCTCCCGGCAGATCTCGAGTACGTCCTCGGCATACCCCCCGAGCGTCGCGTACCGCTCGCGGTCGAAGGCTGACGCGTCAGACCCGCCGGCGCCGACGTGGTCGAAGAGGATCACCCGGTGATCCTCGGCGAAGGCCGGCCAGACGTAGCGCCACATGTTCTGATCGCAGCCGAACCCGTGCGCCAGGACGATCGGCCGGGCGTCGGGCGGTCCGTGCTCGACGACGTTGTTGCGCTCGGTCGCGGTCACCGCAGATCTCCGGCCGACCCCGGTGCGTTCTCGATCGGGAGCAGCTCGATCATTCCGGTCATCTCCAGCACCTGCCTGACGCCCGGCGCGAGGTCCGGTCCGATCCGCAGCGTCCAACCCTCGCGATCGACGGCCTCCAGCAGGGCGTCGATCGCCCGGAGTCCCGAGGAGTCGACGAACGCGAGCTCGGAGAGCTCGAGCAGGACAGGCCGGCTCGCGAGCTCCTCCCGCAGGCCAGTGGCGAACTGGTCGGCCGTGGCGATGTCCAGCTCGCCGGCCACGCCGACCACGGTCCGCTCGCCCGAGCGCTCGACCGTCAACCGGAGCGCGGGCTGATCGGGCGGCAGGGCCGTCACCGCCGCGTACATGAACGAGGCCCCGTCCGAGCGTCCGCGACACCAGCGAGCCGGACCTCAAGACGGCTAGTCACCAACCACACGAGCCGACTCTATCCGCCTTTCCGATCAGGCGGACCGCAGGAGGATCCGGTTGCCCGACGGGTCGCTCGCCAGCACGCCCTCGGGGTGGAGCTCGGCCCTCTCACCGAGTCGAGCCACGATCGGAGCCGGGTCGGCGACGACCAGCTCGAAGTGGAGCATGCCCAACGACCCGGCCGCCGGCGCCGGCGCGCCGTCGGTGTGGGCGTGGTTGAGCCCGACGTGATGGTGGTAGCCGCCGGCCGCGAGCATCGACGAGACCGGGAAGCGGATCATCACGTCGAGTCCGATCACGTCGCGATAGAACGCCTCGGCGGCCGCCGCGTCGGCCACGCAGAGGTGGACGTGACCCATCTCGGTGCCGACCTCGACCTGCTGCGGCGGGACCGACCGGCCGTCGGACGAGGCGATCGCCCCGTAGAGGTCCAGCGGGTCGGTCGCCATCCTGACGTGCCCGTCCTCCAGGGGCCAGTCCTCGAGCGGACGGTCGGCGTAGACCTCGATCCCGTTGCCGTCCGGGTCGTCGAGGTAGATCGACTCGCACACGAGGTGGTCGGCGAACCCGGTCAGCGCCCCCCGGGAGAGGATCAGGCGCTGGATCGACCGGGCGAGCTCGAGGCGGGAGACGACGCGGATCGCCAGGTGGAAGAGGCCGGTCGTGCCGATCGCCGGGAGCGCCTCGCGATCCTCGACGAGCACGACGAGATCCTCGGCGCCAGCGCCCAGCACGGCGGTCTCGTCATCGACGCGGTGCATCCATAGGCCGAGCACGCCGGCATAGAAGGCCAGTGCGCGCTTCAGATCCGAGACGACCAGTGTGACGGCGCCGATCCGGGCGCCCGGATCGATGCCGGTGCCCAGCTGAACCGGAACGGGTGTTCCGGTCATCGGTTGCCCGGTCGTCTCAGACGAGCTCCAGGAAGACCATCTCGGTCGAGTCCGACTGCCGCGGTCCGAGCTTGAGGATCCGCGTGTACCCGCCCGGGCGCGTCTCGTAGCGGGGCGCGACCTCCTCGAAGAGCCGGTGGACGATGAACTTGTCCTGGCCCAGCGCGGAGAGCGCCTGACGCCGAGCGTGGAGGTCCCCGCGCTTGGCCAGCGTGATCAGCTTCTCGACCTCCGGCTTGACGGCCTTGGCCTTGGCCTGGCTGGTCTTGATCCGCTCGTGCTCGATGACCTCCTTGCAGAGGTTCCGAAGCAGCGCCTTGCGATGTGCCGAGTCGCGGCTGAGCTTGTGTCGTGTCTTCTGATGGCGCATCGCCAGGTCTCCTTGGTCCGCTAGTCCTGCCGCAGGTGCAGGCCGCGGGCTTCGAGCGTCTCGATCACTTCGTCGATCGACTTCTTACCGAAGTTCGGGATCGCGTTGAGCTCGGCCTCGGACTTCGAGATCAGATCCCCGACCGTCTGGATGCCGGCCCGCTTGAGGCAGTTGTACGAACGCACGCCGAGCTCGAGCTCCTCGATCAGGATGCCCCACTCCTCGCCCTGCATGGCCGCCGGGACGGCGCCGGCCGGCCCGTGTCCGAGACCGCCGTCGAGCGCGCCGTGGGGCCCCTCGCGAAGCTCGGCCAGCCGCTCGACGTCGGTGAAGATCGCCAGCTGGCTGATCAGCAGCTCGGCCGCCTCGCGCAGCGCCGCCGACGGCTCGACCGAACCGTCGGTCTCGATGTCCAGCGTCAGCTTGTCGAAGTCGGTCTTCTGGCCGACGCGGGCCTGCTCGACCGCATAGGCGACCCGCCTCACCGGCGAGAAGATCGAGTCGATCGGGATCACGCCGATCGGCTGGTCGGGCGACTTGTTCTCCTCTGCCGGACGGTACCCCCGGCCGCGGCCGACGGTCAGGTAGAGCTCGAGCTTGGTCTTCTTCTCGAGCGTCGCGATGTGCACGTCCGGGTTGAGGACCTCGACGCCTGACGGCAGGTCGATGTCCTTCGCCGTGATCTCCCCCGGTCCGGTCGCGACAAGCCCGGCCTCGACCTCGCTGGCGTCGGAGTGCATCCGGCAGACGACGCCCTTCAGGTTCAGGACGATGTCGGTCACGTCCTCGGTGACACCCTTGATCGTCGAGAACTCGTGGGCGACCCCCTCGATCCGGACGCTGGTCACGGCGGCACCGGCCAGCGACGACAGGAGTACCCGCCGCAGCGAGTTGCCGAACGTGTAGCCGAAGCCGCGGTCGAGCGGCTCGATCACAAACGAGCCGCGGTTCTCCTCAACGGACTCGCTAGTGATCCGGGGGATTTGAAAATCAAGCATCGGGGTCCTAACGTCGTCGTGTTTCAAGTCCAGGACGCCAACGGGCGCCGGATCAGGCGTAGTGAAGCTTGCTACTTGGAGTAGAGCTCGACGATGAGCTGCTCCTGCACGGGCGCCGCGACCTCCCGGCGCTCAGGCTTGCGCAGGATCTTGGCGGTCAGCGAGTCGTGGTCGGCCTGCAACCACGCGGGAACCTGACCGGTCAGCTCAGTTGCGTCGCGAATGACCTGCTCTGCGGCCGTCGAGGCCTTCACGGCGATCACGTCGCCGGGGCGGACCTGGAAGCTTGGGATGTCGACCCGGCGGCCGTTGACCGTCCAGTGTCCGTGACGGACAAGCTGGCGCGACTGGCGGCGTGACGCGGCGAAGCCGAGCCGGACGAGCACGTTGTCGAGGCGGCACTCGAGCAGGGTCAGCAGGTTCTCACCGGTGATTCCCGCCTGCCGCGACGCCTTCTCGTAGTAGCCCTGGAACTGCTTCTCGAGAATCCCGTAGTACCGCTTGGCCTTTTGCTTCTCACGCAGCTGGAGGCGGTACTCGCTCTGCTTCTGGCGCCCGCGGCCGTGCTCGCCCGGCGGGTAGGCCCGGCGCTCTACGCCGCACTTGTCGGTCAGGCAGCGCTCGCCCTTGAGGAACAGCTTCTGCCCCTCGCGGCGGCACTGCTTGCACTGCGGAGATGTGTCTCTTGCCATCTGTGGACCCTCTGCGATCAGACTCGGCGCCGCTTGCGGGGGCGGCAGCCGTTGTGGGCTTGCGGGGTGACGTCCTTGACGCCGGTGACCTCGAGGCCGGCTGCCTGGAGCGAGCGAATCGCCGTCTCCCGGCCTGAGCCGGGTCCCTTGACGAACACCTCGACCTTCTGAAGACCCTGCTCGATGCCCTTGCGAGCCGCCGCGTCGGCGGTCACCTGCGCCGCGAACGGGGTCGACTTGCGCGAGCCCTTGAAGCCGGCTCCACCGGCCGACTCCCAGGCGATCACGTTGCCCGACTGGTCGGTCAGCGAGACGATCGTGTTGTTGAATGAAGTCTTGATGTGGGCCTGGCCGATCGGGATGTTCTTCTTCGGCTTGCGCCGACCCCGCGGTGGACGCTTGGGTGCGGGCATCTACTTCTTACCTGCCTTCTTCTTGCCGGCGACCTGCATCCGCTTGGGACCCTTGCGCGTCCGGGCGTTGGTCTTCGTCTTCTGACCGCGCACCGGCAGGCCGCGGCGGTGGCGGATCCCCCGGTAGCAGCCGATCTCGGTCAGGCGCTTGATGTCCTGCGAGCGCTCACGGCGAAGATCGCCCTCGACGGTCAGGTCGGTGTCGATGATGTCGCGAAGCTTGCCGACCTCGGCCTCGGTCAGGTCGCGCACGTACGTGTCGTGCGAGATCCCGACGGAGTCGAGCAGCTTGCCCGCGGTGGGGCGCCCGACGCCATAGATGTATGTGAGGCCAATCTCGACGCGCTTGTTCAGCGGCAGGTTGACACCGGAAATCCGTGCCATACCCCTAGCCCTGACGCTGCTTGTGGCGCGGGTTCTTGCAGATCACGAGCACGTTTCCGTGCCTGCGGATGATCTTGCACTTCTCGCACATCGGCCTGACCGACGGTCTTACCTTCATGATCCCTTTCGGCTGGTCCAGTCGAGTCGGCTCTGGCTGCCGGTTCGGCCGCCGCTACCGCTCACGGATACGCATTCGCGCTCGGGTCACTCGACTTGAGCGCGACCGGGTATGTTAGCAACTGCCGAGTCGCCGTCGTCGGCGCCGTGCCACGGCGTCAGGATTCTCGGCCCGGCTGCGGTGATCGCGACCGTGAACTCGAAGTGCGCGGCGAGCGAGCCGTCCTGCGAGTAGATCGCCCACCCATCGTCGGCGACGCGGACCCCATGCCGGCCGGCCGTGGTCATCGGCTCGATCGCCAGGACCATCCCCTCCTCCAGCCGCGGACCCTTCCCGGCGTGCCCGTAGTTTGGAATCTGCGGGTCCTCGTGCATGTCCCGGCCGATCCCGTGTCCGACCAGCGAGCGGACGATCGACAGGCCGTCGGCCTCGACGCACCGCTGGACGGCGTTCGAGACATCGCCCAGCCGGTTGCCGACGACGCACTGGTCGACTGCCGCGAACAGCGACCGCTCGGTGGTCGCGAGGAGCTTCGATGCGACCGCGGAGACCGGCCCGACGGCGAACGTCCGAGCTGCGTCGGCGACCCATCCGTCAAGGGTCACGCCGACATCGATCGAGATCACGTCGCCCCGCCCGAGCGCGTACGGTCCCGGGATCCCGTGGACGACCATCGAGTTCGGCGACGCGCAGATCGATCCAGGGAACCCCCGGTAGCCCTTGAACGCCGGCTTGGCCCCGCGCGAGCGAATGAACTTCTCGGCCGCCCTGTCGAGCTCCCCGGTCGTGACGCCCGGACGAATCTTTCGCTCGACGAGGTCCAGCGTCCGGACGAGGATCTCCCCGGCCGCGGCCATCTTGTCGATCTGCTCTGGCGTCTTCTTGATGATCATGCCGGCCGGCCTCCTCGGCGCGAGCCCGCTCGCCCCGGAGCTACAGCTGCTCCTCGAGGCGCAGCGTCGCGAGCGTTGCGCGGATGTGGTCGTGGACCTCGGCCGGGCCGCGCGTCCCATCCACGCGGCGGAGCAGGCCACGCTCCTCGTAGTAGTCGATCAGCGGCGCGGTCTGCCGGCGGTAGACCTCCAGCCGGCGTCGGACCGTGGCCTCGGAGTCGTCGTCGCGCTGGATCAGCTCGGACCCGTCGATGTCGCAGCGTCCGGCGTGCTTGGGCGGATCGAACTCGACGTGATAGACACGTCCCGTCTTGCGGCTGACCCGCCGGCCGGAGATCCGCCGGACCGCCTCGTCGTCGGGGACCTCGATCACGAGCGCCGCCGTCAGCCGGCGATCGAGCTTGTCGAGCTCGTGCGCCAGGGCATCGGCCTGCTCGATCGTCCGCGGGAAGCCGTCCAGCAGGAAACCGTCGCGGGCGTCGTCGTCCTGCAGCCGCTCGAGGATCACGCCGATGATGACGTCATCGGGGACCAGGTCTCCGGCGTCCATGAACTTCTTCGCCGTCTCGCCCAGCGGCGTCCCGTCGGCGACCGCCGCCCGCAGGATGTCGCCGGTCGAGATGTGCGGCAGGCGGAAGTCGTCCGTCAGGCGGTCGGCCTGCGTACCCTTGCCCGCACCCGGCGGGCCCAGCAGGATCAGATTCAGTTCGGACACGGCTTGAAACTCTCCTCGAACTACGTCAGGCGCGGCCACGTCAAGCCTATCGCTACGCGACCGCCCAAGACGGGAACGCGCCTCCGCCAGTCGGCCGACCCGGCCGACCACCGCCCCGGAGAATTGACTACGACTTGAGGAAGCCCTCATAGTTGCGCATCATCAGCTGTGCCTCGAGCTGTTTCATCGTGTCGAGTGCCACGCCGATCACGATCAGGACGGACGTCCCGCCGAAGAAGAAGGTCGCGTGCGCCTGGGCGATCAGGATCGTCGGGAGAGCTGCCACGGCCGCGAGGTAGAGGGCTCCGGGGAACGTCAATCGAGCGAGGATCCGGTCGAGGAACTCGGCCGTCGGCCGACCGGGTCTGACCCCCGGGATGAAGCCGCCGTACTTCTTGAGGTTGTCGGCCTGGTCGACCGGATTGAACGTGACCGCGGTGTAGAAGTACGTGAAGAGGATGATGAAGATCGACTCGCCGAGCACGTAGTGCCAGCCGTTCGGCGTGAAGAAGTTCGAGATCCCCGTCGCCCACGGCGTGTTGATCAGCTGGCCGACCGTCGGCGGGAAGGCCATGATCGACGCGGCGAAGATCACCGGGATCACCCCGGCCATGTTGACCCGCAGCGGCAGGTAAGTCTGACCGCCCTGGGTCATCCGCCGTCCGATCACGCGCTTGGCGTACTGGACCGGGATCCGCCGCTGGCCCTCCTGGATGAAGACGATCGACGCGACGACGGCCAGCACGATGAACGGCATCATCACCTTGAAGACCTGGTTGTCTGACGTCCACCACTCCTGGAGGCCGCCCGGCAGGCGGGAGACGATCGACGCGAAGATCATCAGCGAGATGCCGTTGCCGATGCCCCGCTGGGTGATCAGCTCGCCCATCCACATCAGGAGGATCGTTCCCGCGGTCAGCGAGACCACGATCAGGAAGACGTGCGGCAGATCGAAGGTCGTGATCACCGGCTCGCCGGAGGAGGCCGACAGCGACCGGAACAGGAAGACGTAGCCGATCGACTGGGCGAAGGCCAGACCGACCGTCAGGTACCGCGTGTACTGGGTGATCCGCGCCTGGCCGACCTCGCCCTCCTTGGAGAGCTTCTCCAGGGAAGGGACGACGACCGTGAGCAGCTGGAGGATGATCGACGCCGTGATGTACGGCATGATCCCCAGCGCGAAGAGCGCGACCCGCGAGAGCGCGCCGCCGGAGAAGAGGTTCAGGAAGCTGAGGATGTTCGACCCGCCGAAGGCCGACAGGGCCTTGACGGCCTGGGTGTTGATCCCCGGCACCGGGATGTGCGTGCCCAGGCGGTAGAGCGCCAGGAGGAGCGCCGTGAAGCCGAGCTTCTTCCGGATGTCTTTGACCGTGAAGGCGCTGAGGATCGTGTTGAGCATCCGTCGATCTTAGTGGCTTGCCCGGGTCGGGCCGGGCAGGGCAGGGCTCGGGAGAATCATGCGTACGAAAATAGTTGGTTGAGTCTGTCAGCCACTTTTCAACAAGGAGCCCACCGCAGTCCACGGGTTCCCGCGTCGCCGGCCGGCCCAACGGCGCGAGTCCGCCCCGGCCGGTCCGGGCCCGTAGGTCTCAATCAGGACTCGACGATCGAGACGCTGCCGCCGGCAGCCTCGATCTGAGTCCGCGCGGCCGCGCTGAAGCCGTGGGCGTGGACGGTCAGCGACTTGTTCAGCTCGCCCTTGGCCAGAACCTTCACCGGGATGCCCTTACGCGTCCCGAGGCCGACCGCCACCATCGCCTCGACTGTGACGACCGCACCGGCCTCGAAGCGGGCCTCGAGATCGCCGATGTTGACCGGCTGGGTGTGCGTTCGAAACGGCTCGAACGGCATCGACATCTTCTTCGTCGGCCCGCGGAGCTTGCGCATCCGCATGTGGATCGGCATCTGGCCGCCCTCGAACCGTGCACGGTCCTTGGACCCGGCACGCGAGCCGGCGCCCTTCTGGCCGCGGCCTGACGTCTTGCCCGTTCCGGAGCCCTCACCACGACCGACCCGCTTGCGCGGACGGCGACTGCCCGGAGCCGGCTTGAGCGAGTGGAGCCCGATCCACTCGACCTTCTCCTCGGCGGGAGCCTTCGGCTTTGCCGGGGCCGGACTCACGACTTGTCCTCCTCGACGGTCACGAGGTGACGAACCGCGTGGAGCATGCCTCGCGCCTGCGGCGTGTCGACCACGGGTACGCGGTGGCCGATCCGGCGGAGCCCGAGCGACCGGAGCGTGTCGAGCTGGCGCTTGTTCGCGCCGTTGCGCGACTTGTGCTGGGTGACGTGGAACGTGCTCATGAGCTGACGGCCTCGGCCGGCGGAGCCTCGCCGGCCGGCGAGTCGCCGGCGGCTTGAGACGCTGCGGCTGCGGCGAGCTCGGCCCGCTCGATGCGCTTGTCGGTGAGGCCGAGGACCTGGGCGATGCTGAGACCGCGCAGTTCGGCGACCTCCTCGGGTGTCCGCAGACCCCGGAGACCCTCGACCGTGGCCTTGACCAGGTTGATCGGGTTCTGCGAGCCGAGGCTCTTGGAGAGGATGTCGTGGATCCCGGCGAGCTCGAGCACTGCCCGGACGCCGCCGCCCGCGATCACGCCGGTACCGGGCGATGCCGGCTTCATGAAGACTCGGCCGGCCCCGAAGATGCCGGTCGTCTGGTGGGTGATCGTCGATCCGTGCTTCGGAACCTTGAAGAGGCTCTTCTTGGCCTGCTCGACGCCCTTCTGGATCGCCAGGGGGACCTCGTTGGCCTTGCCGTAGCCGACGCCGACGACTTCCTTCTCGTCACCGACGACGACCAGGGCGGTGAATGAGAACCGTCGGCCGCCCTTGACGACCTTGGCGACACGGTTGATCTCGACGACGCGCTCCTGGAGGTCCAGGCCGGCCGGGCTGACTGTTCTGTCTATGCGCATGAGGCGGGAAGGCTAGCAGCGAAGCTCAGACCGTCAGGCCCGCTTCGCGCGCTCCCTCCGCGAGCGCCTTGACGTGGCCGTGGTACTGGTAGCCGCCGCGATCGAACACCGCGGCCGTGATCCCGGCCGCCTTGGCCCGCTCGGCGAGCAGCTCGCCGGCCCGCTTGGCGCTCGCGTCGCGAGGGAGCTTCCGCAGCTCGGCTTCGGTCCAGCTGACGGCTGCCAGCGTGTGCCCGGAGAGGTCGTCGACCAGCTGGGCCGAGATCCCCCGATTCGAGCGGAAGACCGAGATCCGGGGGCGCACGGCGCTCCCGGAGACCTTCGCGCGGACGCGACGCCGGCGCTTGAGGCGCCGGGCCTGGGTCGTGAGAACCGTCATGCTCGCTTGCCTACCTTCCGTGCGACGTACTCGCCCTCGTAGCGGATTCCCTTGCCCTTGTAGGGCTCCGGTGGGCGCTTCTTGCGGATCGTTGCGGCGACTTCGCCGACCTGCTGCTTGGAGATCCCCCGGATCACGATCCGCGTCGGCTGGGGCACCTCGAAGGCGATCCCGCTGGGCGCGGGCACCGACACCGGGTGCGAGTAGCCGAGCGCGAGCTCGAGATCCGATCCCTTGAGCACAGCCCTGTAGCCGACCCCCTGGATCTCCAGGCGCTTCTCGTAACCGGCGGTGACGCCGATCACCATGTTGGACACGAGTGTTCTGACGAGGCCGTGGAGCGCGCGATGCTCGCTGCGATCGGTCGGCCGCGTGACGACCAGCTGGTCCTCCTCGCGAGACACGGTGATCTCCCGGGGGATGCGCTCGGAGAGCTCGCCCTTGGGGCCGTTGACCGTGACCAGGTTCGGCTCGATCGAGACCATCACACCCGCCGGCACGGGAATCGGTTGTCTACCGATGCGGGACATCGCTCACCAGACCTCGGCCACGACTTCGCCGCCGACGCCCGCGCTGCGAGCGTCGTGACCGGTCATGACACCGCTCGAGGTCGACACGATCGCCGTGCCCATCCCGCCGAGGACCTTCGGGATGTGCTTCGCGTCGACGTAGGTCCGCCGACCCGGCCTGGATACCCGCTTCAGGCCGGAGATCGCCGACCGGCGACCGGCGTCGTACTTCAGGCGGATCTCGAGGACCTCGCCCGGCGCGTCGGGGTTCGGGGCGATCGAGAACGCGTCGATGTAGCCCTGCTCCCGGAGGATGCGGGCCAGCTCGGCCTTCTGCTTGGAGCTCGGAATCAGCACGGTCTCGTGCGACGCGTGGATCGCGTTGCGGATGCGCGTGAGGAAATCGGCTATCGGGTCTGTCATTGACATTGCTTGGCTCCTACCAGGACGACTTCGTCATCCCCGGAATCTGCCCGTTGTGCGCCATGTCGCGCAGGCAGATCCGGCAGAGGCCGAACTTCTTGTAGACGGCGCGCGGCCGGCCGCACCGATGGCAGCGGCTGTAGGCCCGCGTCTTGAATTTTGCGGGTCGCGCCTGGCGAACACGCTGCGAGGTCTTGGCCACTTAGTTCTCCTCCGTTGTTGCCGTTGCGTCCGCCGAGGCCTCGACGGCCTCCGGCGCGGCGTCCTGCGGCTCTGGATCTGCCGGCTTGCCGAGCGTCGCACCAGCCGCGCCACCCTGGTCGGCGCCCTCCCGGGCGAACGGCATGCCGAACGCGCTGAGCAGGGCGAAGGCCTCCTCGTCGGTCGCCGCGGTCGTCGTGATCGTGATGTCCATACCCCGGACCTGGTCGACCTCGTCGTAGTCGATCTCCGGGAAGATGATCTGCTCGCGTACACCCATCGAGTAGTTGCCCCGCCCGTCGAACGACTTCGCGTTGAGGCCGCGGAAGTCGCGGATCCGCGGAATCGCGATCGAGCAGAGACGATCGAGGAACTCGTAGCTGCGCTCCCTGCGCAGGGTCACCGAGATGCCGACGGGCATCCCCTCGCGCAGCTTGAACGCGGCGATCGACTTCCGGGCCCGGCGGATGTTCGGCTGCTGCCCGGCGATCGTCGACAGTTGCTTGGTCGCCGCCTCGATGATCTTCGAGTCCTGGCGAGCGTCGATTCCCATGTTCAGGGTGATCTTCTGGATCTTCGGCGCCTGCATCGGCGACGAGTAGCCGAACCGCTCGATCAATGCCGGGCGGATCTCCTCCTCGTAGCGGGTCTTCAGGCGGGCGGTGGTCTGTGCTTGGAGTTGTGCCATCAGTCGATCCTGGTATTCGAGCGGCGGGCGACCCGGAAGCGCTGGCCGTCTTCCCGGACCACGCCGATCCGGGTGGGCTTGTGGTCCTTCGGGTCGATCAGCGCGACGTTCGACACGTGGATCGGACCCTCCCGCTCGATCACGCCACCGGCCGATTCCGGACGCTGGGCGTCGAGCACCTGGCGGGGCCGCTCGTGGCGCTTGAGCATGTTGAGGCCTTCGACGAAGACCCGGTCCTTCGGACGGTCGACGCGCAGTACGCGGCCCGTCTTCCCGCGATCCTTGCCGCCGATCACGACCACCTCGTCACCGCTGCGGATCTTCACTAGAGCACCTCCGGTGCGAGCGAGACGATCTTCATGAAGTTCCGGTCCCGCAGCTCCCGGGCGACCGGCCCGAAGATCCGCGTGCCACGCGGGTTGCGGGCGTCGTCGATGATCACCGCGGCGTTCTCGTCGAACGCGATGTACGTGCCGTCGTCACGGCCGAAGGACTTCTTCGTCCGGACGACGACCGCCGTGACGACCTCGCCCTTCTTGACGGTGCCCTGCGGCGTCGCCTGCTTGACGGTCGCCGTGATGATGTCACCGACGTGGGCGTAGCGCCGCCGGGATCCGCCCTTCACGCGAATGCAGAGGATCTCCCTGGCGCCGGTGTTGTCGGCCACCTTGAGTCGGGTCTCGTTCTGGATCACTTGGCACGCTCCAGGACATCGGTCAGCCGCCAGCGCTTGGTCGCCGACAGCGGGCGGGTCTCGACGACCCGTACGAGGTCGCCGGCGTGGGCGTCGTCATGCTCGTCGTGGGCGTGCAGCGTCTTCGAGCTGCGGACGATCTTCTGGTACCGGCGATGCCGGCGGCTCGTGTCGATCCGCACGGTGATCGTCTTCGACGCCTTGTCGGAGACGACGATCCCCTGGCGGACCTTCGGCGCGCCGGGGACGACCGCCTCGACGACGGGCGTGGCCTCGCGGGTCTGCGTCTTGGCCTTCGCCCGCGCCTTCGCCCGACCGGCGCTCCGCTCGCGGGCCTTCGCCCGGCGAATCGCGTCCCGTTCGGCCTGGCGCTCCTCGGGAGTCCGGGGGGCCTTCGGCCCGTCGCCGCGCAGCGCCCGCTTGCGCCGGCGTCGCTCCTTCGGCGCAAGTACCTCGAGCGGGGCGGCCGGAGCCGCCGTCTCGGTCGCGGACGTTCCGTCCGGTGTCTGTTCGTCAGCCATATCTCTCAGTTCTCCCGGACCGTGCGCTCGACGTCCACGCCGCGCTGACGCGCGATCGTCAGCGCACGGGCCAGCTCACGCTTGGCGGCAGGCAGCCCGGCCGTGCTCTCGAGCTCGCCGGTGGCGTGCTGGAAGCGCAGTCCGAACAGGTCCTTGCGGACGGTTGCGACGTGGGCGACCAGTTCTTCGTCGCTCATGTCCCGAATCTCCTTCGCCTGGGGCATCTCGCTAGTCCTCACGCACGACGAATTTGGTCTTTACAGGAAGCTTGTGGCCGGCCAGGCGCAGCGCCTCACGGGCGAGCGGCTCGGGTACGCCGGACAGCTCGAACATCACGCGGCCCGGCTTGACCACGGCGACCCATCCCTCGGGGGAGCCCTTGCCCGAGCCCATGCGGGTCTCGGCCGGCTTCTTGGTCACCGGCTTGTCCGGAAAGACGTTGATCCAGACCTTCCCGCCACGCTTGATCTTCCGGGTCATCGCGATCCGAGCCGCCTCGATCTGCCGGTTGGTCAGCCAGCCGCACTCGACGGTCTTCAGACCGTACTCGCCGAACTGGACCTTGACCTGGCCGCGGGACAGACCGGCACGACGCCCGCGGTGCTGCTTGCGGCGCTTGACGCGCTTGGGAGCCAGCATCAGCGACCACCTCCGGGTCCGCCCGGACCTCGTCCGCGACCGCCGGACCCACCCGCCGGACCACCTCGGGCCCCCGGGCCACCACCCGGTCCACCGCGACCGCCCGGACCGCCACGACCACCGGGGCCTCCCGGTCCACCGCGTCCACCCGGACCGCCGCGACCGCGACCGCCGCGATCGTCGCGACCACCGCGATCCTGGCGGTCACCCGACGGCGCCGGAGCGCTCATGTCGGTGAGGTCGGCGCCGCTGTAGCCCTCGGGCATGATCTCGCCCTTGTTGATCCAGCACTTGACGCCGATCCGGCCGAACGTCGTCTTGGCCTCGTGGAAGCCGTAGTCGATGTCCGCACGCATCGTGTGGAGCGGCACCCGGCCGTCGGAGTAGCTCTCCCGCCGGGCCATCTCGGCACCGCCAAGGCGACCGGAGACCTGGACCTTGACGCCCTTGGCACCGGAGCGCATCGCGCTGGTCAGCGCGCGCTTCATCGCCCGGCGGAAGGCCACCCGGTTCTGGAGCTGCTCGGCGATCGACTGGGCGACCAGCTTGGCGTCGAGCTCGGGACGCTTGATCTCGAGGATGTTGACCTTGATCTGCTTGCGCGTGATCCGGTGGAGATCCTTGCGCAGCGCGTCGACCTCGCTCCCGGACTTGCCGATCACGATCCCCGGTCGAGCCGTGTGGATGTTGACCTCGACCTCGTTCTGGTCCTTCTTGATCGTGATGTCCGAAAGTCCGGCATGCGCGAGCTTGCCGATGATGTGCGCCCTGATCTTGATGTCCTCCTGGAGAAACTGCGAGAAGTTCCGCTCGCTGAACCAGTTGGACTGCCAATCATGGATGTAGCCGACACGCATCGACTCGGGATGAACCTTCTGTCCCATCAGCTACTCCTTCGGGGTGAGGGTGATCGTAAGGTGGCTCGTGCGCTTGCGGATCGGCGTCGCCCGTCCCATCGCGCGCGGCCGGAAGCGCTTCAACGTCGGACCCTCGTCTGCGAAGGCCTCCTTGACGCGAAGGTCCTCACCCAGCAACTCGTGGTTGTTCTCGGCGTTGGCGACAGCCGACTTCAAGAGCTTTGCCCAATCCGCGGCGACCGCCCGCGGGGCAAACGCCAGGATCGCCTGGGCCTCGGCGACCGACTTCCCACGAATGTGGTCGCAGACGAGCCGGGCCTTGCGGGCCGACGTCCGGACGTACTTGGCCTGAGCGCGGACGACCGGCAGGTCGCGACCGGCAGCCGTCGGCTTGGCGCCGCGCCCGCGCGTCTTGACCCGGCCACGCAGACCCGGGCGGGCCGGCTTGACGGCCTCGGCGCTCGGCGCCTTCGTGGCGCCGTCGGACTTCTTCGGCTTGGCAGCCGTCGCGGCCGGCTTCGCGGCTGGCTTCGCCGACGCCTTCGCGGCTGGCTTCGCCTTCGCGGCTGGCTTCGCCTTCGCGGCTGGCTCCGGCTTCGCGGCCGCCGGCTTCTTCGCCTTGGCGGGAGCCGGCTTCGCAGGCTCGGCCGCCGGTGTCTCCTCCGACGTGGCAGCCGGCCCGGCGGTCGCCGCCGTGGTCTGCTCGTCAGCCGTCGTCGGCTCGTCGACCGGGGTCGCGTCGCCGGTCGGTGTCTCGTCGGCCATGGCTAGCGGACCTTCCCGGAACCGGCGTGACCGCGGTAGGTCCGCGTCGGCGCGAACTCGCCGAGCTTGTGCCCGACCATCGACTCGCTGACGAAGACAGGCAGGTGCTTGCGACCGTCGTGGACGGCGATCGTGTGCCCGACCATGTCGGGGAAGATCGTCGACGACCGCGACCAGGTCTTGATCATTCGCTTCGTATTGGCCTTGTTCATCGCCTCGATCCGCGCCATCAGGCGCTCCTCGACGAATGGGCCCTTCTTGCTCGAGCGGCTCATTGACTATCGCTTTCCCTTGCCGCGGCGACGTGCGCGCACGATGTAACGATCGGACGCCTTGCCCTTCTTACGTGTCCGGTAACCCAGGGTCGGCACGCCCCACGGCGTCACCGGATGACGTCCCGAGGTCGTCGAGCCCTCGCCACCGCCGTGCGGGTGGTCGACCGGGTTCATCGCCGTCCCACGCGTCTGTGGCCGCACGCCCATGTGCCGCTTGCGACCGGCCTTGCCGACCTTGACGTTCTGGTGATCGGAGTTTCCGATCGTGCCGACGGTCGCCCGGCAGTCGCCGCGGACCAGGCGCATCTCGCCCGACGGCAGGCGGAGGGTGACCATCTCGCCCTCCTTGGCCATCAGCTGGATCGAGACGCCCGCCGAGCGGCCCATCTGGCCGCCGCGCCCCGGCTGGAGCTCGACGTTGTGGACCACGGTGCCGGTCGGCATCTTCGCGAGCGGCAGACAGTTACCGACCGAGATGTCGGCGTTCTCCCCGGACATCACCTGCATCCCGACGGTCAGGCGCGCCGGCGCGAGGATGTAGCTCTTGACGCCGTCCTGGTAGTGGAGCAGGGCGATGTACGCCGTCCGGTTCGGGTCGTACTCGATCGCCGCGACTCGGGCGACGACGTCGTCCTTGCGGCGCTTGAAGTCGATTCGCCGATACAGGCGCTTGGCCCCGCCGCCGCGGTGGCGAGAGGTCTTGCGCCCGTACGCGTTGCGCCCGCCGCTCTTCGTCAGACCCTCGACCAGCGTCCGCTCCGGCTCGGTCTTGGTGATCTCGGCGAAGTCCGGGTAGGAGACGAAGCGCATCCCCGGGCTGGTTGGCTTTGGCTTGCGGATCGGCATTACTCAAGTCCCTCCAGGCCCTGGAAGATCGGAATCGAGTCGCCCGGGCGGATCTGGACGATCGCCTTCTTCGAGGTGCGCGTCCGACCCCTGCTGTTGCCCCGCCGCTTCGGCTTGGACTTGACGCTGATCGTCCGGACCTCGAGAACCCCGACATCGAAGAGCGTCTCGACGGCTTGGCGGATCTGCGTCTTATGGGCGTCCGGGTGGACCCGGAACGTGTACTTGTTGACCGCCGAGAGGACGTAGCTCTTCTCCGAGACGACCGGTCGGATGATCACCTGTGAAGGATGCATCAGGCCTGGACCTCCTCGGTCGTCCGGGTGCGGGTGGCGCGGTCGGCGAGCGACGCGAGGGCAGATTCGGAGACGACGAGCGAACCCGCGCCGAGGAGGTCGGCGATGCCGACGTTCGAGGCCTCGAGCACGCCGACTCGCTTGAGGTTGCGGAAGGAGAGCGCGGCTGACGCCTCGTCCGCGGAGAGGACGACCAGCGTCGCGCCGGCCGTCTGGCCCCAATCGGCTAGCAGCTTCGCCGCTGCCTTGGTCGCCGGCTCGGCGAACGCCGCGAGGTCGAGGACCGCGAGGGATCCGCGGTCTGCGTGAAGGGACAGCGCACAACGCAGCGCCGCCTGGCGCTCCTTGCGGTTGACCTTGAACGTGTAGTGGCGCGGCTGCGGCCCGAAGACCGTGCCGCCGCCGGTCCAGACCGGCGAGCGCGACGACCCCGCCCGCGCGCGGCCGGTGCCCTTCTGGCGCCAGGGCTTGGCCCCGCCGCCGGAGACCAGACCGCGCGTCTTCGTCGATGCGGTTCCCTGACGCCGGGCGTTCAGCTCGGCCCGAACCGACTCGTGGACGAGTGGCCCGTTGAAGCGCGCGCCGAAGGCCGCGTCGTCGAGACTGACGGTCCGCTTGGAAGCGCCGAGGACGGGGGCGTCAGGCATCGGTCCGGACCTCCACGTAGCCGTTACGGGGGCCCGGGACCGAACCGCGCACGAGCAGCAGGTTCTCGCTCGGCCGGATCTCGACGATCTCGAGGCCCTTCTGGGTGACCCGCTTGTTGCCCATCTGACCGGGACCCCGGATGCCCTTGAAGACTCGCGAAGGCGTCGCCGACGCTCCGACCGAACCCGGCGCCCGGACGTTGTGCGACCCGTGGGACTTCGGCCCGCTCGCAAAGTTGTGGCGCTTGATCGTCCCGGCGAAGCCCTTGCCCTTGGAGACGCCCGAGATCTTGACCCGCTGGCCGGCCGCGAAGACGTCGACCTTGACCGTCTCACCGATCAGCAGCTCGCCGGCCTCGTCGCGAAACTCGACGAGATGGCGAAGCGGCGGCGCATCGGCCCGCTTGAGGTGGCCGAGCTCGGCCCGGGTGAGATGCTTCTCCTTGGTCTGGCCGAAGGCCAGCTGGACGGCCTCGTAGCCGTCGCGCTCGTGCGTCCGAATCCCCGTGACGTGACACGGGCCGGCCTCGAGGACGGTGACCCGCGCGACCGACCCGTCCTCCTGGAAGACCTGGGTCATGCCGAGCTTCTTGGCGAGGATCGCGGGCATCAGGTGGCGATTCGGATCTCGATGTCAACGCCGGCCGGGAGATGGTCGAGCCGCTGGAGCGAGTCGACCGTCTTGGGCGTCGGCTGATGGATGTCGATCAGGCGCTTGTGCGTCCGGATCTCGAAGTGCTCCCGCGAGTCCTTGTCCTTGAAGGGTGAGCGGATCACGCAGTAGACGTTCTTCTCTGTCGGCAGCGGCACAGGCCCGGAGACGGTCGCGCCGGTCCGGGTCGCCGTGTCGACGATCTCCTTCGCGGCGGTCTCGATCGCCTGCGTGTCGTAGGCCTTCAGCCTGATGCGGATCTTGTTCTGTGGGGTGGTGGCCATTGGGCCGCTCGCTGCTCTCTTTTGTCGTCCGGCAAAAACTGTTTGATATGCGTGCTGGGTCCTGATTTCCGGGTCGGCCCTCGCCGCCTGGGCACGTGGGGGACCGGCCGTGATCGGCCCGCGTCCCCTCTCGTACGGACCGCGCGCTGAGCGATCCGGGGTTTCGTCGTATCGGAATTACAAGAGCGCGCGGAGCGCGCTCGCTGATTTACTTGATGACCTCGGTCACTACGCCCGACCCGACCGTACGGCCACCCTCACGAATCGCGAAGCGCAGACCTGCGTCCATCGCGATCGGGGCGATCAGCTCGATCTCCATCTGGACGTTGTCGCCCGGCATCACCATCTCGACACCGTCGGGCAGCTTCGCCGAGCCGGTGACGTCGGTTGTCCGGAAGTAGAACTGCGGCCGGTAGCCCGTGAAGAACGGGGTGTGACGGCCACCCTCCTCCTTCTTGAGCACGTAGACCTCGCTCTTGAAGTGCGTGTGCGGCGTGATCGAACCCGGCTTGCAGAGGACCTGCCCGCGCTCGATGTCCTCGCGCTTGGTACCCCGGAGCAGACAGCCGACGTTGTCGCCCGCCTCACCCCGGTCGAGGATCTTGCGGAACATCTCGACTCCGGTGACCACCGTCTCGGCCGTCTTCTTGACGCCGACGATCTCGACTCTGTCGCCGGTGTTGACGACGCCCTGCTCGATCCGCCCGGTCGCGACCGTCCCGCGTCCGGTGATCGAGAAGACGTCCTCGACCGGCATCAGGAACGGCTTGTCGAGCTCGCGGACCGGATCCGGGATGTAACTGTCGAGCGCGGCCGCCAGCTCGAGGATCTGACCCTTCGCGGCCTCGTCGCCCTCGAGCGCCTTGAGCGCCGAGCCGGTGATGAACGGAATGTCGTCGCCCGGGTAGTCGTAGATCGACAGCAGCTCGCGCACCTCGATCTCGACGAGCTCGAGCAGCTCCTCGTCGTCGACCATGTCGGCCTTGTTGAGGAACACGACGATGTACGGAACGCCGACCTGGCGCGCCAGAAGGATGTGCTCACGCGTCTGCGGCATCGGACCGTCGGCGGCCGAGACGACCAGGATCGCGCCGTCCATCTGGGCCGCGCCGGTGATCATGTTCTTCACGTAGTCGGCGTGCCCCGGGCAGTCGACGTGCGCGTAGTGGCGGTTCTCGGTCTGGTACTCGACGTGAGACGTGGCGATCGTGATCCCCCGCTCCTTCTCCTCCGGAGCGTTGTCGATCTCCTCGAAGGACTTGGCCTCGCCGCCCATCTTCTCCGCAAGCACGTGGGTGATCGCAGCTGTCAGCGTCGTCTTGCCGTGGTCGATGTGACCGATCGTGCCGACGTTGACGTGCGTCTTATCGCGCTGGAACTTCGCCTTACCCACTTTGACTTGCTCCTCTGACTTGAAGTTGTTGGCCCGCCAGATGTGGGCGAACCGGGGAATACTCTCAAAATTTCGGCTCCGACGACGACCCGCCGTCTACTGCCGGTGCTTGGCTACGCCGCCTTCGACTCGCCGGTTCTCGTTTCGACGATCCCCTCGGCGATGTTCGGCGGGACCTCCTCGTAGCTCTCGAACTGCATCGTGTAGTTCGCCCGCCCCTGCGTATTCGACCGCAGGTCGGTCGCGTAACCGAACATCTCACTCAGTGGTACCCGGCCGGTCACGACGAGCGCGTTGCCCCGCCGCTCCTGGCCCTCGATGCGGCCCCGCCGGCGCGACAGGTCACCGATGACCTCGCCCAGGAAATCCTCCGGGACGACGACCTCGACCGCGAAGATCGGCTCGAGCAGGACCGGCTTGGCCCGGCGGGCGGCCTCCTTGAAGGCCAGCGAGCCGGCGACCTTGAAGGCAATCTCCGAGGAGTCCGTGTCATGGTACTTGCCGTCGACCAGCGTCACCCGGATGTCGACCATCGGGTAGCCGGCCTTGACGCCGTTGACGAGCGCCTCCTCGCAGCCCTTCTCGACTGCCGGGATGAACTCGCTCGGGACCGATCCGCCCCTGATCTTGTTGATGAAGTCGAAACCCTCGCCGGGCGCCGGCTCCATGTCGATGTAGACGACGCCGTACTGGCCGGAGCCACCCGTCTGGCGGATGAACTTGCCCTCGATGTGCTTGACCGACGCCCGGACCGTCTCTCGGTAGGAGACCTGCGGACGGCCGACATTGGCCGCGACACCGTACTCGCGCCGCATCCGATCGACGAGCACCTCGAGATGCAGCTCGCCCATCCCGGAGATCTCGGTCTGGCCGGTCTCCTCGTTGGTCTGGACCCGGAAGGTCGGGTCCTCCTCGGCGAGGCGGCCGAGCGCGACCGACATCTTCTGCTGATCGACCTTCGTCTTCGGCTCGACCGCGACCTTGATGACCGGTTCGGGGAAGATGATCTGCTCGAGCTTGATCGGCGCGGCCGGATCGCAGAGCGTGTCGCCGGTCGTGACCTGCTTGATGCCGACGCACGCGGCGATGTCGCCCGGGTAGACCTCGGGGACGTCCTCGCGGTCGTTGGCGTGCATCATCAGGATCCGCCCGATCCGCTCGGTCTTGCCGGTTGACGCGTTCAGCACGCGGCCGCCCGAGGAGATCGACCCGGAGTACACGCGGAAGTAGGTGAGCTTGCCGACGAACGGGTCGGCCATGATCTTGAACGCGAGGGCCGCGAACGGTCCGCCCTCCTCGGGACCACGGGTCGCCTCGCGACCGTTCTCGTCACCGCGGACCGGCTCGATGCCGACGACCGGGGGAACGTCGAGCGGCGACGGGAGATAGTCGATGACCGCGTCGAGCAGGGGCTGGACGCCCTTGTTCTTGAAGGACGAGCCGCACAGCACGGGCGTCATCGCGATCTCGAGCGTGGCCTTGCGAATCGCGTTCTTGAGCACCGCCTCGGGGATCTCCTGATCCTCGATCAGCAGCTCGACGAGGGCGTCGTCGTAGCGGGAGACCTCCTCGAGCAGGTGCTCGCGGGCCTCCTGCGCCTCGTCGGCCAGGTGCTCGGGGATCTCACGCTCGTCGATCTCGACACCGAGATCGTCGTGGTAGTAGATCGCCCGCATGCGGACGAGATCGATGATCCCAAGGAAGTCCGACTCCGCGCCGATCGGCAGCTGGATCGGCACCGGGTGGGCACCGAGGCGGTCGATCATCGTCTTGACGCCGGCGTTGAAGTCCGAGCCGATCCGGTCCATCTTGTTGATGTAGGCGATCCTCGGGACCGAGTACTTGTCGGCCTGGCGCCACACCGTCTCCGACTGTGGCTCGACGCCCGCGACCGAGTCGAACAGGGCGATCGCACCGTCGAGCACGCGCAGCGAACGCTCGACCTCGACCGTGAAGTCGACGTGGCCGGGCGTGTCGATGATGTTGATCCGGTGCTTGTCCCACTCGCAGGTCGTCGCGGCCGACGTGATCGTGATCCCGCGCTCCTGCTCCTGCTCCATCCAGTCCATCGTCGCCGCGCCCTCGTGAACCTCACCGATCTTGTACGTCCTACCGGTGTAGTAGAGGATGCGCTCGGTCGTCGTCGTCTTACCGGCGTCGATGTGCGCCATGATCCCGATGTTGCGGGTTCGCTCGAGAGGGAATGCTCGCGGCATCAGTTGGCTCGGGTGGAGTCGTGTGGCATCAGTCAGAAGTTTCCTGGTCGGTACGGAGGATCTCGGGCAAAAAAATGGGCCCCTCGGGCCCATGCACACCGCGGGGTCAAGGCCCAGTTCGCGTGGCTATGCGCTCGAGTTCTCCATGGTCGGGTTTCGCTTCCCGCAGGTGACGGCGCATACGCTGCCGCCTGGGACGCGACGCTTGACTATAGCAGAGGTCCCCAGGACTCTTCGGGCCCGTCGGGCGGCCCCACGACCCTCATTTTGATGGACGACCGACGACCATCCGGGACGCTCCTGTCGGCGGGCTACGGCCTGCCCGGCGGCCGCGACGCCTGCCGGCCTGGCGATGCCTCGCGGTCGACCGTCCGGCGACCGGCGCTGAGCCGGTGGGCGATGCTGACGGGCGCCGCCGGAGCGGTCGCCCTGCGCAACGGGCGCCTGCGGATCGGAGCCCGCGGCGACGTCGCTCACGCGGCGGGGGAGCCTGGCGAGCATGCAGTCGAGGATCATTCGGGCCGGGCCCGGGCGCTCAGAGGCGGGCGAGCTCTCCGCGGGGACGGGGGTCGTGGAGCAGTGGACTCTCCAACGAAAGTAGTTGACTGACTCAGTCAGCTACTTTCGCGACGAAGGTCTCCCATCCACCTCCGCCGCCCGGGACGAGCCCGGCCGATCACATCCCACGCACCCTCCCGGGACCGACCGGCCCCCCGCCGCACCCGTAGCCCGCACCCGCTCGCGCGTCAACGCGACACGACGTCCAGGGCCCGGAGCGCGAACACGCGCGAACCCGAGGGACTCTCAGAACCACTCTTTCCCGGAGCGCAACGCACCGTCATCCTTGCCGACGCAGCCCGGCCGATCCGTCCCAGAGCGACCACTGCTTCGACCCCCTCGGAGGGCCGGGCTGACCGCCGGGGCCCCGCCCGACCGGAGGCCCGGAGGCCCGGAGGCCTCCTACCAGCGGTAGTGGGCGAAGGCCTTGTTGGCCTGCGCCATGCGGAAGATGTCGTCCTTGCGCTTGTAGGCCCCGCCCTGCTGCGACGCGGCATCCATCAGCTCGTTGGCCAGCCGCTGGGCCATCGTCTTCTCCCGCCGGTTGCGCGCGAACTCGACCAACCAGCGGACGGCCAGCGTTCGCGCCCGGGGGCTCGGAACCTCGACCGGCACCTGGTAGGTGGCGCCGCCGACCCGGCGTGAGCGAACCTCGAGTGCCGGCGTGAGGATCTTGATCGACTCCTCGAGCGCGATCACCGGGTCCTTGCCGGTCTTCTCGGCCATGATCGCCAGGGCGTCGTAGACGATCCGCTCGGCGGTTGACTTCTTCCCATCGAGCATGACCTTGTTGATCACCTGCTGGACGAGGCGTGACCGGTGGATCGGGTCGGGCTCGACCCGACGAATCTGGGCTGGTGCGCGGCGGGGCATGGCGGAGCTCCTAAGGCTTCTTGGCGCCGTACTGGGACCGCGCCTTCTTGCGGTCGCTGACGCCGGCGGCGTCGAGCGTTCCCCGTACGACCTTGTAGCGCACGCCCGGCAGGTCCTTGACCCGGCCGCCACGGACGAGCACGACCGAGTGCTCCTGGAGGTTGTGACCCTCGCCCGGAATGTAGGCCGTGACCTCGATCGAGCCGGTGATCCTGACGCGCGCGACCTTGCGCAGCGCGGAGTTCGGCTTCTTCGGCGTCGTCGTGTAGACCCGGGTGCAGACGCCGCGGCGCTGGGGGGCGGCCGTCTTCTTCTTGCGCCCCTTGCCCGACTTCAGGCCCGGCGTCGAAAGCTTCTTCTTTGGTGGCTTGCGGCCCTTGCGGACCAGCTGAGAGGTAGTAGGCATGCGGCGGATGATGGTAGCAGGGTGCGGCCGTCGAGCCCGCCGTCGCCGAGCGTCCGGTCGGTCAGCCGCCGGTCCCCGGACGGAGGATCAGGCGGCGGCGACCGAGGCCGCGCGGAGCGGCGCAGGAGCGATCGCGGAGGCGACGATCACAGCGACCAGTCCGAGCGCCTGGACGACGATGCCCAGGGCGTCTCCCGGCAGGGGATCGCCGAACACGAGGATCCCACCGGCGATCGCCGAGATGTTCGCGGCAGCGCCGGTGACGGCGATCACCGGGACGGCCTCGCCGTCCTGAAGGCCGCGAGCCGAGGCGTAGAAGGCGATCACCGACGCGGCCAGTGCGACGGCGAACCACGGGCTGATCAGGCCGACCGCGCCGTGGGCGCCGACGATGCCGGTCAGCGCCTTGATCGAGACGTCGGAGACCCCGAACAGGATGCCGGACGCCGCTCCCAGCATCGTCCCGTGGTGCTCTACGCGTGCGCCGGCCCGCGGTCCCATGATCAGGAGGCCGCCGATCCCGAAGAGGACCGCCTCGAAGGTGATCATCGCCGGGACGGAGAAGGCCGAGTGGGCGCCGTGGGTCCCGGGGACCGTCACGGCGAGGGCGACCAGCCCGGCTGCGGTCAGGCCGAGGCCGACCCACTGGCGGCGTCCGACCTCGAACCCGAAGAGCCGCTCGGCCATCACGCCGATCAGGACGACGCCGCCGGCGAGGACGACCTGGACGACAGAGAGCGGGGCCATCGCCATCGCCGCGACGTGGAGGATCCACGCGCCGATCGCGATCACGATGCCCAGTGCGAACCACGTCGACCCGAGCAGGGACCGAGCGGTCTTCAGGGGATGGCGGACGTCGACCGGCGGGACCTCGCACGCTCCGCGGTGCTTGTAGAAGAACGCGAGGTTCGTCACAAAGGCGCAGAGGAACGCGAGTAGTAGTCCGATTTGAATCGTCATATTAAAAAGTGGCCAGCCATCTCGGGGAACTTCGCGGTGGCCGGCCCGACTCCTATCGACCACGCGATGCTCGCCCTTGAGATTGGACTCGCCTGAAAGCACCTTACCTAGGCCGGACTGGACGAACGTCGGTTCTGAGGGAATCTTTACGCGACTTAATCCAGAGGAAGTTGCCCGCGCAAGGGGTTAAGTTGCATATGCAAGTGGATTAGTTGCGTGCGTAAGGGAAATGGCCGCTTCGAGCCAGCATCCGCCGCGTCCCTGGACCTCCGGGAGCCGGTCGTCCGACTGCGTGTCGGTGACCGACCGCCCAACGGCCCGCACTTCATGCCATTTGCAATTTCGCGTGCAGAACTCAAGCCGGACGGGTCGGTCGACAACGAGACCGGGCGCCCGCCCCTCGAGGCAGACGCCCGGCTCACACCGCAGACATCGTCGGCACGCGGCAGCCCGGCCGGCGTCGGGCCGGCGTCGGGCCGGCCGAACCCCGCCTACTTCTCGCCCTTGACCTCCGTCACGTCAAGCTCGGCGAGCTCCTCGACAAAACCCGGGTCGTGCCCGAGGCCGATCTCCTCGAGCGACGCCAGATCCTGGTCGAACTCGGCACCGAACCCGCCGTTGCCGATCCCGAGCTCCGCCGCGAGGTCGTCGTCCCCGAGCAGTCCCAGGTCGTCCATCGCCCGCGGGAGCGGCTCCGACGGCTGGATCTCGATCCTCCGGTAGCGCTTCAGGCCGGTCGCCGCCGGGATCAGCTTGCCGATGATCACGTTCTCCTTGAGACCGTTCAACCGGTCGATCTTGCCCTCGAGAGCCGCGTCCGTCAGGACCTTCGTCGTCTCCTGGAAGGACGCCGCCGACAGGAAGGAGTCCGTGTTCAATGAGGCCTTCGTGATCCCCAGGATGATGTCCTCGAACTCGGCCGACTCGCCACCCCTGCGGATGATCGCGTCGTTGATCTTCGCGAACTCGAACCGGTCGACGAACTGCCCCGGCAGGTACTCGGTGTCGCCCTTCTGGTCGACCCGGACCTTCTTGAGCATCTGCCTGACGATCAGCTCGATGTGCTTGTCGTTGATGTCGACGCCCTGTGACTTGTAGACCTCCTGGACCTCACGGACGAGGTACTGCTCGGTCTCCGTCCGCCCGCGGATCGCCAGCAGCTCGTGCGGGTAGAGCGACCCCTCGTTGAGCTGCTTTCCGGCCTCCAGCTGCTCACCGGTCGACACGTAGAGTCGCGTCCGCCGGGGGAACGTGTGCCGGTGCTCCTCACCCGACTCGTCGGTGATCACCACGGTCAGCGCCTTGTCGGACTCCTCGATCGAGACGACGCCGTCCTGCTCGGCGATCTTCGCCAGGCCCTTCGGCTTGCGAGCCTCGAACAGCTCGACGACCCGTGGCAGACCATGCGTGATGTCGGCACCCGCGACGCCGCCGGTGTGGAACGTCCGCATCGTCAGCTGGGTCCCCGGCTCGCCGATCGACTGGGCCGCGATGATTCCCACGGCGTCGCCGATCTGCGCGGTCTGGCCGGTCGCCATCGCCCGGCCGTAGCAGGCCTGGCAGACGCCGGTGTTGGCCTCGCACTTGAGGACCGAGCGGACCGGGACCTTCCGGTTCGTGCCGTTCTCGTAGTCCGAGCGGTACGCCTCGATGATCTCGGCGAACTCCGCCCGGTCGATCTCCGACCCGAGGGCCACGATGACCCGGCCGTCGTTCGTCTTGATCTCGCCGGCGGCGATCCGCCCGATCAGGTTGTCGTTGACGTCGCCGCCGTCCTTGAACGACGGGATCTCGATGAATCCGACGGTCCCGCAGTCCGGCTCCCGGATGATCACGTCCTGGGCGACGTCGACCAGACGCCGGGTCAGGTACCCCGAGTCAGCCGTCCGGAGCGCCGTGTCCGCGAGGCCCTTCCGCGCCCCGTGGGTCGAGATGAAGTACTCGAGGACCGACAGGCCCTCCATGAAGTTGGCCTTGATCGGCCGCTCGATGATCTCGCCCTTCGGGTTGGCCATCAGGCCACGCATCCCCGCCAGCTGACGGATCTGCTTGAACGAACCACGCGCACCCGAGTTGGCCATCATGAAGATCGGGTTCAACTCGTCGAGGTTGGCGACCATCGCGTCGGCGACCTCGTCGGTGCAGGCGTTCCACCGGTCGACGACCGCCTCGTGGCGCTCCTCCTGGGTGATCAGGCCCGTGTCGTACTGCTCGTGGATCTCGGCGACCTCGTCCTCGTACTTCCCGAGGATCTTGCCCTTCTCCGGCGGGATCACGACATCGTTCTTGGAGATCGTGATCCCCGCCTGGCTCGCGTACTTGAAGCCGAGGTCCTTGAACGCGTCGAGGACCAGCGAGATCGTCGTCGCCCCGTACCGCTGGACCAGTGCGTCGATCAGCCTGGTCGTGTCGCGCTTCTTCATCGACTGGTTGACGAAGACGTAGGTCGACGGGTCGAACTCCTCGCCCAACGCCTCCTCCAGCGCCCGCTCGATCCGGTCGTTGTAGATGATCCGGCCGACCGTTGTCAGGACGTGCCCGCCGTCCCGGCCGAACGGCCGGAACTCGGCGACGTCGTGCAGCGTGACGACGCCGGCCTCGTAGGACAGCTCGGCCTCCTGCGCGGTCCGATACACGTGCGGCCGCGGATCATGCGTCGTCGGGTCGATCTTCGCGAGCTCGTCGGCCTCCAGCCCGTAGGTCAGGTAGTACGCCCCGAGGATCATGTCCTGGGTCGGCGTCGCCAGCGGCGCGCCGTGAGCCGGCGAGAGGATGTTGTTCGACGAGAGCATCAGGATCCGCGCCTCGGCCTGGGCCTCTGCCGACAGTGGCAGGTGGACGGCCATCTGGTCGCCGTCGAAGTCCGCGTTGAACGCGTGACAGACGAGCGGGTGGACCTGGATCGCCTTGCCCTCGACGAGCAGCGGCTCGAACGCCTGGATCCCCAGGCGGTGGAGGGTCGGCGCCCGGTTGAGCAGGACCGGGTGCTCGTGGATGACCTCCTCGAGGACGTCCCAGACCTCGCCGATCATCGTGTCGACCATCTTCTTCGCGGCCTTGATGTTCTGGGCGGACTTACGCTCGACCAGGCGGGCCATGATGAACGGCTTGAACAGCTCGAGCGCCATGATCTTCGGCAGGCCGCACTGGTGGAGCTTGAGGTACGGACCGGCGACGATCACCGACCGACCCGAGTAGTCGACCCGCTTGCCGAGCAGGTTCTGGCGGAACCGGCCCTGCTTGCCCTTGAGCATGTCCGACAGCGACTTGAGCGGGCGGTTGCCCGGTCCGGTCACGGGACGGCCGCGGCGGCCGTTGTCGAACAGCGCGTCGACGGCCTCCTGGAGCATCCGCTTCTCGTTGTTGACGATGATCTCCGGCGCGCCGAGGTCGAGCAGCCGCTTGAGGCGGTTGTTGCGGTTGATGACCCGTCGGTAGAGGTCGTTGAGGTCGCTCGTCGCGAACCGGCCGCCGTCGAGCTGGACCATCGGCCTGAGCTCGGGCGGGATCACGGGGATCGCGTCGAGAACCATCATCTCCGGCTTGTTGCCCGACTGGATGAACGCACTGACGACGCGCAGCCGCTTGACCGCGCGGGCCTGCTTCTGACCCTTGGCGGTCTTGATGGTCTCTGACAGCTCGATCCGCTCGGCGTCGAGATCGACCTGCGCGAGCAGGTCGCGGATCGCCTCGGCGCCCATCCCGCCGCGGAAGTACTCGCCGAACCCGTACGGCGAGCCGAACCGCTCCTTGAGCTCGCGGAAGAGGGTCTCGTCGTGCTCGATCTTCTTCGGCTCCATGTCCTTGAAGAAGTCCCAGACAGCCCGCATCCGGTCGGCCGCATCGTCGATGTAGGCCTCCGTGTCGGAAATGTCCGCGTCGAACGTCTTGCGGAGGTCCTTGAGCAGCTTCTCCCGCTCCTCGTCTGAGAGCTTGGCGACCTTCACGTCGAGCGACTCCGCCCAGATGTGGTCGTCGTCGGCGAAGCCGGTCTGCTTGCCGCTGGCGAGGTACTCCTCCCTGCGGGCGAGCGACTCCCGGAGCTCGAGAACACGCTCCTCGCGCTCGGCCGCGTACGCGTCGAGCACCTTGTTGACCTCGCCCTCGAGCTTCTCGAGGTCGGCCTCACGCGCCTCCTGGTCGACCCAGGTGACGATCGACGCAGCGAAGTAGAGGACCTTCTCGAGCTCCTTCGGAGCCATGTCGAGCAGGTAGCCGATCCGGCTGGGGACGCCCTTGAAGAACCAGATGTGGCTGACCGGGGCCGCCAGGTCGACGTGGCCCATCCGTTCACGGCGGACCTTCGACCGGGTGACCTCGACGCCACACCGCTCGCAGACGATCCCCTTGTACCGGACGCGCTTGTACTTGCCGCAGTAGCACTCCCAGTCCTTCGTCGGACCGAAGATCCGCTCGCAGAAGAGACCGTCCTTCTCCGGCTTGAGTGTCCTGTAGTTGATCGTCTCCGGCTTCGTGACCTCTCCGGAGCTCCACCCGCGAATCTGCTTGGAGGAGGCGAGACTGATCTCGATGGCGTCGAAGTTGTTGATGTCGATCATGCGGTCTCCTCGTCCAATGTCTCTTCAGCATGCAGCGCGTCCATCGTCACGACGTCCAGCTCGCCGACCGGAGCGAGAACCCCGTCCGGGTCGTCATCCTCGTCCTCGTCGTCATCCAGCCCGACCCCTTCGGTCTCGGCGTCAGCCTCGGCGGCAGCCGCCGGGGTCTCGACGGCCGCCGGCGGCTCGTCGACCTCCTCGTCGGCGGCGCGAACGCCCGACAGGTCGATGCCGAGCTCCTCGGCTGCCCGCAGGAGGTCGTCGTCCTCGTCGCGCATCTCCGTCCGCTGGCCCTCCTCCGAGACGACGTTGACGTCGAGACCGAGCGACTGCATCTCCTTGAGCAGCACCTTGAACGACTCGGGGATCGACGGTTCGGCGATGTTCTCGCCCTTGACGATCGACTCGTACGCCTTGACCCGACCGACGGTGTCGTCGGACTTGATCGTCAGCATCTCCTGGAGGGTGTAGGCGGCCCCGTATGCCTCGAGCGCCCAGACCTCCATCTCGCCGAACCGCTGCCCGCCGAACTGGGCCTTGCCGCCGAGCGGCTGCTGGGTGACGAGCGAGTACGGACCCGTCGAACGAGCGTGGATCTTGTCGTCGACGAGGTGGAGCAGCTTGAGGATGTACATGTAGCCGACCGTGACCTGCTCCTCGAACGGCTCGCCCGTCCGCCCGTTGTAGAGCGTGAACTTGCCGGACGCCTGCTCCGAGACACGGCGGTTGCGGTCGATGTCCATGCGGATCCGCCCGGTGTGGGCGTCCTGCCAGGAGACCAGCGCCTGATCGACGTCGGCGACCGTCGCCCCGTCGAAGACCGGCGTCGCAACGTAGACCCGCCCGTTCCCGTCGGCCGTGCGCGAGTGGTTGTAGGCCTCGGTCCCGTCGTCGTACCAGCCCTGGGCCGCGGCCCACCCGAGGTGGGTCTCGAGGATCTGACCGACGTTCATCCGGCTCGGCACGCCGAGCGGGTTGAGGATCACGTCGACCGGGGTCCCGTCCTCGAGGAACGGCATGTCCTGCTCGTCGACGATCTTCGAGATGACACCCTTGTTCCCGTGCCGACCGGCCAGCTTGTCGCCCTCGGAGATCTTCCGCTTCTTGGCGACGAAGACCCTGACGAGGTCGTTCACTCCCGGCGGCAGGTCGTCGCCGTGCTCGCGGCTGAACGTCATCACGTCGATCACGACGCCGCCCTCCCCGTGGGGAACCTTCAGCGACGTGTCGCGGACCTCACGGGCCTTCTCCTTGAAGATCGCCCGGATCAGCTTCTCCTCGGCGGTCAGCTCGGTCTCACCCTTCGGCGTGACCTTGCCGACCAGCAGGTCTCCCGAGCCGACCTCGGCGCCGACGCGGACGATCCCGCGGTCGTCGAGGTTGCGCAGCGACTCCTCTGAACGGTTGGGAATGTCCCGGGTGATCTCCTCTTCGCCGAGCTTCGTCGTCCGCGCATCGATCTCGTACTCCTCGATGTGGATCGACGTCAGCTCGTCGTCCTTGACCAGACGCTTGCTGAGGATGATCGCGTCCTCGAAGTTGTAGCCCTCCCACGACATGAACGCGACCATCAGGTTCTTGCCGAGCGCCATCTCACCGCGATCGGTCGACGACCCGTCGGCCAGCACGTCGCCGGCCTTGAGCACCTGTCCGGCCTGGACAAGCGGCTTCTGGTGGATCAGGGTGCCCTGGTTGGAGCGCATGAACTTCTGCAGCTCGTACTCGTCGCGCTTGCCGTCGGTCGTCTCCATGACGATCGCCGTCGCGTCGACGAAGGCAACCGTCCCGGCGTTCTTCGCGAGCAGGACGTCGCCCGTGTCGAGCGCCGCCCGCAGCTCCATCCCGGTGCCGACGAGCGGGGCGTCGGTCTTCAGCAGGGGGACGGCCTGGCGCTGCATGTTCGAGCCCATCAGCGCCCGGTTGGCGTCGTCGTGCTCGAGGAAGGGGATCATCGCCGTCGCGACCGACCAGATCTGCTCGGGCGAGACGTCGACCAGGTCGACGTCCTGCGGGCCGACCGTCACGTACTGACCGGCCTGCGTCCGGCAGAGGATCTCGTCGTCGGTCAGGCGGCCGGTCCCCGGCTCGACAGGCGTGTTCGCCTGCGCGATGATCTGCTCCTCCTCCTGAGTCGCGTCGAGGTGGACGATCTCGTCGGTGACAATCCCGTCCTTGACGACCTGGTAGGGCGTCGTCACGAAGCCGTGCTCGGAGACCTGGGCGTAGGACGACAGCGATCCGATCAGGCCGATGTTCGGACCCTCCGGCGTCTCGATCGGACACATCCGGCCGTAGTGGGTCGGGTGGACGTCGCGGACCTCGATCGGCGCGCGCTCGCGGGTCAGGCCGCCGGCCCCGAGGGCTGACAGCCGCCGGCGATGGGTCAGACCCGCGAGCGAGTTGGTCTGGTCCATGAACTGGGACAGCTGTGACGACCCGAAGAACTCCTTCAGGGCGGCGACGACCGGCCGGATGTTGATGATCGTCTGCGGCGTGATCGTGTCGGCGTCCTCGGTCGTCAGGCGCTCGCGGACGACCCGCTCCATCCGGTAGAGACCGATCCGGAAGGCCTCCTGGATCAGCTCACCGACAGTCCGCAGGCGGCGGTTGCCGAAGTGCTCGTACTCGTCGAGGTGGTCGGCGACCGGCTCGCGGGCCATGCTCTGGGCCTCGGCCGCGTAGTCCTTGATCTCGACTTCCGGGTGCTCGGGCATGCCCAGGCGCTTGGGCATCGCGACGAGCTCCCGGACGAGGGAGATGATGTCGTCGTGGGTCAGCGTCCGCGTGTCGAGGTCGATGTCCAGACCGAGTCGCGAGTTCAGCTTGTACCGACCGACCCGGGTCAGGTCGTAGCGCTTGGGATCGAAGAACAGCTGGTTGAGCAGGGCCCGGGCGTTCTCGACGCTCGGCGGCTCACCCGGACGCTGCTTCTTGAACAGCTCGACCAGCGCGCCCTCCTCAGAACGCGTCTGCTCGGTGTCCGTCTCGATCGTGTTGCGGATGTAGTGGGAGTCGTCGAACAGCTCGAGGATCTTCTCGTCCGCGGCGTAGCCCATCGCCCGCAGGAGGACCGTGACCGGCAGCTTGCGCTTGCGGTCGATCCGGACGAAGACCTTGCCCTTCTTGTCGATCTCAAGCTCGAGCCACGACCCGCGGGCCGGCATCAGGTTGGCGATGAAGACCTGCTTCTCACGGTCCTTCGGCTCCATCAGGTACGCGCCAGGCGACCGGACGAGCTGGGTCACGACGACCCGCTCGGTCCCGTTGATGATGAACGTCCCCCGTTCGGTCATCCACGGGAAGTCGCCGACGAAGACCGACTGCTCGCGAATCTCGCCGGTCTCCCGGTTGACGAAGGCCACGGTCACGGTGAGCGGGCGCGCGAAGGTCAGGTCCTTCTCCCGGCACTCCTCGATCGGTGCGACCGGCTCGTCGAAGACGAACTCGCCGAACTGGACTGCCAGGTTGCCGGTGTAGTCCTCGATCGGCGAGATGTCGTCGATCGTCTCGCGGAGACCACCCTTCTCGGGATCCGTCAGCCACTCGAACGAGCGGCGCTGGATGTCGATCAGGTTGGGGACGTCGAGCGGCTTGTTCAGACGCGCGAAAGTGCGGCGCGTCCGGGGGACGATTGCAGCGGCCAAGGTTGCGACTCCTGAGGAGTAGAGGAGGGCAGACAACCACGCGAAAGCGCGGACACAAGAAGATAGCACAGCGAAGCTGTACCCCCTCGAGGGCGGCCAACGCTCACGGACCCCGCTCCCCGACGGCACGTATGTGGCGTGACGCCAAGCTGATGGGAGAGGCTTCGACTATCGGTCGGCAGGCCGGACTGTACCGGGTTCTCCCCGGTCTTTGGGGATTTCTGCAGACAGTCTTCGGGAGACCTGGTGGCCGAGCCGCGCAAGCCGGGGTCGCGGTCGCGCCCGTGAGACGACCGCCTCGGATCGCGCAGGGGCCGGGCCGGCCGGGCGGGCGTGGGGCCCGAAACGACTGCTAGGCTCTGGACACGGGCGGCACCGGTCGCCCTGAGGTTCTCGTCTCTGGTTGCGCTCACGCGTGGTTCGGGTCAGTCGAATCTCCCCGAATCACAGACGCGGTCGACGCAAAGGCCGCGGAATGGAGCAGCATGCCACCGAAGACGTTCGCCGACCTCGGCGTATCCAAAGCCGTTGCCGACGCCTTGACGAGGCGCGAGATCGCGTCACCCTTCGCAGTCCAGGAGCTCGTCATCCCCGACGTGCTCGCCGGCCGGGACGTGCTCGTCAAGTCGCCGACCGGGTCAGGCAAGACCCTGGCCTTCGCGATCCCGATCGCCGAGCGGCTCGAGGCGACCGACCCACGGCCGAGCGCCCTGATCCTCGCGCCGACCCGCGAGCTGGCCGCGCAGATCGTCGAGGAGTCCCGCGAGGTCGCCCACTCACGGGCCCTGTCGATCGCCGCCGTGTACGGCGGCGTCGGCATCCAGAAGCAGGAGCGGATCGCCCAGCGGGCGCACATCCTCGTCGCGACGCCCGGCCGCCTGCTCGACCTCCTCGCGCGGCGGTCGTTCAGCCTGGCCAAGGTCAAGATCCTCGTCCTCGACGAGGCCGACCGGATGCTCGACATGGGCTTCAAGCCCGACGTCACGCGGATCGTCGCCCAGACCCGGAGCACCCGCCAGACGCTGCTCTTCTCGGCCACGCTCGAGGGCGAGGTCGGCCGGGTGGCCCAAGCCTTCACGACGAACCCGGTCCGCCGCGAGCACAACCCGCCGGCCCGCAAGGGCGCGACCGTCGAGCACCGGTTCGTGCGGGTCGCCCACGAGGCCAAGGTCGGCACCCTGGTCCGGGAGCTCGGCGAGTCCGAGCGCGGCCTGGCGCTCGTCTTCGTCCGGACCAAGCGGGGAGCCGACCGCCTGGTCAAGCGACTGGGGACGCTCGACGTCGCGGCGGTCGCGATGCACGGCGACAAGTCGCAGGCCCAGCGCGAGAAGGCGCTCGCCCGGTTCGAGGCGGGACATGTCGACACGCTCGTCGCGACGGACGTCGCCGCGCGGGGGATCGACGTCGACGACATCACCCATGTGATCAACTTCGACGCCCCCGAGGACCGTGACGCCTACGTCCATCGGACGGGGCGGACGGCGCGTGCCGGCCGGAGCGGGACGGCCGTGACGTTCGTGCTCGACGACCAGGCCCGCGACATCGGCAAGATCGCCAGCGACCTGAGCCTGGACCGGCAGTTCGCGGAGTCGGGTCTGAGGTACACGGCCACACCGACCCGGCCGATCGGCACGCGGTCCTACGGAAGCCGCAACGGATCGGGCGGTCGCCGGCGCAACGGCCGGTAGTCGGGTGCCGGCCGTCGTCGGACGCGTCGGCGCGAGCGGGCGTCTGAGACCCGGCGCCCGACGGCGGCGGTAGGTTGGCGAGAGGATGAACCCGTTGCGCCTCGTCAAGCGCGTCGTGCTGAGCGCCGTCGCCGCCGTCGTCCTCCTGTTCGCCGTCGCCGTGGTGATCGGCGAGCTTCAGAAGAAGTCGATCCGGGTTCCGGCGTGCACCGCCGAGCAGTGGGTCGGGACGTGGGTCGCCGACCCGAGCGACGCGCTCGATCCGGGGCTCGTCGACCAGACGATCCGGCTCGTAGTGACCCCCCACCTCGGCGGGCGGGAGCTGCGGATCCACCTGTCGAACCGGTTCAGCGCGAAGCCCGTGACGATCGCCCGCGCGGCGATCGGCCTGGGCCAGAGCGGGGCGAGCCTGGCGTCAGGCTCTGACCACGAGGTCACCTTCGGCGGACAGGGCAGCCTGACGATCGGGGCCGCCGGCGAGGCCGTCAGCGACCCGGTCGATCTGGACTTCAAGTCGTTTGAGAAGCTTGACGTCAGCCTCTACGTGACCGGGAGCACAGGTCCGTCGACCGAGCACCTCGCCGGCCAGCAGACGTCGTACGCGACGCCGCCGAGCACGGGCGACCACACGACCGACGAGTCGGGCCTGGCGTTCACCAAATCGACGACCGAGCGGTACTACCTCGACGGGATCGATGTACAGGCGCTCGGGTCGGTCGGAGCGGTCGTCGCGCTCGGGGATTCGATCACCGACGGCGAGGGCGGCCCGCCCGACCGTGACGACCGCTACCCGGACGACCTCGCCCGCCGCCTGCTGGCGGCCCCGGGCTCGCCGAGGCTGACGGTGCTGGATGCCGGGATCAGCGGCAACAGGATCCTCACCGACGCGCAGGCGTACGGCGCCGGGCAGTCGGCCTTGAACCGCGTGGGGTCGGACGTGATCGGCGAGCCCGGCGCGAGTGACGTGATCGTGCTCGAGGGGATCAACGACATCGGGGCAGCCGGGGCGACCGGCGATCAGGTCGTCGGCGGGCTGAAGGCGCTGATCAGCCGGGTCCACGCGGCGGGCATGCAGATCCTGCTGGGGACGCTGACCCCGGTCGGCGGGGTCACGCTCCACGGGTACGCGGGCAGCGCGACCGAGGCCGCCCGGGTGGCGGTCAACCGGTTCATCCGGGGACCGAACGCCGCCGACGGGTATGTCGACTTCGACCGGGCGCTCCGCGACCCGACCGACCCGTCGCGGTTGAACCCGGCGTTCGACAGCGGCGACCACGTCCATCCGAACACGGCAGGCAGGCAGGCGATGGCCGACGCGGTCGATCTGGCGTCGCTCCGAGCACCCCGGTGCACCTCGTAGACGTCGGACGGACACGGGATCCGAGGACTGCGGCTGGCGACGGGTCGGGTCGGTCCCGGGATTCGGGTCGGCGGTCGCCGCGGCGGCGATGCTCACGCGGAGCGGGCCTCGCCGAGAGCATGCCGTCGAGGACCATTCTGGCCGGCCTCACGGCGGTCAGAGGCCGGGCGAGCGCTCTGCGGGGGACGGGGTCGTGGAGGAGTGGACTCTCCAAGGAAAGTAGTTGACTGACTCAGTCAGCGACTTCCGCGACGAAGGTCTCGCATCCCCGGCCGAGCGAAAGGTGCGAAGCCCGAGAACCCGCGGCAGCCTGGCGGCCGAGAACGCAGACGGCCGCCGCGTCCGGAGGGAGGCGACGGCCGTTTGGCCGGAACGCGGCCGGCAGGGATCGGGGGTCGGGCTACTTGACCTCGACGGAAGCGCCGGCCTCGAGGAGCTCCTGCTTGAGCTTCTCGGCCTCGTCCTTGTCGACGCCCTCCTTGACGGCCTTGGGGGCCTCGTCGACGAGCGCCTTGGCCTCCTTGAGACCGAGGCCGGTCGCCGCGCGGACGACCTTGATGACCTGAATCTTCTTGTCGCCGGCGCCGGTCAGGAGGACGGTGAAGGCAGTCTGCTCCTCGACCTCCTCGACCTGTGCGCCGCCGCCGCCAGCGCCGGCGACGGCCACCGGTGCCGCGGCGGAGACGCCGAACTCCTCCTCGAGGGCCTTGATGCGCTCGGCCAGCTCGAGCACGGAAATGCCCTTGAGCTCGTCGATCCAATCAGCGGTGCTAGTGGTACCTGCCATCAGTTGTTCTCCTTGTCAATGCTGGAAGTTTCGGCCGCGGTTGCGTCCGGCGGGGGTGTGGCGTCTGCGGCGGGCTGCGACTGGTCGGCGGCAACCGCGTCCGGCTGGGGTGCTGCGTCTGCCGCTGGCTCGGGATCCTGTTCTTCTGGAGCGGTATCGGCGGGCGGGGCCTCCTGGGCCGGAGCCTCCGCCACTGACTCGGCCACCGGACCGGCCACCGGACCGGCCGGCGGCGGGCCGGCGGGGATCTCGCCGGACTCCTTCTTCTCGAGGATTGCGCCGAGCTGGATCGCAAGTCCTCCGATCAGGGCGTTGAGCGTTCGCACGAGGCCGGTGAGCGGCGACGCGACGAGACCGACGAGCTGGCCGTAGAGGACATCCCGAGGCGGGAGCTTCGAGATCGAGGTGACCTGCTCGGAGCTGAGCGGCGCGCCGTCCATGACGCCGCCCTTGAAGGCGAGCTTGTCGGTGATCTTCGCGTAGTCGGCGACCGTCTTGGCGGCGGTCGCGGCGTCGCCGCCGACGAAGGTCAGGGCGGTCGGCCCGGCGAGCAGCGGCTTGAGATGCTCTGCGCCGACCTGGTCGGCGGCCCGCTCGGTCAGCGAGTTCTTGACGACCCTGAAGGACGCGTCGACCGCCCGCAGCTTGTCGCGAAGCTCGGCCGCCTGGGGGACGGTGATGCCGCGGAAATCGACCGCGAAGATCGCTTCGGACTGCTGGATCTTGACGGCGATCTCATCGATCACCGCGGCTTTCTGTTCTCTGTTCATACGGCTCCTGTCCCGGACTTCGGTTTTGCGCCGGGGGTCTCTGGTGGCCTACTGGGGTGGCGTCACGCGGCAGCTGCGGGCGTGGGCGCCTCCTCGAGGATGTCACGGGTCCGTGTCGGGTCGACCTTGACCCCCGGGCCCTGGGTCGCGGCCAGGGTGATCGTGCGCAGGTAGCGGCCCTTGGCGACGGCCGGCTTGGCGCGGACGAGCTCGTCGATGATCGCGGCGTAGTTCTCGAGCAGGGCCCGATCGTCGAAGCTGGTCTTGCCGATCACCATGTGGACGATCGCCGACCGGTCGGTCCGGTACTCGACCTTGCCGGCCTTCGACTCGACGACCGCCTTGCGGACGTCCATCGTCACGGTCCCGACCTTCGGGTTCGGCATCTTGCCCTGCGGCCCGAGGACCCTGCCGAGGCGCCCGACGAGGGGCATCATGTCGGGCGTGGCGATCGCGACGTCGAAGTCCGTGAAGCCCTCTTCGACTCGCTTGGCGAGATCCTCGGCTCCGACGAAGTCAGCGCCGGCCTCCTCGGCCTCCTTGGCCCGGTCGCCGCGAGCGAAGACGGCGATCTTGACGTCCTTGCCGAGGCCGTTGGGCAGCGCCACGGTCCCGCGAAGCTGTTCGTCGGCGTGACGGACGTTGAGACCGGTCCGGACATGGACCTCGATCGTCTCGTCGAACTTCCCGCGCTTGGTCTCCTTGACGGCGGTGATCGCCTCGACGGGCGTGTACTCACGCTCGCGGTCGACGCGCGCCCGTGCTGCCAGATATGTCTTGCCGTGCTTTGCCATTCAGATCACGTCCACACCCATCGAGCGAGCGGTCCCGGCGACGATCTTGCTCGCCGCTTCGAGGTCGTTCGCGTTGAGGTCATCCATCTTCTTCTCGGCGATCTCCCGAATCTGCGCACTCGTGATCTTGCCGACCTTCAGCCTGTGAGGCTCAGCCGAGCCCTTGTCGATGCCGATCGCCTGGCGAATCAGGACCGCCGCGGGCGGCGTCTTGGTGACGAAGCTGAACGACCGGTCGGCGTAGACGGTGATCACGACCGGGATGATCGTCCCGGCGTCGGCCTGGGTCTGGGCGTTGAAGGCCTTGCAGAACTCCATGATGTTGATGCCGTGCTGGCCCAGCGCCGGACCGACCGGCGGAGCCGGCGTCGCCGCGCCGCCGCGGGCCTGGAGCTTGATCGTTGTGAGGACTTTCTTTGCCATTGATTCCTTACCTTACGGACCCGTGGGGTCCGCCCTTTGGAAGACGTGCGCGCCCGAGTACGTGGGGCTAGAGCTTCTTGACCTGGTCGTAGCCGACTTCGACCGGCGTCTCACGCCCGAAGATTGATACCAGCACCTTGAGCCTGGCGGCGTCGTCGTTGATTTCGGAGATCTCGCCCGAGAAGTCCGACAGCGGTCCGGAGATGACCTTGACCGACTCGCCGATCGCGAACTGGGCCCGCGACGGCAGGCGGACGGCGATCGCCTTGTGAAGCAGGCGGTCGACCTCCATCTGGGTCAGCGGGACCGGCTCGTTGGACGCCCCGACAAAGCCGGTGACCCCCGGAGTCCCCTTGACGAGCGTCCACGACGCCTCGTTGAGCTCCATGTTGACGAGGACGTAGCCGGGCATCGTCCGCTTCTCGACGGTGATCTTCTGGTTGTCCTTCATCTCAGAGACCGACTCCGTCGGAACGACGACCTGCTTCACCGCCCGCTGTTGATTCATCGAGACCACGCGGTGCTCGAGGTTCTGCTTGACCTTGTTCTCGTGACCCGAGTAGGTGTTTACGACGTACCAGCGAAACATTTCGATCCCAGTTTGAATTGGACTTGGACGGCTCCCGGCGCCGCAGCGCGGAGGCGCGAAGCGGCGTTGTCGATCACAGGATCGCGTTGACGAGGTCTGACCCGAGCAGATCGGCGAGCCCGAGGAACCCGCCGGCGACGATCACGAAGCCGAGCACGACGGCCGTTGCCTGGCCGACCTGACGCCGGTCGGGCCACTGGACTCGCTGGAGCTCGGCCCAGCTCGCCCGGAGAAAGGCCATGACCCGGTTGCCACCGACCTTGGCCGGCTGGCGCCCGGCCCGGCGGGCCGCCGGGAGGATCTCGTCGGACTCGTCCAGCCGGTTGGCGGCAAGTCGCTCGCGAGTGCTCGCGTACTCGCCGGTCGAGTCGGCCTCGGCCGAGTCGTCATCGACGAGCGGGGGAAGCGTCGGCGGGTCGGTCGGCACCGCGCCGACCGGGAGGTCAGCCGGCTCGAGAGCAGCCATGACGGCGTCCTCATCCACGAGGACGTCGTCGACCGTCGTCTCGCCGAGCTCGGCGTCGTCGACCGCCGGCTCGCCCGGGACGGCGTCGGTCGACGGCGGGGCCGCCTCGTCGCCGGGCCCGACCTGCGGCGTGGAGCCGTCGGCCGGTCGCCCGGGCGTCGGCCGCGGGCGTCCGCGAGCCGGCTGCGCCTTGGCGCGGCGTCGCTGACTGCTTTTGCGATCACGGGCCACAACACGCCTTGGCTAGCGCGTCTCCCGGTGACCGGTGTGCCGCCGGCACCACCGACAGTATTTGCGCAGCGTGATGCGATCCGGGTTGTTGCGCTTGCTCTTCTTAGTCTGGTAATTGCGCCGCTTGCACTCCTCGCATGCGAGGGTGACAGCGATGCGCACGTCTCCGCGGGCCATGAAAGCCTTCCAGGGGGTTCGTGATCGGGCTGCCGGCGCCGGGCAAGGAAAAACCCCGCCACGGCGCGAGGTATACGGAGTTTAGCGCGCTCGCCGGGGCGCGGCCGGCCGGTCGCCGCCGGAGCCGGCGCGAACCCCGTGCGGGGCCGCTGAGGGTCAGCTCTGCCGTGGCGGCAGCGCGCTGAAGAAGTCCCAGATCTCGGCGCCGGCGGACCCCTCGGCCGGGAGGAGCGACGCGCGCAGCGTGCTGCCCGGCCAGAAGTGACCGCCGTGGGTCAGCACGAGCTGGCCGACCGTGGTCGCGTCCTTGCACGTCCACCGGGCCCTGAGGACGTCGGGATTGACCCGGCTGTGGGCGCCGGGCACCCTGCAGCCGTCGAGCGAGCGCCACATCGCCAGGAATCGGGGGACGCTCCCGTCGTGGGTCGCGGGCGCTCCGAGGTAGGGGACGACCGGGTCAGACGTGGCGTGGATGTCGAACATCGAGACCGGGCCGGTCGGGGTGCACGGCGGCATCCGGCGGTAGTCGCCGGCGACGATCGCGACCGCGGTGATCCGGTTGGCGAGGGCGCATGCGACACGCGAGGCCTCGCCGCCGCCGTTGGAGACGCCCGCGGCGAAGACGCGGGTCCGGTCGACGCAGTAGTGGGTCTCGGCGTAGCCGAGCGTCGCCCGGACGAGATCGAGATCCGCGTCGCCCCGGGCGCCGCGAGAGTAGATCGCCCAGTCGCCGTTGAGTGCGTCCGGATAGGCCACGATGAAGCCGTCGTGCGCGGCGAGCGCCGAGAGGCCGCTGTAGCGCTCCATCCCCTTGCCGGTGTCCCTGAAGCCGTGGAGCGCGACGACCACCGGCAGCCGCCGTCCGGCCGGCAGCGGGCCGGGCACGTAGATCCGGAAGCTCCGGTGGTAGCCGTCGATCGTCATGTCGATGTCCTTGTCGCTGCCCGGCCGGGTCAACGCCGTCGTGCACGGATCGACCACCGGAGGAGGCGGATCCGTCGGGCTCGAGAGCGTCAGCGAGGTCGTTCCGACCGGCGACGTCGTTCCGACCGGCGCGGTCGCTCCGACCGTCGGCGTCGTCGCCTGTCGCTCGGCGGCCGCGGCTGAGATCGTCGGGATGGCTCGGTCCAACGCTGCCGGCGCCGGCGCCGGGGCAAGGCCGAGGGCGACGGCGAGCGCCAGGGCCAGGCCGACCACGCCTGCGGCGGCGATCCGACGGCCGGTGGCGGCCCGGAGGTCAGGGCGACTCGCGTGGGGCCGCTCCGGCTGGGCGACCGAGCGGATCCGGCGAGCTGGAAATCCGAGCACGGCCGACAGCCTAGGCCCGCCCGACGCCCGGCGCGCCGGGTCGGGGTGGTCAGCCGGCTGGCGGCGGTGGGCGCGACAGCGAGTGGATCTCCATGTCCCAGGCCCGCCCGTCGTGCTCGCGGGCGGCTCTCCGCAGGCCCTCGTGGCGAGCACCCAGCCGCTGCGCCAGGCGACGAGATGCGTGGTTCCCGGGGAGGATCGCCAGCTCGATCCGGCTCAGCCCGAGCACGTCGAAACCCCACCGGCTGAGCGCTCGCGCCGCAGCGAGGCCCAGGCCCCGGCCGCGGGCCGCCGGCACCAACCAGTAGCCGAGTGCCGCGTGCAGTCCGTCATCGGTGAATCCCACGAGGTAGACGTTCCCCAGAGCGACGTCCTCGCCGGTCGAGGTGACAGCAAGCGCCAGTGACCGGCCTGCCGCCCGCCGGGAGCGCTACCGGGCGACCCAGTCGCCGGCGGCCGCCGGTGTGTAGACCCACGGCACGGATGTGAACCGGCAGACAGCGGGATCGCCGCAGACGGCGATCAGCGCGGGGGCGTCGTCGGCACGCCAGTCCCGCAGGACGACGCCGGGCGCGCGAAGGCGAAGCGAGTCTGGGAGCTGCGTCATGACCCGACGATGCCACACGAGTATTTTTAGGTCCGATCGGACCGGCGTCGAGCCGTTCCCGCAACTGGAATGGAGACCGCATGCCGAGCGCCCCGACACTGCTTCCCACGCAGATCACCGACGGCCAGGCGCCGGGCCTCGGCTACCGGCTCGAGGGAGAGCTCGTCCCCGTCCTGCACATGGCCCTCGACGGCCGGGTGCCCGTCTACTTCGAGCACCACGTCCTGCTCTGGAAGTACCCCAACATGCAGATCGGCCTGCACCCGATGAAGAAGGGGCTCAAGCGGCGAGTCTTCGGCGGTCTCCCGCTGATGATGCTCGAGGCCCAGTCTCCCGGCGAGATCGCCTTCAGCCGGGATGCGCCCGGCCACATCGCCTCACTCCACCTTCCCCCGGGCCACGGGATCGTCGTCCGCGAGCATCAGTTCCTCGCGGCGACCGGCGGGGTCGAGTACGACTACGCCAGGATCAAGGGCTTCGCGAACATGCTCAACGGCGGTGGCTTCTTCGTCGACCACTTCCTCGCCGGCGACCACGAGGGCGTCGTCTGGGTCCACGGGTACGGCAACCTCTTCGAGAAGCAGCTCGAAGACGGCGAGTCGATCGACATCGAGCCGGGCGGCTGGGTCTACCGGGACCACTCGGTCCAGATGACCCAGCAGGCCTACGGCTTCAAGACCGGCCTGCTCGGCGGGGGAGCCGGCAACCTCGTCTTCAACCGCTTCGTCGGACCCGGGCGGGTCGGTCTGCAGAGCGCCTACTACCACCCACCCGTCCAGGAGTCCGGCACTGCGAACTCCGGCGCCGGTGGCATGCTCGGGGCCGGCGGAATCGGCGGGATGCTCGGCGGACTGCTCGACAACTGATGGCCACAATGGTCCGCCCAACCCACGCCCGCGCCGTCTGATGGCCCTCCCACCCGGTCACCTCGCGGCCCATCCGCTCCCGCCGGGGATCGTCGGCGCCCTGGCGATCGCCGGCTACCAGCTGCTGGCCGAGGTCGCCGGCGTGGGTGCCGGCCGGCTGGGCGAGGAGGTCTTCCTGCTCGCCGCGCCCGACCCGACGCCGGAGAACCCGGAGCCCGGCACGCAGATCAGCCTCCACTACGAGCGGCTGCGCGACGAGTCGGAGCTCCCCGCGTGGACTGCGCTGGCCGCCCAGCTCGGCTATCTGCGCCTCTCCGGCTACAGGATCGCCCTCGAACGGGAGGGCCTGCGCAGCAAGATCAGCCTCGTCGACCCGGCCAGCGGCCGGATCGCCGCGGTCATCCCCGCCCGCCATCCCCGCCGGATGACCCGCAAGGATCCATCGACGGCGCCGCACCTGCTCGCCGGACTGCGCGCCCTCCCGGCGGCCGGGCCTCCGCCGGATCCCCAGGATCCCGAGCTCCTGCGGCAGGTGATCCTAGGCCTGGCCCTCCAGGACGACGCGATCGGCGGGGCCGAGGCGGTCGAGCTGACCGACCGGGCGATCGCGCTGGCTCACGCGACCCCCTCGCTCGATCCGCCGGCCGCCCTGGCCGCCGCTCGCGCCGAAGCCCTCTAGGAGCCTCGGCGCGACGCCGGATCGCGTCCGACGCGCGGGACGGCGTGACGAGCGCCGGCTCCGTCGCTCAGGTGACCTTCAGCGTGCCCTTCATGCCGGCCTGCTCGTGGTGGTCGACCTGGCAGTAGAACGTGTAGGTGCCCTTCTTCAGCGTCGCCGTCACGCTGACCGTCTTCCCCGGCTGGGCGATCTTGCTGTCCTTGTCGACGCCCTTGCCCTCGATCGCGATGCCGTGGGGGACGCCCGAGCTCTTCGGGTTGACCAGCACGATCGTGACCTTGCCGGCCTTGGCCTGGAGGCTCTTGGTGTTGAACATCAACATGCCCTTGGGGTTGGCAGTCAGATGGAGCGTGGTCGTCGCCGCGTCGGCGACGCTGGTCAGGGCGATCGTGCCGGCGCCGAAGGTACCGACCGCGCAGGTCGCCGCGATCGCGAGAGATCGGACTGAAGGTCTGGGATTCATTCGGGTCTCCTGAGGTCTGAACGGTTTGAACTGTCCCCCTCAAGGATGCCCCGACACCGGATTCCTTCCATCCGGCGGTGATCCGCGGAGGCTAGTGCTTCGCCGCGCTCCCGCCACGGATCTGCCGGCAGAGCTCGTCGAGCAGGCTGCGCTGCTTCCTGGTCAGGCCCGGACGCCCGGCGATCTGCGCGAGGCAGAGCGCCAGCGGACTCTCGACCGTCGGTGTCGTCGTCGTCGTCACCGACGTCGCCGCAGGCGCGCTCGGAGTCGTCTCGACGGTCGGCGTCGTCGGTGTAGGCCCGGCCGGCCCCGGCGTCTTCGACGCCGCTTTGGCGGGCGTCGTGCTCGCCTGCGCCGGAGTCGTCGCCTGGGTCGAGGTCGTCGCCGGGCCGGCGCTGCTCCCGCAGCCGCCGACGAGGGCGGCGGCCGCAAGCACGCCGATGCATCGACCGAGCCGCGTGCCGGTCAAGGTCGGTGCACTACAGGCCCGGCCAGTGACGAACGACGAAGCCGCCGCCCTCGCCGCCGGTGCCGTACTGCCAGCGCGTCGCGAAGACGCCGGTCCGGCCGACCGTGTCGTAGCGGATGCCGTCGATGTACATGAAGGTGTGTCCGGCGTTCGCGTAGACGGTGATGTACTTGCCCGGCCCGGCGACCCCCCAGTGCTCGAGGTCGCCCGACGTCTCCGGCGACGAGAGCAGGCCCCCGGCGGCCAGGGCATAGCTCACCGAGCCGGAGCAGTCGTACGCGCTGTCGACGAACGACGCGTGCCCGCCGCCGTAGACGTACGGGAAGTCGGCGATCGCGTTCGCACCGGCGATCACCGCGGCGATCGTCGCCGGCCCGTAGACCGGCGGCGTGACCGTCCCGGCGGCGCTGATCGTCCCCGGCTTGGAACCCTGCGCCTCGGCCTTCTCGGCGCCCTCCATCTGCTTGAGCTGAGCCTCGATCTGCGCGTCTGACGGCGCCCCCGGGCTGACCGTCGTCTCAAGGGCGGCCTGGGCCGGCGAGATCGCCTTCGCATGCGATGCGGCATTCGCCGGCAGCGGGAAGCTCTCGGCCGCCTCAGGGTCGGGGGCCATACCGGCCACGGCCCGCCGGTCTGCCGCCGAGGCGGCCTTGACCGAGGCGATCGTCCGCACGCCCGAGCTCGACGCGCCGGAACCGGCGCCCGGACCCGTGACCCCCGGCGAGTGCGAATGCCCGCCGAGCGCGATCACGCCGACGACGACCAGGACAAGCGCCGCGGCCCCACCGAATACGGCAGGTCGCCGCGACGAGGCGGGGCTTTCGAGTGGGCTTGCGGGGGTTTCCATGGCGCTGCTGGTCGGCAGGATGCCATAGATCGCGGCGCGGGCCAACCATTGCAGCCCGGCGATCTGGCAGGGTTCGCGTCGGTGAGGCTCGCGACGTTCATACCGCCGGACTCGACCGAACCCGTCGGCGGGGAGATCCGCGAAGACCGGGCGGTCGCCTTCGCAACCGACCGCGGGCCGGGGGCCGGACCCGCGGCGTCGGTCCTGCACCGGCTCGCGACCGGTGACCTCACCCCGGCCGGCGGCCGGTCCTGGCCGCGTGTCGACGTCGAGCTGCTCGCACCGCTCGTCAGACCGCGTGCGATCTTCGGGATCGGGCTCAACTACAGGGCCCACGCCGCCGAGCAGGGCGCCGAGCTGCCGCAGGCGCCGATCGTCTTCATGAAGCTCCCGTCCAGCGCCGCCCCGCCGCATCGGTCCGTCCGCTGTCCGGCCGTCGTCAGGCGGCTCGACTACGAGGGCGAGCTCGCCGTCGTGATGGGCTCGGCCGGACACGTAGCCGGATACGCGGTCGCCAACGACCTCAGCGCCCGCGACCTCCAACGCCGCGAGCCACAATGGACCCGGGCCAAGGGGGCCGACGGCTTCTGCCCTTACGGTCCCTGGATAACGACGGCCGACGAGATCCCCGACCCCCACGAGCTCGGCCTGCGGACCTGGGTCAACGGCGACCTGCGCCAGGACGGGAGCACCGCCGACATGATCTTCCGGGTGCCCGACCTGATCGCCTTCATCTCGGAGACCTGCACCCTCGAGCCCGGCGACCTGATCCTCACGGGGACGCCGAGCGGCGTCGGCATGTCGATGAACCCCCGGCAGTTCCTCGCCTCAGGCGACACCGTCCGGATCGAGATCGACCGCCTCGGGGCGATCGAGCACTCGATCGCCTGACCCGGCCGTCGTCTCCGGCCGGTCGGCCGAATCCCTGCCGCCGGCCCGCGACGAGCGTCCCGGCCGAGGACCCGTGCGCCGGCTGTGGCCGCCCGTCGCGCCGAGCCGAGGCCCGGCGAGCGCCTCAGTGCTTGGAGATGACCCGATCGATCAGACCGTACTCGGCGGCCTCGGAAGCCTTGAAGAACCGATCCCGCTCCATATCACGATGAACCTCCTCGACCGGCTTTCCCGTGTGCCGGGCGTAGATCTCGTCGATCCGGGCCCTCGTGTTGAGGATCTCCTTCGCGTGGATCTCGATGTCCGTCGCCTGGCCCTCGAACCCGGCCGACGGCTGGTGCATCAGGATCCGGCTGTTCGGCAGCGCCATGCGCTTGCCCTTCGCCCCGCCCGCCAGGAGGAGCGAGCCCATCGACATCGCCACGCCGATGCACATCGTCGCGATGTCCGGCTTGACGAACCGCATCGTGTCGTAGATCGCCAGGCCCGCGTAGATCGATCCGCCGGGTGAGTTGATGTACAGCGAGATGTCCTTGTCCGGGTCGGCCGACTCGAGGTGGAGCAGCTGGGCGACGACCACGTTCGCGACCTGGTCGTTGACCTCCGTCCCAAGGAAGATGATCCGCTCGTTGAGCAGGCGCGAGTAGATGTCGTATTCGCGCTCACCGCGCGCCGTCCGCTCGACGACCATCGGAATCATTGGCATGGCCCGAACCCTATCGACTGGGCCGTTCGCGCCCGGCGCCGACCGCCTTCACGGGCCGGCGCCGGCAACGCCCGCGCGGCGTCACAGGTTGACGCTCGCCATGCCCGACGGGTCGTACCGATCACCGGCGGCCCCGCCGACGAACTCGCCGATCCGGTCGAGATCCTCCGGGCTGAGCTCGACGTCGGCCGCCGCGAGGTTCTCCTCCAGGTAGCTGCGGCGCTTGGTCCCCGGGATCGGGACGATCTCCCCGCCCTGGGCGAGGACCCATGCCAGGGCGAGCTGGCCCGGCGTGCACCCGTGCTCCCGCGCCAGCTGCCTGACCCGGTCGACCAGCCGGCGGTTGGCGTCGAGGTTCGCGCCGGTGAACCGCGGCCCCCGCCGGCGGAAGTCGCCCTCGTCGAGCTCGTCCGGCGAGCTGAACCGACCCGAGAGGAAGCCGCGCCCGAGCGGGGAGTAGGCGACCAGGCCGATCCCCAGCTCCCGCAGGGTCGGGAGGATCTCGTCCTCGACGTGGCGTGTCCACAGCGAGTACTCGGTCTGGACCGCGGCGATCGGGTGGACCGCGTGCGCCCGGCGGATCGTCTCCGCGCTCGCCTCCGAGAGCCCGAGATGGCGGACCTTGCCGGCTGCGACGAGCTCCCCCATCGCCCCGACCGTCTCCTCGATCGGCGTGTCCGGGTCGACCCGGTGCTGGTAATACAGGTCGATGTGGTCGACGCCCAGCCGGCCGAGTGACTCCTCGCAGGCCTGACGGACGTACTCCGGCCGTCCATTGACCGATCGCGTCGGCGGATCCCCCGCGCTCAGCTGGATGCCGAACTTCGTCGCGAGCACGACGTCGTCCCGCCGGCCTTCGATCGCCTGGCCGACCAGCCGCTCGTTCGTGTGCGGGCCGTACATGTCCGACGTGTCCAGGAAGTTGCAGCCGAGATCCAGCGCCCGGTGGATCGTCGCGGTCGCCTCGGCGTCGTCGGTCTCCCCGTAGAACGCCGACATCCCCATGCAGCCGAGGCCGATCGCCGAGACGGTCGGGCCACCGCTGCCAAGTCTCCTGGTCTTCATCTCAAACGATCCTTCCTCGGGCTGACTGGTTCCGATCAAGGCTAGAAGAGCGCATAATCGTGGTCCCCGTGTTCACACTCAACTGGCCCAACTTCCTCACCGTCCTGCGGATCCTCCTCGTTCCGGTCCTCGTCGTCGCCCTCCTCGGCCAGACCAGCGACGGCGACGTTCTCGCCGCCGTCGTCTTCGCGGCCGCCTCGTTCACCGACTTCGTCGACGGCTACCTCGCCCGCACCCGGGGGTCGGTCACCAACTTCGGCAAGCTGATGGACCCGTTGGCTGACAAGCTGCTCGTGATCGCGGCGCTCGTCTCGCTCGTCTCCCTCGACCGACTGGCCGCCTGGGTCGCGATGGTGATCATCGCCCGGGAGTTCGCCGTCACCGTCCTGCGGATGGCCGCCAACCAGGCCGGCGTCGTGGTGGGCGCGAGCATGTCCGGCAAGGTCAAGACGTGCGTTCAGATCGCGACGATCCTCGCCGTGATCGCCGTCCACGGCCGGCCGGCCTGGGTCACCGGGCTGATCTATCTCACGGTCGCCGTCACCGTGCTCAGCGGCCTCGACTTCTTCTTCGGCCTGCGCCGGCGGATCAACGAGGCCCACGCCGGCAAGGCCGCCGAGCTTCGGGTCCCCGAGCCCGGCCGTGCGCCCAGCCCGCGGCCGGGGTCGCCGTCCTAGCCCTCGAGCCACTCCTCGCGCGTCGTGTGCCGGGCGACGTGCTCGCCGCCGGCCAGCTCGTGGCGCAGCTCACCCAGCAGCCCGTGACGCTCGGCCTGGACGTTGTGCTGGTGGATCGTCTCGAGGTTCTCCTGCCGGGCTGATACGAACGCGTCGTCCCCGAGGTCGCGGAACTCCTCGACCACTCCGTTGATCATCTCCCGGACGCAGTCCTCGACGAAACGCGGGCGCCGGTGGGCCTTCTCGACGACCGCGGCCTCGTCGATCCGCTTCATCAGCTCGTAGATCTCAGACGACATCGACTGCTCGACGATCCCCAGCAGGGTCTGCGCGTCGACTTCCAGCTTGGTCCCCTCGGTCGCCCCGATGTGGAGCGTCCCCAACCCCCGCTGATTATGGGTCGCGACCGGCACGATCTCAAGGATCCGGCGGATCTCGTCCTCGCCGAAGCCGTCCTCCTCGAGTCGTTCGCGGGCCGCCCCGGCGATCAGCTCCTGGGCGCACGGACAAGCCGTCAACCCGGCCGCGGCCACGCCGACCAGCCGGCGGGTACCCCGCTCGGAGGCGACCGCCGACCCGAACATGGTGTAGATCTCCTGCGTGTTGATGCCCGACACCGGCGCCGGCTTGTGCTCGGGGTACCGGGCGGCGATCGTGACCTCCGCCCGCCGGGCGCCCTGGCGCTCGCGGACGAGCTCGGCGATGTGCTGGGCGAGGCTTTCGGCCCGGAACCTCGCCTCCCCGAGCACGACCTCGCCGATCGCGTCGTTGACGACCTCCTCGAAGCGGGACATATGCGCGCCCTTCTGGCTGCGTCCGAGGTCGACGAAGCATTCGAGCTTTGCGTAGAACAGCTGCTCAGATCCGTTCTGGCGGATCCGGATCACCTTCTCGACGCCGGTCACGCCGACCCGCGACAGCGCGATCCGGCGGGTCGGAAGCCGCGCCTGGACGTCAGGACCGGCGGGTATCACCTGGGCATCCGGCATCTCGTTCTCCCTTCAGAGTACCCGGGCCCGACCGTCGTCCCCACGTGCCACCTGTCACAAGCGAACCTCGGCACGCCGAGCATTGTGGTATGACTCCGCCGCAGGCCAGGGGTGGTCGACTTCGGGTGGCGGACGCGATGCGGAGATCGGGGCACGAGGATGAGTGAACTTTCGGTTCAGGATCCGCCGGCGCGAGACGTCACAATCGACGACGCGCCGCCGCTGCTGGAGCTCGACGAGATCGCCGGGCTGATCACCGCGGGCAACGAGCGGGGCTACGTCACGGTCGAGGCAATCGCCGCCGTGCTCGAGGACCACGACGTCTCCAAGGAACAGGTCGCCGACCTCCACGCCTACCTCGAGGAGCACGCGATCGAGGTGGTCAGCGCCGAGACGGCCGCCGCGATCGACCCGGCGAAGACCCAGGCCCTCGCCGAGCGCGGCAAGAAGGTCACGATCGACCTGACGGTCGAGCCGAGCCTCGACTCGCTGCGGCTGTATCTCCGCTCGATCGGCCGAGTCGCCCTGCTCACCGGCCAGGAGGAGATCGCCCTGGCCAAGCGGATCGAGCGGGGCGACATGCACGCCAAGCAGCAGATGGTCGAAGCCAACCTCCGGCTCGTCGTCTCGATCGCCAAGGGCTACCTCGGCCGGGGCCTGTCGTTCCTCGACCTGATCCAGGAGGGCTCGCTCGGCCTGATCCGGGCGGTCGAGAAGTTCGACTACCGGCGGGGGTACAAGTTCTCGACCTACGCGACCTGGTGGATCCGCCAGTCGGTGACCCGGGCCGTCGCCGACAAGGGCCGGACGATCCGGATCCCCGTGCACATGGTCGAGAAGCTCAACAAGGTGATTCACGTCGAGCGCCAGCTCGTCCAGGAGCTCGGACGCGAGCCGACGCCCGACGAGATCGCCCGCGAGCTCGACTGCACGTCGCGCGAGGTCCGCGACATCCTGCGGATGTCCCAGCAGCCGATCTCCCTGGAGAAGCCGATCGGCGAGGAGGACGACTCGGCGCTCGGCGACTTCATCGAGGACGCGTCGGCCGAGTCGCCGTTCGAGGTCGCGTCGAAGACGCTGCGCGACGAGAACGTCTGCCGGGCGCTGGCGGTGTTGCCGCGGCGGGAGCGCGAGGTGATCGAGATGCGCTTCGGCCTGACCGGCGGCCGGCCGCGGACGCTCGAGGAGGTCGGGCAGGCGTTCAACGTCACACGCGAGCGGATCCGCCAGATCGAGAACCACACGCTGAAGAAGCTCGAGTCGCTGCCCGAGGCGCAGCGGCTGCGCGACGCAAGCTGAACTCCCGGGTTCGTCCCTCGAGGATCGACTCGTCCCGGCCGGAGCAGAACGTATGTTCCGGTCATGGGACCTATGTCTCCGCGTGAGCAGGGTGATTTTGGGGTGCAGTCCGCGATTGACTGGCTGCGGTGGCATGGGTACGCGGTGTACCTGCCACTCGGCCATAGCCCGCATTTGCGACCTGATCGCCGAGGACGGGCCGAAGCTGTTGCGAGTGCAGGTCAAGACGTCAACGGTCTTCTTCAAGAACCGCTGGGCCGTCGCGGTCTGCACGAAGGGCGGCAACCAGAGCTGGAGCGGCCTCGTCAAGCGCCTCGACCCGACGCGCATCGACTATCTCTTGTGCTCGTTGCCGACGGCCGTCGCTGGTTCATTCCGGCGAAGGCGATCGGAGGTGGCACGGCGGTTCATCTCGGCGGACCGAAGTACGCCGCTTTCGAAGTCGAGCCTGATCGGCCTCTCGGCGCCACGGCTGCCGCGTGACCGCTAGGCTTCCGCGGCCCTGGCGGGGTTCCGGAGCGGTCAAACGGGATGCGCTGTAAACGCATTGGCTCTGCCTTCGCAGGTTCGAATCCTGCCCCCGCCATAGACGGGCCATACACGCCAAGATGCAGTCGATGCTCGGCGGGCTGATGCTCTCAAGCGCCGCCATGGCGCTCGGCCTGATCTTCTGTGTCTGGCTGGTGAGCCTCCGCCTCCGGGACGCGTCGATCATCGACGTGTTCTGGGGGATCGGCTTCGTCCTGATCGGGCTGCTTTGCCTGACGACCGGCATCGGCGACTCCGGCCGGCGTCTCGCCCTCGCAACGATGGCCGGGCTTTGGGGCCTGCGCCTGGCGGTGCACATCGGCCGACGCAACCACGGCCGGCCCGAGGACCCGCGTTACGCGCGCCTGCGCGAGCGCGACGGCGACGGCTTCTGGCTGACGAGCCTCTACCGGATCTACGTCGTCCAGGCCGTCCTGATGTGGGTGGTCGCGCTGCCCGTCCAGGTCGGCTCGGGCCACGGCCGGGGACACGGTTTGGGTTGGCTTGACTGGGCCGGGGTCGCGGTCTGGGCGGTCGGCCTCGGTTTCGAGGCGATCGGCGATCTCCAGCTCGTCCGCTTCAAGGCCGACTCCTCGAATCGCCGGCAGGTGATGGACGAGGGCCTCTGGCGGTACACGCGCCACCCGAATTACTTCGGCGACGTCCTCGCGTGGTGGGGAGTCGGAATCGTCGGACTGGGCGCCGGCAACGCGTGGTGGGCACTGACCGGCCCGGCCCTGAACACCGTGATCCTGTGGCGACTGACCGGCAAGCCGCTGCTCGAGTCGACGATCGGCGAGCGCCGACCGGGGTATGCGGACTACGTGACGCGCACCAGCGGTTTCCTGCCGCTGCCGCCGAGGCGGTCGCCGCGGACGTAGCCAGGCCGGCGGAGCACGGCCAGCGGACGCCAGGCCTTTGTCGGATAATCTTGGCCCGAGCGCCCTCTTAGCTCAGTTGGTAGAGCACTTCCATGGTAAGGAAGGGGTCTCCGGTTCGAGTCCGGAAGAGGGCTCTGAGAACTCCCAGCAAATCTGGTGTTTTTGCTCCGGGGGCCGCAGCTGAAAAGCAGGACGTGTCCCGAATATGTCCCAAGCGACTGGTACGATCCAGGCATGGGATCGGCTGTGTCCCCGAACATCGCCCCGCCGAGCGGGCACGTCTTCAGAGTCGATCGCGCCCGCGGACCGGCCTGGTACGCGAAGTACCGACTGCCCGACGGACGCCAGGTCCAGAAGAAGCTCGGGCCGGCGTGGACCGAGCGGGGACGCCCGCCGGCCGGGCACCTGACCAGGCGCCAGGCCGAGGCCTGGCTGCAGGACACGCTCGCCGAGGCCCGCCGGGGGACGCTCCCAGGGCTCGTGCGGACGGGCGCGACATTCGCCGACGCCGCCAGCGAGTTTCTCCGCTACGTCGAGCATGACCGCCGGCGCAAGGCGACGACCGTGGCGACGTACGACGCGATCACGCGCGCGCACCTGCTGCCGGCATTCGGTCCGCGCAGGCTCGAGGACATCACGTCGGATGACATCGAGGCATGGTTTCGGACGGTCGACCGGGCGGAGAGCACGCGCATTAAGGCGCTGGCCGTGCTGCACGGGATCTTCGTGCGCGCGCGTAAGGTCTGGCGCCTCCCGTCGAACCCGGTCGACGACGTCGAGAAGCCGTCGCAACGCCAGTCGGGCGAGATCGAGGTCTTCTCGCCGGACGAGATCTCGGCACTCGTCCGGGCGGCCGCGTCCGAGCAGGACGCCGCGATCTTCCTCACGGCGGCGTTCACCGGGCTTCGGCGCGGCGAGCTCGTCGCCCTCCGGTGGCGGGAGGTCGACTTCGAGGGGAGCGCGATCCGCGTCCGGGCGAGCTACGCGATGGGCGCTCTTACAACGCCGAAGTCGGGGAAGGTCCGCTCCGTGCCGATGGCACCCGAAGTCGCGCAGTCTCTTGCGCGACTGGGCCGGCGCGAGCACTTCACCGCCGCCGAGGACCTCGTCTTCCCGGGCGCCGCCGGCGACTACCTCGATGCCTCGGCCCTGCGTCGCCGCTACACCGCCGCGCTCACGCGCGCTGGCCTGCGCCGGCTGCGCTTCCATGATCTCCGCCACACGTTCGGCACCCGCATGATCGGCGTGGCCGACATCCGTCGCGTCCAGGAGTGGATGGGACACGCGGACGTTCAGACGACGATGAAGTACCTGCACTACGCGCCGCGGGCGCAGGACGCCGAGCTCGTGGCACGAGCGTTCAAGACCGACCCACCCCGGGAGGGCTGACGACGCGCCGCGCTCCGCTTCCGTGATGGGTAGCAATCTGGACACGGGACTGCGCCCGCTCACCGGCGACGCGATTGACATCGTCAGAGCGGCGAACTCGGGACCGGCCGGGCAGACGAGTCCCGACACCGACCCACGCCCGGCGAACCGGCCGCCGCCTGCATCCAGGCACGCGCGGCAGTCGAGGCGGAACCGTGCCGGCGTCTGCTCCTCGGTCCACGCAAACAGTTTGATGCCATTCACGCGGCGTTGCAGACGCAACATTCCCGTTGCTCGTGTTGACAACGCTCGCGCGACGCGCTACCGTTGTGGAGGTAACGGTTACTCCACGGAAAGGAACAGACATGAACGGCAAGGACTGCACGGTCGCGGCTGCGCTGCAAAAGGCGCGTTGCGGCTCGATGCGCGAGCTAGCGGCGCGGGCGGGTCTCTCGCCCGCGCAGATCAGTCGTATTGAGAGCGGTCAGGTGCAGCAGCCTGCTCCGGCGACCCTGGTCGCGCTCGCGCGAGCGCTGTGGCTGAACCCAATGCCCCTCTTGATCCTCGCCGGGCACATTCCCGATGACGAGGCGCGCAGCTGGATCAAGAACGTGATCGCGCCGGGCACCGAGGTCTACTTGGACTGGCACGGCCACAACCCACTGGCGGTGATAGACGCACAACGGACCGTCGAGGACCCGAGCACTCCGCAAGAGGAGATCCACAAGCTTGCCTTCGACCTGTTCGTCGGCGAGCCGGTGGTCGAGACGGAGTGGGACTCCTCGATGGCGCTGCTCGGTGTCGCTGAAACCGACCGCGCCCAGCGGCAGCTGGTGAACTTGTTCGCGCAGCTGACCGGTGAGCGCCGTGAGCGAATGTTGGCCGACCTCAAGGACCAGGTCACGCTCTCGAGGCTCGAAATGCACAGTGAGGCGGACGCGTCTCTCCACGGCATGCCCGGCATTGCGGAGGCCTGACCATGGAACGAACCGAGACGCAATTGACGACCGGCGCCAAGCGCGGTGTCTACGGTCACAATTTGACCGCCGAGGAGATCCTCAAGGGGCTCGCGCTGGACGCCGCGTCGCTGGACCGCGGTCGGGTCGCGGCGGCCCCAGGCGTCTACGCATGGTTCCTCGCTGACGGGGCGACGCTCGGGCAGGTCAGCAATCCGGCAGGCGGCCCAGTTTACGTCGGGGTTACGGGCAATCTGGCTGAGCGCGAGTTCGAGACGCATTTCGCTGCCGGTAAGACCGGGTTCTCAACGCTCCGCCGCTCGCTCGGCGCCATCCTGAAGGCGCAACTCGACCTGCGGGGCCGTCCACGCGGCACGGGAGCCAGCAAGACCAACTACACGAACTACAAGTTCGACGACGGCGGCGAGCAGCGACTGAGCGCTTGGATGCACAAGAACCTTCGCGTGGGCACGCGGGCGCTTGAACATCCGCAGGTCCGGGAGCCGGAACTGATCATCCTAGCCTGCCCGCCCCTGAACCTCACGGGCTGGGCCAACCCAGAGGCAGCCACCATCCGCGAACTACGCAAGGCGTGCGCAGACGAGGCGCAGCTCGAACGGCGTTGACCGGCGGAGCATTGGGTGCGACGGAAGCGCGGCCGCTGACGGTCGGGGAAAGCCTGGGAACGAGACTCGCTGAGACCCGATGCTGCGACTGGAACTCACGGACAAGGCCGGGCTCGCGGTGGAGGAGCTTGGCGCGCTCGCTCAGAACGACAGGCGGGGGCGCCGGGCGCGGACGCAGCCAGTTCTGCTTCCGGCGTTGCGGGAGCGGCGCGCTCCGCGTCCATCAGGCGTGGTCCTCGTCCAAGTCGACGCGGCCGTCGGCCCCTCGCTCCTGAACGAACGCGCAAACCGAGCCGCCGGGCGACCGCGGACCCACGAGCGCTTCGTCGACCAAAGCTATAGCGCGTTGCATCGGAGTGGAGAGATCGAAGCGATCGTGCCGACCCAGCGCTCGCCGCCTGCGGCGGCGCCGTTGCGACGGCTCCCGCGAACCAGCGGGGTGGTGTCGCGGTGCTCACCGAGCCCACGTCGCATGCCTGTCGGTCGGAAGGGCCGGGAACGATCTGGTCGCGCAAGCGGACGAGCTCGGCTATGCGCGGGGGGCCGACGGCGTCCCGGCCGGATACGGACCGGGCCCTAGCCGGAGGCGACGCGACCTTGTGACGTCCGCCGCTATCTCTAGAGTGCTTTGCCCGTCCAACTCAGCGAGGCATCACCATGCCCGGCACCATCAGTTCTGACGAGAAGCAAAGCATCCCGCGCAGCGCGCGGCTGCCCTCGACGACGCCGGAGGGGACGCGCGAAGTGGTGACAGCGATCGCAGAAATCGCGGGGTCGGTGTCGCGTGAGCGACTCGCCAGCCACCTCGGTAAGGCGCTCACGGGTGGCATCGCGCGAGCGATGGGCTCAGCCAAGGTCTACGGCTTCATCGCCACGGACGCCAACAAGAAGCTCATCATCAGTGAGCGCGGCTTGGCGTTCGTCGGCGACGACCCGTCGCTGGCCAAGCAAGCCGAGCGCGAGGGGCTGATGGTCACCGGGTTCGGGGTCGTCATCAAGAAGCTGTCCACGCGGGCCGCATCGGAGGACGTGATCGCGTTGCGGCTCGCGGAGGACTTGAACATCCCCGAGCCTGCCGCGCGCGATCGAGCTCGACTGCTCGTCAAGGCGGCCACGGCCGCCGAGCTTGCCATGAACGGACGCTTCCACGGAGGCGCGATCGAGGACACGATCGCGGTGGTTGGCGAGCCGGGGACACCGAAGCCGGCGGGCCAGAAGCCGAAGGAGACGAAGCCGACGCCGTCGGCGAACATCCGAGACGGGCGACCGGTCGTCGGTGCCAACGGCGCGAGCACCGACGCTGACACCGGGTCAGGCCCGAGCGCGAAGGCGGCCGAGAAGACGAAGACACCCCCCGCCCCGGGTGACGAGGTTGCGACTGTCGAGCTTCCTTCGGCGACGCCGGAGAGCGCTCGGCGCGTAGTGACCGCGCTCGCCGCGCACGCTGGTCCGGCAACGCGGGAGCGAATCGCAAGTAGGCTCGGCACTCAGTTGGCGGGACGGTTGGTCTCGTCAATCGTCGCGGCCATTCGGTACGGCTTCGTGGCTGAGACCGACGACGGCAAGCTGGAGATGACCGATCGCGGTCATGCGTTCATCGGGGACGACCCGGCTGCCGCGCTCCAGGCGCAGCAGCACGGCATCATGTCCACAGGCTTCGCGGCGACGATTCAGCAGCTGAGCACGCGTGCGGTGGACGTCGACGTCGTTGCTGGCCGCCTCGTGGATGACCAGCGCCTGTCGGAGCGGTCGGCCGCGGAGCGGGCGAAGGTGCTCGTGAAGGCCGCGACGGCTGCCGGGATCATCGCGGACGGTCGTTTCGACGCGGAGGGGATCGAGGACGCCATCGAGGCGGTCGGCTCGCCGAGCACACCGGATGTGGCGGTGAAACCGAGGCCCGCGCCGAAGCCGGTTGCGCCGCGACCTGCGGCTGGGGCTGCCGCCGCGCGGAACGGGTCGAAGGAGGGAGGCGCGAAGACGGAGCCGCCCGTCCCTTTCGGGCAAGCCGCTCCGGCGGCGGCGGCCGTGCAGGTCGTACTGCAGATCGACGCGAGCAGACTCACGGCGGAGGAGATCGGGGCCATCGTCCGCGAACTGCGGGCGACGGCAACGGTTTCGACAAGCGGCTCCTGACGGCGGACTTTCGCACATTCATCGAGGACGTGCGCAGTGTCGTCCTCGGCACGGGCGACGGCCCAGCCCTCGATCGGTTGCGAGTGCTCGACGTCATGGAGGGCGAGGAGGCGAGCGGCGACGCGATCGCGAGCTACGAGGGGTACTTCGTCTACGGCAGCCCCGAGCAAGCCACTGACGTCCATCGGCTGGCGCTACTGCGCCAGCCAGTCACCCAAGCGCTGATACAGGGTCTGCATGGCCGGGGGACGATTCCGTTCGATAGGGCGCTGCATTTCCTCGCCCGCCACCGGCTCGCGCGGCTGGACGAGGCAACATCATTGCGCTCGTACCTCACCATCCTCAACAAGGCGGGGATCGTCGTCTGGTCCGCAAAGCACCAGACCGTCCGCGTGGTTATGGAGTTGCCGGAGCCGTCACCGGACTTCGAGCCTGTCGTGCGCGTCATCGACAAGGACCGGCCATTCTCAAACGTGATGCACCTCCGGCAGATGCTCCGGTCGTGCGAGGACTACATACACTGGGCGGAACCCCACCTCCCCCGCAAAGCGCTGGAATCGCTCGTGGTCGAGGCTGATCGAGCGAAGATCACCTCGATCAAGCTCGTGTCCTCGCCTCGCGAAGTGGACGAGACGACGAAGAAGGACTGGAACCGCTTTAGGACCGAGATGCAGGCGCTCGCCATCACGGCGGAGTGGCGGATCGCGGCGCCCGGCACCCTCGGTCTGCATGACCGCTACATCGTCGGACGTCGCCAGGTGTGGAACGTCCCGCCGGTAAACTCGCTCCACAAAGGCGACTACGCCGAGGCGTTCGCGAGCCCGAACCGACCGCCATTCGATCAGTGGTGGAACGCCGCGACCGACCTGTAGGAGCTCACGACCAGCATCCGTGTCCCCGCGAGGGTCGGGTGGAACAGGAGCCAACGCAAAGCGCCCCTAGCGCTCGTGCACTCACGGTAGCAGCGGGCTAGTGCACTCGCACCGGAGGCACAGCGGACGTCTCGCGGACGATCACAGCCGCCGTCCCGCCCGCAGGCGCGGGACCATCGCTTCGGCGACGAAGCGCATCTGGCGGGTCGCGACGCGCCACCGCCAAAGCGCGGTCGAGGGGGCGCCAATTGGACTACTTCACATACTCCTCGAGCGCTTCCCGCGCAATCTCGCTGACGGTCTTGCCCTCACGGTCGGCTCGAGCTTGCGCGCGTGCTTGGAGCGCGCCCGTCACACGAAAGTTCACTCGCGGCGAGGTTCCGGCCGTGCCGCCCAGCGATGTGCGCCCGACGCGCTTGGTTGGCGTCAGCTGGTAGCCGGCCTGGGCCTCGTCGGCGAGCTGTTCGGCGAGTTCATCGGTAATCGGGACCCCGCTCTTTGAGCGCGGTGGTTGGGACATCAGAGACCTCCTGCTAGGAGTTCGAGGTAGCGGTTGCGGATCGACTGGGCATGGATGATGAGCAGGCCGCCGGTGTCGGTCTCAATCGCCATGACCTCCAGCAGCTCTCCTTGTTCGTCGGGGCCCAGGAACACCACCCGCGAGTCCGCGAGCGGCGAACCCGTCGGAGCGTTTTCGCGAAAGATCACGCTCGTGGTCTTGACGACGGCCCGGCTGCGGCTACGGCTGATCCGGTGGCGTGTCGAGGACCGAGCGTGCTTGATCTCCACCCCGACATTATGTCAGACAGATTAGCCTGCCCTCCAAACGGCGATCCACCAACGCGTCCGACGAGCGCTTCCATCCTCCGGACGGCGCCCACCCCGCCACCGCTTTGGCGAACAGAGGGATCGTGGCGATCACGCCTGCCCGGCGCAGCCGCGGTCGATCGTTTCGCCACGAGAATGCGCCGGCCGCCGCCGGACCCCTGGTGCGGGACGAACGACCAGCGCGGACCCCTCCCCCGCGGGGCGCCGCTCGCTTCCGTCTGGCAATGCAGGCGGCCGATCCGCGGCGCCGTCCAGTTCTGAGTCTCGTCCTGAGCGGGATTGACGTCGACCTCGGCCGAGACGTCCGCTTCCGCGAGCTTGCGAGTGCGCGGAGCCCTTGGCCGGCGCTCGCACCCAAGCTCTCGTAGTCGGCGCGATGACCACCGCGAGGCGCTTGACGGGGATAGACGGGTGGTTGGATCGCGCAGCCGAGTCTCGCTGGCCCGACCCCTTCGGTTCGGTCCGGCGCGTATGAGAGTCCTATGGGTCCAGAATGGGCCTGAGGAGGACAGCCGTGTCGAGACGACGTCATACGCCGGAGCAGATCGTGCGGAAGTTGCGCGAGGCGGACCGGATGCTGGGCGAGGGAGCGGAGGTGCCGGTGGTCGCGAAGGCGCTCGAGGTGTCCGAGGCGACGTATCACCGGTGGCGCACGCAGTACGGCGGGATGAAGGCCGACGACGTGAAGCGGCTGAAGGAGCTCGAGCGGGAGAACCAGTCGTTGAAGCGGATCGTCGCCGACAGCGCCCTGGAGATCGACGCGTTGAAGGAGATCGCCCGGGGAAACTGGTGAGCCTGCCGCGTCGACGCTCAGCGGTCCTGATGCTCCAGGACCGCTTGGGTCTCTCGGAGCGGCGGGCTTGCCGAATCGTTGGTCAGCACCGTTCAACTCACCGCAGGGAGCCGCTGCGCGCCGGCGACGACGCTGCGTTGCGCGCCCGGCTGCGCGAGATCTCCGGGGAGCGGCCCAGGTGGGGGTACCGTCGCGCCCATGCTCTGCTGCTCGAGGATGGCTGGGAGCTGAACCGCAAGCGCGTGCAGCGCCTCTGGCGCGAAGAGGGCCTGCGCGTCCCGCGCCGGCGGCGCAAGCGCCAGCGCCTCGGCGACTCGACCGTCCCAGCCAAGCGCCTGCGCGCCGAGCGGCCCGATCATGTGTGGGCGCTTGACTACCAGTTCGACGTGACCGCGGACGGCAGGATCCTCAAGGCGCTGCACGTCGTTGACGAGTTCACCAGCGAAGCCCTCGCGATGGAATGCCAGCGCCGCATCGACGCCGACGCCACCGTCGACGTGCTCGACCGCATCGTCGCCGCCCGCGGCCACAGCCCGCAGTTTCTGCGTTGCGACAACGGCCCCGAGCTGACCGCCAACGCCCTCAAGGACTGGTGCCGCTTCAGCCACACCGGCAGCGCCTACATCGAGCCCGGCTCACCGTGGGAGAACGCGTTCGTCGAGTCGTTCAACGCCCGCGTCCGCGACGAGCTGCTGTCCGTCGAGGTGTTCTCGTGCCTGACCGAGGCCCAAGTCCTCGTCGAAGCTTGGCGCCAGGACTACAACGAGCACCATCCACACTCAGCGCTCGGCATGCTCGCGCCCGCACGGTTCGCCCGAGCGTGGCGAGAAGACCCCAAAACGCCCGACCGATCACCCCGGGCGCTCCGGCCGAGGGCCTCTCAACGCCGCAGGACGCGCCAACCCCGAACGGCATCAACGAGGAAGAGCCCGATCTGGTCCCCGACGCCGTCCAGGCGGCTCCCGGGGCTACGCTTCACACCAACACCAACCACCGACTCTCAGAGCAGGTGGACCGATGAACGGGGTCCGGCCATCGCGTCGAACGCCCATAAGGCCCTGAAAATCAGCCAATCCCATTGGGGCGCAAAGTGCGCTTGACAATCAGCGCACCGTCGCTTACCTTCCTGGTCATGTCCGTAGACGCCCTCAGAGATGCCCTCGCGCCGGACCCCGGCGCTGTGGCCGGCGCTGGCCTCGGCCGAACAGGAGTTGCGCGGGCTGCGCGACCGACAGGCGGAACTCGAGCAGTTGATCGGCCAAGCGCGTGCCGTCCTCGGACTGAAGGTTGGCGAGTTGAGCCCTGGCGGAGAGGTCGTAGCGCCGGTCGGCCGCATGACGCTGCACGAGGCGATGCGACACGTGCTGCGCACCCGCGGGCCGATGAGCAGTCGCGAACTTGCTAACGCGATCAACGAGCAGGGCCTGTACCGCCAAAAACAGGGCGGCGCGGTGCCAGCCGGGCAGATCAGTGCCCGCATGAACCGCTACCGGGACCTCTTCGAGAGGGACTCGGCCGGCCGGATCATCCTCAGCGAGCGCGACGCATGAGCGCGCCGCTCGCCCGATCGGGCCCGAAGGATCCGGACTCAAGGTCTTCAGTAGCCAACGACCCGCAGGAGGGCATGAAGATGACCACTACCATCACCACAACTCATGTACTCGACGACGTCTGACGGCCAGAGCGCCGGCTATGGTCATGGTGTGACGGCCGAGGAGATCCTGGAGAGGCTGACCGAGGACTCCGCTTCGCTGGACCGCCGTTGCGTCGTGGCGGCGCCCGGCGTCTATGCGTGGTTCCTCGCCGATGGGGTCACGCTCGGGCAGGTCAGCAATTCGGCGGGCGGCCCGGTTTACGTCGCGGTCACGGGCAATCTGGCTGAGCGCGAGTTCGAGACTCATTTCGCTGCCGGCAAGACCGGGTTCTCAACCCTACGGCGCTCGGTCGGCGCGATCCTGAAGGCGCAACTGGGCCTACGGTGTCGTCCGCGCGGCACGGGAGCCAGCAAGTCCAACTACACGAACTTCCGGTTCGACGATGGCGGCGAGCGGCGACTGAGCGCTTGGATGCGCGAGAATCTTCGCGTGGGCACGCGGGCACTTGAGCATCCGCAGACCCGGGAGGCGGAGCTCATCTCCTTGGCCTGCCCGGCCCTGAACCTGACGGGCTGGGCCAATCCGGAGGCGGCTACCGTCCGCGAACTACGCAAGGCATGCGCAAACGAGGCGCGACTCGAACGGCGATGACCGACGCAGCGTGTCGGGGCCGCGTGGTCGGTTGGCCAGCCACCCCAGCGCTCCAGTGATGAAGCCGGTCATCGGCGCGCCTCCTCGACTGCTCGGTTGTATGCCTCGGCGATATCGCGGACGCGCGCCGGCGACAGGGCGCGCCTGCCGTCAGGGAGGTCGTTGACCCCCCGGTTCGCGCGGGTCGAGTTTGACCCCGAGGTTGGCGTGCATGAAGACGCCGGGGGCGATCTTCGAACTCGCAGTGGTGCGGCGCGGCTTCCTAATCATCGTCTGGTCCCCCTCGGCCCTCGGGATATCACGCGGCCTCGTCGATGAGGTCGGTCGCGATCTTGACCGCGAAGGAGACCGCCAGCGCGATCACGACCTGCTCAAACACCTTCGCGAGGAGACTCATTGGGCATCGCCCCTTTCTGCCCAGTGGGCAGGTAGTTGATCGCTTTAGATTAGCGCCTATTGGGGAGTTTGGCAAGGGTGACGTTATTACGTAGCATCTGGGAGATGGCCGCAGTCGGTATGCTGAGCGCGTGCCTGTTGCGCCCGAACGTCCCGAGGAGAAGAGGCGGCGCCGGCGAGGCCCGCTACCCAGGCGCGTGGCCGCCGACGTGCGGCAACTCCTCAAGGAACTCCGCAAACCTGATCGAAAGCCGCCGCTGGGCCTCACTGAGCGCGAGATCGCGCAGGAACTTCAGGCAGCGGCCGTTACGGCCGACACCGCTTGGGACGACGCGGCCGTCCGCCGCCTGATCCGCGCCGTTCGCGAGGAACGGCGGATCTTCTTCGAGCGTGTTGACGTGATCCTCAAAACGGTCGAGTCGACGCCCGAGGTCTACACGCCCGCCAAGTTCGTCAGTCTCTGCGTCGACCGCGGCTTCGACGCGTACTGGCTATGGGACCAGTTCCAGGATCGACGCCTATTCCCAACGCCGCTAGACGGTGACAAGGCTCTCGCCCCGCCGGTCTTCGTGGACTTCGACGCTGAAACCGTGGTGGTCACGCCGGCCGGCCGGGCGCTGCGGGACCACTGGGCAAGCATCCGCGACATCCCGCCCGAGATCTTGGACGTCCTCGCTGCCATCTCCATGACGGGCCCGTCTATAGGTCCCAACATCCCAGGGCTCTGCCGCAGATACCACGCCGAGTTCACCGATCTCACGGCGAACCGCCTAGTCGACCTAGACGGCTCGGGGATACCTCGACTGACAGCCGCCGGCGAACAGGCTGGCAATCAGTGGGCGCTAGCTGACGGCCAAGCGCAGCTCGACTGGCAGTGGGAGGCGACCTACTGGCCCGGCAAATCGGAGGAGAAGAGCCTGCCGACTGACTGGGACTGGAAGCACCGTCCGCTGCGCCAGCCCGGGTAGTCGGCTACGCGCAGCGACAGCCGCGGATGACTGCCGCTTCGGACGGTGGGTGCGGCGCAAACCCCGGGTTCTGTCCGGGGCGGTCTGGACAATCCTCGGTATTAGCAGGAGGCCGATTTGGGCTAGAGACAGCCCTGCTTGGGACGACAGGCAGGGCTACCCAGCGCCGGCACGGTGACTCCCGGATCCAGCAGCCGATGCAGAAAGGCGGGCGTCGCGGCCGACCACACGTGGTCCTCGTCCAGCGCCAGAGCGCGCTAGGCCTGCGGCGGGACGGCTGGCTTGCACGGATGCGACGCAATGTGCGGACGTGCGCTCCGGCGCGGGCCTGACGCGAGACGCCGCGGCCCTCAAGCCGTGGTGGCTGCGCGCGGTCGAGTCCCGCCGTCAGCGCTCCCCGAGCGCGTGATCAGGCCGTCGCTGCCACGGCCCGGACGACCACGCACGGCTTGCGCAGGTCGTCGGGCGGCAGATCGCACCCCGCCCAGGCGGCGGCGGCTGCCAGTAGCGAGAACGGCCGCGGCGTCGCGGCGGCCCTGCCGTCGCCAGGGGTTGGCAGCTGATCGCAGAATGCCCGCACCCCGTTGCAGGCGTCCTCCTCGTGCGTCTCGCCCTTCGCGGGACCGCTGACGAACGCCTCCCAGAGCAGCAGTCCGCTCTGAGCCTGCGCGAACGCTTCCCAGGAGAGGTGCATCTGGACGTCGGGGAGGTGCCGGCGGATGTAGTCCAGGATCCACGGCACCTGGACCATGGCCGTGGCCAGGACCGACGCCCCAACCTGGCTTGACCAGGACGGCGACCCAGCATCACACGGCCGTGCCTTGCCAAGCATGTTGGGGTTCTCCGGGACTGGGACGAACATGGGCGCTTCGAACCCGAGGGCGACTGGCTCCCCGCTGCGCAGCGCCTCTACGACCGCGATCGCGAGCGCCTCGATGCTCTCGGGGTGGTGGACCTCTTCTTGGTTGGCCGCGGGAATCCTGCACGCCCAAGCGAAGCTGTCACGCGCAATCGAGCCGATGTCGGCGCAGAACACTTGTAGGTCGTCGGTCCAGGGCATAAGACCAACGTACTCATTTCGATCGCCGGTGTCGCTCGCGTGACCAGCCGAGTCGAGACGGCACGCCACGTGACTACAGCGGTGCCTGGCTGCGGGAGACGCTGTGGACGGAGCCCCGTCGGCGTCGATGTCGTCGAGCCGGTAGGCGGGAGCGAGTCTGGCCTG